>Ga0160428_1000116_pt1 | contig 101421 bp, 88 predicted proteins | sample SolpanmetagenomM_FD_108198 | JGI IMG/M metagenome (GOLD analysis project Ga0160428, IMG submission 108198) | Solar panel surface microbial communities from Lawrence Berkeley National Laboratory, California, USA - M | ecosystem: Engineered > Built environment > Solar panel > Unclassified ...
GACTTCGTGGGCTTCCTCTACTTTGGGGTGATGCTGACGCCGAGCGGCCCGAAACTGCTCGAATACAACGTGCGCCTAGGTGACCCCGAGGCCGAGGTAATCTTGCCCGCGCTGGAAAGCAGCCTGCTCGAACTGATAGAGGCGACGCTAGACGGCAACCTGGCCCAGACCATTACGCGGCAGCGGCCGGGTGCCTTTGTGGGCGTGGTGCTGGCCTCGGGTGTCTACCCAGCAGCGCAATTTCCAACGGTCTTTCCCATTCACGGCATCGGTAACCAAGGCCAAGATACCCAAGTGTTTGTGGGTGGCGTGAAGGCGGGCGAACAGCCCGGCGAATTGCTTACCAACGGCGGCCGCGTGGCTGTGGTAGTGGCCCACGGACCCGACCTGCCCACCGCTATTCAGCTGGCTTACGCGGAGACCGAAAAAGTTTATTTTCAAGATAAATACGTGCGCCCTGACATTGGGCAGCGCCCTGCGCCGCTGCTCGAAACGAGCGCTTACTAGATGAACGACCAACGACCTGCCCGCCTTGCCATCCTGCTCTCCGGCCGCGGCTCCAACATGCTCGCGCTGGCCGAAGCCGTGCAAACGGGTGTGCTGCAAGGCCTGGCCGAAATAGTGGTGGTGTTCAGCAACGACCTAGCCGCGCCGGGTATCGACTCGGCCGCCGCCCTAGGGCTGCCCACCGACAGCCTGTCCTCGAAAGGCCGCAAGCGCGAGGAGTTTGACCGCGAGGTGGTGGACATTTTGCAAGAGTACCGGCCCGACTACGTGGTGCTGGCGGGCTATATGCGCGTGCTCTCGCCCACGTTTGTGCGGGCGTTTGCGGGGCGCATCCTCAATATTCATCCCGCCGATACGCACCAGCACCAGGGCCTACACGCCTACGAGTGGGCCTTTGATAACCGCTTGATGGAAACCAAAATAACGGTGCATTTGGTTGACGAAGGTCTGGACACGGGCCCTATTCTGGCCCAACGTGTTGTAAATTTGGTAGGAGCGGACAGCCTGGCTGAGGTGCAGCGCCGCGGCTTGGCTGTGGAGCACGTCTTATATGCCGAAACGCTCGCGGCGCTAATTACTAAGTCTGCTCTCGCTGTCTAGCCCGTGCTAGGTCGTTGCTCTCGCTCCCCACCCATCCTTCCCAAATTACTAACTCATAATTTCTAACTCATAATTAACTGATTATGTGTGGCATCGTAGGTTTTCACGGCCCCGAGCGCGTGGTAGGCGATATGATTATCGGCCTTACCGCCTTGCAGCACCGGGGGCAAGATGCCGCCGGCATTGCAACGTTTGATGGCGACGCCTTTCACCTGCACAAGGGGCAGGGCTTGGTCAACGACGTTTTTAAACCCAAGCACACCAAAAAGCTGACCGGCAACACTGGCATCGGCCACGTGCGCTACACCACGCAGGGCGCCAACGATTCGGACCTAGCGCAGCCCTTCACCACCAGCTACCCTTTCGGGCTGGCGATGGTGCATAACGGCAACGTTATCAACTTCCGGGACGTGTCGAAGCTGCTGCACGATAAATACCACGTGCTGCCCAAGACGACTAACGACTTGGAGCTCATTATGTACACTTTTGCGTCGGAGCTGCGCGTGAAGGACCTAGACCGGATTTCGGTGGTCGATATTTTCGACGCCGTGGAGACGACCCAAGAATTGGTGAAGGGCGCGTATGCGACCGTTACCATCATTGCGGGGCACGGTCTGCTGGCCTTCACCGACCCCCTAGGTATCCGCCCGCTGGTGATGGGCCGCCGCGACACGCCTGAGGGCCCCGTGTACGCCTTCGCTTCGGAAAGCACCTGCTTCGACTACCTCGACTTCGAGTTTGTGGAGAACGTGGGGCCGGGACAGGCGATTTTCATTGATAATAACTTCCAGGTTCACTACAAAAACCAGCAGGAGTTGCCCAAGGCATTCTGCGTGTTTGAGCAGATTTACTTCGCCCGCGAAGACTCGACGATTCACGGCCGCCTGGTGGCCCGCGAGCGCGTGCGCCTAGGTAAGATTATCGCCCGCAAGGTGGTCGATGCCGGCCTCAAGCCTGATATGGTGATTGACGTGCCTTCGTCGGGCTACTTCTCGGCCTCGGGCCTGGCTGAAGCCATCGGCGTGCCCTACCGCCGCGCGATGGTGAAAAACAACCACATGGGCCGCTCGTTTATCGTGCCGACCCAGGCCGGCCGCGAGGACGTGGTGAAAAAGAAGCTGAACCCCATCCGGGCCTTTGTCGAAGGCAAAAAAGTGGCTGTGGTAGACGATAGCATCGTGCGCGGTACCACGTCGCGTCGCATCGTGCGGCTGCTGCGCGAGGCGGGTGCGGCCGAGGTGTACTTCATTTCGAGCGCTCCGCCGCTAGTGTCGCCCTGCATCTACGGCATCGACATGGCCATGAGCACCGAGCTGATTGCAGCCAACTACACGGAAGAGGAAATCTGCCGCTACATCGAGGCCGATAAAGTCATTTATCAGGATTTGAGCGACTTGCAAGACTTGTTTGCGGAAGAGCGGGGCCATGGTGGCTCGTGCTTCGCCTGCTTCACCGGCAAGTACCCAACCGGCGACGTGACGCGGTATCTACGCCACATTCAGGAGGAGCGCCAGAGCCACCGCATCGTAGACAAGGTGCCTTCGGTAAGCGCGAAAGCGCCGCTGCCAACGGAGCACTAAGAAGTAATGAAGCTGTTGTTTCTATTGGTTGGTTTAGGGCTGCCAATGCTGGTAAAGGCGCAAGAGCTTGTTCCAAAAAAGGTGCTGCCAGATAAACCTATAAGTGTAGCTGAGGCGCTGGAAAATTCGATTAATCCGCACTTCAAGGTACTGAAAAGGCTCACTACCCCAGTTTACCATACGCCTGCCGATACGTTGAATAACCGTTTCGCTATGAAGTTGGGGCCAGGCACAAGGGTTTATATCAGAAAATACATTGCACAAGGATTTATAGTAACATTGACTTTTGGTGATGGTGAAGAATACTACTTGCCTTACAAACTCGTAGCGGAGCTTCCTACGCAAGTAGAAATCTAATAATTAACGCCATGCTGACGGGGCGCCTCACCCCCCGGCCCCCTCTCCGAAAAGGAGAGGGGGAGCCTGGTAATTTTGCCTCTAGAAATAAGTATAACATTTAACGCCAGTACTATCTCGGCTCCCCCTCTCCTTTTCGGAGAGGGGGCCGGGGGGTGAGGCGCCCACGTATGAGCACTACCGCCCAAACCCCCGACGCCGGCTACTCTATCGACCTCGGCAACGCTGCCTCGAAAAACGCCTACAACTGGTCGAAAAAAACGTTTGCTACCCGCGCTGGCCTGCCCGGTGAGCCTGCTCGCGACCTCGACGGGGGATTTAGCAACGAAATTCGTTTTGGCCAAGAGCGCCTAGGTATCAGCTCGGACGGCATCGGGACCAAAATCGAGTTGGGCGAGCGCCTCGATAAGTATGATACCCTAGGGTACGACTTGGTGGCTATGACTGCCGATGACCTTATCGCGGCTGGCTTCGTGCCTACCAATCTGTCGAACATCATCGACGTGAACACCCTCGATTACGACGTGGTAGACGAGATGATGCGCGGCCTGCACGACGCCTGCCAGTTCTCGAAAATCGCCATCACTGGCGGCGAGATTGCTGAGCTGGGCAACCGCATCGGTGGTTTCCCAGGCGCCCGCATGAACTTCAACTGGTGCTCCACGGCCATCGGCGTGCTGCACCCCAGCCTCGACAAGCCCCTGAGCGGCGCCACCGCCCAGGCTGGCGATGCGGTAGTAGCCCTACGCTCGCCCTCGTTCCGCTCCAATGGCTACTCGCTGGCCCGTAAGACATTGCAGCGCCTCTTCGGCGACAACTGGCACACGGCGCCCTACGACGGCACCGACGCCGACCAGTACGCCACCTGGGGCGAGGCCCTACTGGCGCCCTCACTCATCTACGCGCCCGCCCTCACGGCGGTGCTCGACGCGGGCCTGCCCCTGCGCGGCGCGGCCCACATCACGGGCGGCGGCGTGGCCGACAACTTCAAGCGCGTGCTCAAAAATGGCCTCGGCGTGGTGCTTGACAACCTCTTCGCGCCCCTGCCCGCCATGCAGCGCCTCTGCGAAATCGGCGGCATCAGCCCCGAAACCGCCTACCTCTACTGGAACATGGGCAACGGCATGCTGCTCGTAGTAGCCCCCGAAGCCGCCGAAGCCACCGTGCAGCAGCTCGCCCAGAGTGGCTACCAGGCCAAGCTAGCCGGCTACCTCACCGCCGAGGCCGGCGTGACGTTGCGCGTAGGAGCGGGGGAGTTAAAGTATGCGTAAGCTATACTTGTGGTTATAAAAACGAATCACAATGACACGCTACTTCATCAATCAAGAAGGCGAATCCAATAAGTTCTGGAACGTAGAAACTGAAGGTGCAACTTACACAGTTGCCTTCGGCAAAATAGGAACTCAAGGTCGGCAGAACAGTAAAAGCTTAGCGGATACTGCTTCTTGTGAAACTGAAGTAGCGAAACTGATTGCCGAAAAGACAAAAAAGGGCTACCGAGAAATTCGGGAAGGTGAGGCTGCCCCTCAGAAGGTGGCGGCTGAATACCGGCCGATGGACGAGGAGTTGTTTTGGGAAATCCTTGATTCCTTCAATTGGAAAAAATCAGGTGATGATGAAGCCGTAATGCTGCCAGCCGTTAAGCGACTGGCAGCATTATTTGTAGACGACATTTTTGCCTTTGACGACATTTTAGCCGCAAAGCTTTATCAGTTGGATAGCAAGAAATACGCAACTGCTTGCTATCCTGGCCAAGACACCGATTACATATCCGGGGACGCCTTCTTGTACGACCGTTGCAGCGTGCTAATAAATGGCCGTCAATTTTATGAGGAAGTAGTAAGCAAGCCAGAAAAATGGCCAGTTGGCTTTGAGTTCGAAAGCCTGATATACTTACCTCAAAAAGCCTACGCTCGTAAAACCAAAGACGAAAACTATCCTCACCACACGCCACTGTCGATGGAAACATGCAGCAATAAAGCTGGGTGGGATAATTGAGATAATGAGTTACTTACGCCGGCCGCACCGGCCGCTTCGCCAGCATGAGCTGGGTGCGGAACTCGTGGAGCCCCTGCTCCAGGCCCACCGGATACACGTGCGGGTTGAGGTAGCGGCGGATGCTGGCATCGAGGCTGGCCACTTCCTGGCGGGCGTGGGCGCGGCTTTCGGCCAGGGTGGGCAGGGGCTGCACGAGGCGGCCCTGGCGCAGCACAGGGGCTAGCAGGTCCACGTAGGGCGCGCCGGGGCGCACGGGGCGGCGGCGGGTGGCATCGGCGGGGTCTAGGATGGTGGGGGCGGCGGGTAGCGGCTCGGTGGCGGCCACATTGTAAATCATGTCAGCGCGGGGCTGGCTAGCCTCGCCCAGGTAGCGGCGCACCTGCAAGATGCCGGGGATGCTGGTTTTGGCCTGCTGCTCGGAGAGCTTGATGGTGAAGTCCCAGCCCTGGCCATCTTCGGTGCGCAGGGCGGCGAGCTTGTACACCCCGCCGAGGGCCGCCTGGTTGTAGGCCGTCACGAGCTGGGTACCCACGCCCCAGGTGTCGATGCGCGCGCCCTGCTGCTTGAGGCTGGTGATGAGGTTTTCCTCTAAGTCATTGCTGGCCACGATGCGGACTTTCTCCAGGCTGGCCGCGTCGAGCAGCTTGCGGGCTTCTTTGGAGAGATAAGCCAAGTCGCCCGAATCGAGGCGAATGCCGCCCAGCTCGTGGCCGTTTTTCCGCATTTCCAGCGCCACTTCAATGGCGTGGCGCACCCCGTCGAGGGTGTCATAGGTATCGACCAAAAACACCGAGTCGTCGGGGAAGGCGTCGGCGTAGGCGCGAAAGGCTTCTTTCTCATCGGCAAACGTCATGACCCAGCTGTGGGCGTGGGTGCCGCGCACCGGGATGCCGTAGCGCTGGCCGGCCAGCACGTTGCTGGTGGCATCGGCCCCGCCGAGGTAGGCCGCCCGGCTAGCCCCGAGGCCGCCGTCGGGCCCCTGGGCGCGGCGTAGGCCAAACTCCAGCACGGCATCGTCGGGGCCGGCGGCGTCGCGCACGCGGGCCGCCTTGGTGGCGATAAGGGTTTGGAAATTGACGAGCGTAAGCAGCGCCGTTTCTACCAGCTGGGCTTGCAGCAGCGGGCCTTGTACCCGTACTAGCGGCTCATTACCAAAGACTACCGTGCCCTCGGCCACGGCATCCACGTCGCAGGTGAATTTCAGGTCTTTCAGATAGGCCAGAAACTCATCTGGGAACAGCCGACTGCCCTTACTGCCTTGCAGGCTGACTAGGTAGGCGATATCATCGTCCGAAAAACGCAGCGTTTCCAAATAATCCACGGCCAAGGCCAAACCCGCCGCCACGGCGTAGCCGCCGTTAAACGGCGCCTTACGGAAGTAGAGGTGAAACACCGCCTCGCGCTCGTGCAGGCCCTGCTTCCAGTAGCCGTAGGCCATCGTGAGCTGGTAAAGGTCGGTGAGGAGGGCCAGCGAGGGCTGGTAAAGGCCGGAGAGGGGCGCGTCGTTCATGGGGCAAAGCAAGGCAGAAAAAGCGGAACCGGGAGTGACCTTAGCCTACGCAGGGAGGTGAGGCAAGTTCACGGTCGGGGCTCGTTCATACTTGGCCCACGGCCTAGGTCGTATTTTGGGCGCGTGAAAAAACCTGATACTCCGCTCTCGCTGTGGCACCGCCTGGGGCACCTGCCAGCTACCTTGCGCTTGCTGGCGGGCGCGGCCGTGGGCGTGGCGGCCTGGGCGCTCTGCCCGGCCCACTACCACCTGCTGAGCCGGCTGATTGTGGGCTGGGACGCCTTCGGCATTACCACGCTGGCGCTCATCTGGGTGTCCATCTACACTGCTGATACCGCTCGCATCCGGGCCGTAGCCTCGGCCGAGGACCTGAGCCGCCTGCTCAGCTTCGTATTTGTGCTGGTGGCGGCGGGGGCCAGCCTGCTGGCAGTGGTGTTGCTGCTGGGCGTCAGCCACGACCTGCCGCCCGCTACGCTGGCCCGGCACATTGCGCTCAGCGGGGTGGCTGTGGCGGCGTCGTGGCTACTGGTGCACACGGTGTTTACGCTGCGCTACGCCCATATGTACTACGATGCTAACCCCGATGGCTCCGACGTGGGTGGTCTCGACTTTCCGGGCGGAGAAAAGGAGCCTAATTACCTGGACATCGCCTACTTTGCCTTCGTGGTGGGCATGACGGCCCAAACCGCCGATGTCAGCATCAGCGGCCGGTCCCAGCGCCAGCTGGCGCTGTTGCACGGCCTCATCTCCTTCGTCTTCAACACGGCCCTGGTCGCCCTCGTCATCAATGGCGTAGCCGGAATAATCTAAGGCAATACGCAGCGAATGGGACGCAGTGAGCAAGAATAAGCTGACTTGCTCACTGCGCCCCATTCGCTGCGCAGTATTTTACGCTAAAATAAGCTGCCCTGAACTTGCTGCGGCAGCAGGCGGGGCGGGGGCACGGCCAGGCCCGTCAGCTCCTGCATTCGGGCCAAAAAGTGCTGCGCCCACAGGGGCGCGTGGCGCACGTCTTTCTGGTGAATGAAGATGTAGGCCGTGTGCAGGCCCTGCGCGTACCACGCGGCTAGGCGCTCGGCCCAGGCATCGGCGCGGGCGTAGTCGCTGGGCACGAGGCCGTGGCCGTTGAAGCGGATAAAGGCCACGGGCGTGGTGAGGCGCTGGGCCAGCACGTCGCGCCGGCCAGCCACGTCGGTTAGCACGAGTGTCTTGTTCAAGGCTTCGAGCGTGGCAAAAACGGCGTCGGCCAGGCCGTGGTCGGCAAACCAGCGCGGGTGGCGCAGCTCTACGGCCAGCGGCACTGCGGCGGGCCAGTCGAGCAAAAAACGCTCTAACCTGGGTAGCAATTCGGGGCCGAAATGCGGCGGCACTTGCAGGAAGCAAGTACCCAGATTGGGCCCCAGCGCCGCCACGGCGCGGGTAAAGCTCAGTGTCAGCTCGTCGGTGTTGTACAGCTCCCGCTCGTGGCTGATGCTGCGCGGGACCTTGGGGCAAAATTTAAACCCGGGCCCCACGGCGGCCTGCCAGCGCCGCACGGTGGGGGCATCCGGAATGCGGTAGTGGGTAGTATTCAACTCCAGGGAGTTGAATTGCTGGGCGTAATAGCGCAGATAATCAGGCTCCTTAGCTCCCAGCGGAAAGTAGGAGCCCAGCCATTCCTTATTGGTCCAGATGGGGCAGCCCACGTAGAGCGCGGGCGGGGCTGAACCGAGCGCTTGGGCGCGGGCCAGCGCAGGGGCCGTATCGGGATGGTCGGGGGGCAGGCGAAAATCAACGTAGCGAAGGTCGGGCAGGCGGCCAAAATCCATAAGGCGAAGGTACACCCAATGGCCCCTGTTGCCCGGGCGCGATATACAACAGATTTAGCAATTCTGCAAACGGCTGCCCCGCTGCTGCCCAGGTAAAATGCCCAAATTTTACACCCGCCGGATAATCTAATTTCTTTGCCTGGCTTGGAAAAGTACTAAAACAAGGCATAATGTGCCTTCACTAAACACAATTGCGTTTTGAGCTTGCCGATAAGCAAAAGTACCAATGCAAGTTTTCTGACAAAAGTACAATTTATTGAAAATGCTAACTTGTTTAAAAAGAAGCAAGTGCGGGTTTTAGGGGGGCGCGCCCTACATTCGGTTAGTTCACCATCGACTACTAGAATGCCGCTTACGCGACCTTATAATCTTTCCACCGCCTTCGTGCTGCGCTGCCTTTGCTGGCTGGTGCTGGCCACGGGGCTGGTGCTGCCGGCCTCGGCCCGCACGCACCGGGTGCACAAGCTGCACCACCGGCATGCGCGCCGCCGCATCTACATTCCGCACATGCTGCCCACCATTATTCCCGATGCCCGCCTGGGCTACTCTACCGTGCTGCGGGGCCGCGCCTCCTGGTACGGCAAATATTTTCAGGGTATGAAGACGACGAGCGGCGAGCGCTTCAACCGTCACGAGTATACCTGCGCGCACAAAACCCTGCCCTTCGGCACTCGCCTGCGGGTAACCAACCTCGACAACGGCGTGACGGTAGTGGTGCGCGTCACCGACCGCGGCCCGTTCCGCCACGAACGCATCATCGACCTGGCCGAAGTGGCCGCTCGGCCTCTGGGCCTCATCGAGGCCGGCGCCGCTACCGTGGTGGCCGAGATAGTGGCCCCCGCCACGCCCCTGGGCCTCACCGACACGCCCGCCAACCTAACGGCCATGAAGGACGGCGACCCCCGGCCCGAAGCGCCCTTCACGGCCTACCTGCTGCCCACCCTGGAGGTGCCCGAGGCCGTGGCCACCCACCTAGCTGCCGAGCCGGCCGGCCCGCTGGCTACGGCGGCTCGCCCCGAAGCGTCGCGCTTTATGGTGCAGGCTGGGCAATTTGCTGACCCGGAAAATGCCCGCGCTATGCTGGCCCGCGTATTGACCATCGACCAGGCGCTGCCGGCCGAGGTTGTGACCGTGACGGTAGCCGGCCGCTCACTCAACCGCGTCGTTATCGGGCAGTTGGATAACTGGCTGGCCGCCGAAACTGTGCGCCGCAACTTGCAGCTCTGGGGCGTCACTGGGCTCGTGCTTCCGGCGGCTGGCAACGACCCAGCCCCGGCCTACGAAAGCGTAGCCAGCATTGCCGCCGCGCCCCTCGAATCGACGTCGCTCCGACGATAACGTAAGCTCGAAGCAGCCGGGCGCCACCCCTAAAAAAGGGCATTTCTCGCGAAGAGAAATGCCCTTTTCTGCGTTTAGCTAATCTGCGCGACTATTCTTCCGAAGCGCGCTTGATAACCACAATGGCGACAACCGCGATGGCGGCTACGCTGAGAATCAGTTGCGTAGAGGAGAAGTTCTTGGAAGCCTTGCGCAGGAGGGTACCACCGTTTTTGAGGAGGTCGTCCATGTGCTCAGACTTGCCTTGGAATACATTGACGGCCGCCTCAAAGGTGCGGGCGATGTCCTCGGGCATAATTTTTTCGACTTGTTGGAGCTGGTCAGCCATGAGAAAAGCAGGTTGGTGGTGAGTTGGCGGCCGGCGCTAAAAGCGACCTTCCGGGGTGCTTCTACGCAAAAGACCGGGTAGCGTTCCTGCGCAGCTTACTCTGCCACCGTTTTTAGAAGTTGCGCGGGCAACTGCCAGCCGCGCCCCAGCCAGCGCCGCACGGCCCGCTGCCACCCCGGCAGCGCCCGAAACCGGGCTTTGGCCTCGGCCAGCGCAGGTACGTCGAGGCTGGCGGCGCGGGCCTGCCAGTTGGCCTGGGTAGCGCCGGGCCGTGGGGCCAGCAGGCGGGCCAGCACCGGCCTGATTTCTTTCAGGTTCCAGTAGTGGTACACCCACGGCGCAGCCTCGCGCACCGGCCCCGAGCGCGCCCATATCGTGCTGAAAGCCAGCTGCTCCATTACGTGCTTGGGATAGAGGCGGTAGAGCTGCTCGGTGAGGGCTAGCACCTCGGCCAGCAGGGGCGCATCGGAGCTGCGTAGGCCCAGTACGCCGGCGTTGTACATCTGGGTGGCCGGGCCGATGGGGCCGCCCACCAGCGCCGTGCCGCCGGCCTGCTGCAAGGCCCGGTTTATCTTGCGGTTCAGGGGGTTGCCATCGCTCAGGCGGCCTTCGGCCACGTGCATAAAGCGCTCACCCCGGCCCAGGGCCGTAAAAATTTCGGTGAGCGGCTGCGTAAAAACCGTGTCGGTATCGACGTACAGCAAATTGCCGGCGTAGTGCGCCGCCGCGTGCTGCAACACCTTGATTTTGACGCGGTGCACAAAGTCGATGTCGCCGCGCCAGGCCCGCCACTGCGCCGGCTCGATGGGCACGTAGGCTACGCCCGCCGTCTCACCCAGCACCACCCGGAAGTGCGCCGCGTTATCCGTGTAAACCAACACGGTGGCCCCGGCTGGCCGCCGCAGGTAGGAGAGGATGCTAAATAACGCCTCGTTGAGAATGTCGGGGCTGCCGTAGGCCTGGTAAAGAAGGTAGTTGCCCATGCGCCGCAAGTTACCCTGCGTTTTGGCGCATTTGGTGGCTGGCCAGGGCCGGCGCCGGGCCCCGCGGTGGGCTAGGGCACGAAAAAGCCCTGCCGGTGGGGCAAGGCTTTCAGGCATTGGCAGAAAAAAGAAGAGAAAAGCTTATTCGTACACGCGCACCACAAACACGAAGTCTTGCAGGCGCTTAAGCTGCTGCGGGCGGCCGGCGCCAGCGAGCTGGTTGGTGCGGGGCAGGTGGTAGGCCGCCTCAGGCTGGCGGTTTTTGAGTGAATCGACGAGCCGCACCAAGTAGGAGGACTTGGCGGCGAAGGCGGCGCCCAGCACGTCGTCCTGCCGGCTGCTCACCACCCCAATCAGGTTGCCCTGCGCATCGAGCAGCGGCCCGCCCGAGTTGCCGGGGTTCAGCGGAATGCTCACCTGGTAAAAGGCCGTGTCGCCGTCGTAGCCCGAGCGGGCGCTCAGCGCGCCTTCGCCGTACACCGCGTCTTCGCGCGGGTAGCCCAGCGTGTACACCCGCTCGCCCAAGTCAGCCTGCCCGGCCTTGAAGGTGTAGGGCAGCTTGCCGAACGACTTAAAATCGCGGTCCTTGATGCGCAGAATGGCCAGGTCGTGCTTGCGGTCAGCGTACACCGTTTCGGCGTGGTAGCGCTGGTGGTCGCGGCCCTCTACTAGTAAAGAATCGGCGCCCTTAATAACGTGGGCGCTGGTCACGAGGTAGCCATCGGCAGTGAGGGCAAAGCCCGTACCGCTGAACTTATTGACCCGCACGGCGGGCACACTCACGTCGCTCATCTGGTTGTCAACCTTGCGAATCAGCGCCTTCTGGCTGCGTACTATCTGGGCTACTTCGCGCCGCAGCTCGCGCACGCTGCTGGCCGGTGTGCTGGCCGAGCGCCACAGGTCGATGCCCAGCAGGGTGCTGAATACGGCCAGTACCGCCACCGAGGCTGCCACGCCCACCGTGGCCCGGTGCCCGCTCCAAAACTCGCGCAGTACCCGCTCGGTGCGCGAAATGCGCAGCACAGGGTTTACCGAATGCGTGAGCGCCGGGGCGGCCTCCGCCACCGGGCCGGCCTCGGCGGCCAGCATGGCCTCGTGCAGCCCGGCAATGGTGTGGCGCGTGCGGCGGCGCTGCCCGTAGGCGGCCAGCGTGCTCGTCAGCTCCTGGTACTCGGTGTAGAGCAGGCGTAGCCGGGGCTCGGCACCCAGGCGAGCTTCGAGGCTGGCCCGCGCGCCGGCCGCCAGCTCACCGCGCTGGTAAGCTTCAAAAAGGGCGTAGTAATCGGCTTCGGTTTGCATGGCAGGTGCGTCGGGCGGGGTGGGGGCTCAGCCCGACGGGTTAGGCTTCTTTGTAACTAGCAAAAAACAATTTCTTCAAACGCGTTAAGCACTTGTATTTCTGGGTTTTGGCAGTGTCGGCGTTGGTGTAGCCGTGCTCCGCCGTGAGGTCAAGCATCGATTTGTCGAGCAGGTAAAAGCCTTCGAGCAGCGAGCGGCAGGGCTCCCCCAGGTGGGTGAGGGCCTCGCTCATGGTGGCAAAGCGCCGGTCGCGCTCCTCGGCTTCCTGCACGTCGTCTTCAGCCCCCGTGTTGAGGTAGGGGCCGTATTCTTCCTCATCGAGCAGGCGCACACCGTGCAGCCGGCTCTTGGTAGTCAAGCGCTTGAGCCACAGGCGGCGGCATACGGCGTAGAGGTAGGTTTTAATCTGGCAGCTCAGCTCCAGCGAGCCTTCGCGCACCTTTTCATAAAACACCATTACGCCTTCCTGATACACATCGCGGGCATCGTCTTCCGAGCCGCTGTTTTGCAGCACGAAATGCGACACCATCGGCCAGTGCAAGCGGTAGAGCTGACTAAGAGCCCGCTCGTCGCCACCGTGAATGGCTCGGATGAGTTGGGCATCGGCGGCCAGCGCCGTTGGGCTATCCATGTTCATTCGCTTCGGGGCTTAATGCTAGCTAACGGGCATTAGTAACCCATGAAAAACTTTTTAAAATATTTTTGAAACCGCCGGGTTACCTATCCGTAGCGGCGGCATTAAGGGCAGATTTTTGTTAATCCCCTTCCAAATTTACCCCAAGATGAACAACCTGCTGAAAGTATCTGCCCTGTTCCTGGCTGTTGGCCTGGCTTCGTGCGAGTCGAAAACCACCGAAACCAGCACCACGACTCCCGCTACCACCGAGTCGACCACGACCATGAGCACGGACTCGGCTAGCACCACCACGGCTGCTCCCGCCGCCGACGCTACGGCTGCTCCTGCTGCCGATGGCGCAATGGCTCCCGCTGCCGGCGCTACCACCACGACCGGTACCACCACCACGACCGAAGAAGTTAAGAAGTAATTATGGCTGGGCCTGGCCCAGCGTAGTTTCTAGCGAGAAGGCCCGCGCAGCAATGCGCGGGCCTTTTTTGTGCGTATCTAGTTGAGTAGTAATAGTTGATTATCTTGCCGGAGCATGGCGAGCGCGCCACCAAAAGGCCGTAGCTGCCGGATGCCGCTCAGGGCGAGCTGCCGCCAGGTGTCGCCGCCGTTGGAGGTGGTGAGGACTTCACCGGTAGCCGTGAGCAGGTAGCCTGTGGGCGTGCCCGGCAAAAAAACGACTTGCTCAAAGCTGCTAAAACCCGCCACCGGTGCTACCGCCTGCCAGCGGCCGTGGCGGAGCTTGAGCAGGGCCTTGGTGGGTAGCGGCACGTAAAACAGGCGGCCGTGCGCCACGCGGGGCTTGCGATTTTCGAGCGTGGCCCACAACTCGCCGGTGCCCGCCTGAGCGAGCGAATGCACAGCCACGGTATCGGGCGTGTCGAGCAAAGTGGCCCGCGGGGCCAGGGTGGCCGGCAGGGCGTAGATGTTGCCGGCGGTGGCGCTCAGCTCGTTGGCGGGCAGGGTGGGCATGCGGTCGGTGCCAAAAACCAGCAGCAGCGAATCGGCGGCCGTAAAGGCGAAACCGTTGATACCCCGGCTCACGCTGAGCCGGTAGGGGTGCTGGGGCGTGTTGTGGGCCAGCGCCTTCGTAAACGTCGAGTCGGTGCCGTAAAACCAGATGTCGCCATCGCCGTGCAGGGCCAGGGTGCCTGCTTCGGCATTGGCGTGGGTGCCCACCAAAAAATTTTGGCCGATGGCCGTGAAGGCCGTGGTGTAGAAGCTCGTCGGAATCCGGTGGGTGTCCCAGGTCAGGCCGTGGTTGCGGGTGATGGCGATGAAGGCCGTCTGTTTTTTATTGGGCAGGTAGTAATGGTAGTTGCCCGGCTCCAAGCAGGTGCGCGTGAGGCGCGTGCTGCCCGGCGAGTCGGGGTCGGCCCGGCGGTATGCCTGCCAGGCCGAGCTACAGGAAAACAGGCCGGCGCCGGCCAGGGTAGCCAGCCCCAGCGCTACACCGGGCCGCCGCTGCTTGCCCCAAAGCGCAAGCAGCAAAAGCCCCAGCGTGAGCCAGCTGCTCGCGCCATCCAGGCTACCCTGGGCCGGGGTCGGCTGCCCATCAAAGGCGTTGCCTACGATGGCCCCGTACTCGGGCGTGATAAAATGCAGGTGCGCGCTGCTGAACCCCGTCGGGGTAGCCACGCGGGTAGTTGCAGGGCCCACAAATTGGTACAAGCCGCCGTCGCCATCCAGCGCCAGGCCGGAAGAATCGGTTAGAAATTGAAACTCCCGGATGTGGTGCAGGGCCGCCAGGGTAAAGGTTTTCATACGGCTACAGGAGCACCGCGCTGCCCCGAATAGTTGCCTGCGGGGTTGCGGCTGGCAGCAGAAAGCTGCGGACGGCTACCCGGCCACTAAGGCCAGCAAATCGGCCGCGATGCCGGGCCAGGGCTGGTGCAAATCGAGCGTAACGATGCGCACCGGGTGGCCGCCCAGGGCGTAGCGCAGGGCTACGGCGGCCGTGGTGGCGGGGTAGAGTAGAATGCCTTCGAGCGACTGGCCGGGGGCCGGGCGCAGGTTTTGGAGGTAGGCGTAGAGCTGGTAGAGGTGCGGCGCGATGAGGCGCTGCTGGTCGTAGCGCGGGCGCAGGGCCGCGGCGTAGTATTTGGTGTCGAGAATGATTTTACGGCTGGTATTTTCCAGCGTAATATCGGTGAGCATAGTGGGCAGCAGGGCTAGGTCGGGGGTGTGCGGGGCCTCGGCCTGCCAGGCGATGGTTTCGGCAAATACGCGGTACTGACGCTGCTCGCGGCGGTAGAAATTGCGTACGGCCTGCTCGAAAAGCCGCGCCATCCGGCGCTCATCGCGCCGAAAATCGGCGAAGCGGCCCCGGCCAGCCTCGGCCGGCGCAGGTAGGGCCGTCTCATAAATCAGCTCGCAGATGTGCAGCAAAAATGCCTCGGCCGAGGCCAGCCGCTGGCGGCGTAGGCTGGCAAAAACCGGCGCGGCCGGGGCCAGGGGCTGCACGGTGGCCGGCAGGCGGCGCCGCAGCTGGCTCACCTGGCGGCGCAGGGCCAGCGGCAGGCCGGGGTGCGCCGCCAGGGCCGCCAGCGTGCCGGCTAGCAACTGGTGCAGGGGCCGGTTGGGGCTTAGCTCGTCGAAGCTGCACACGGCCCGGCCTTGCGGCAGCAGGCCCCGGCCCAGCGTGGGCGCCAGCTCAATGCGGCCGCGCAGCTGGTTGGTTTCCTGCTGGTTATGGGTAAAGGCTAGCGGCAGGCCGGTGCGCAGCAGCTGGCCGGCGGCGTGCAGCAGCATCTGCGTAAGTAGCTCCAGGGGACGGTGAAAAGGTGCTGCCTCGGTGGCTTGCAGCACGGCCGGCTCGGGCAGGCGCTGCCAGGCGTAGCACAGCAGGTAATAGAGCGTGGCGAGCGGAATCAAGGCGGAAGTAAAAATTTAGAAGGCTTCGCGGGACTTCGGAATAGAAGCTGCTTTAGAAGCCTACAAACGTCGTTTGAACGTCATGCCGACCGCAGGAAAGCAGCTCGCTCACTTCATCAGTGTTTTTTAACGACGCGAGTGAGCTACTTCCCTGTGGTCGGCATGACGTTCTTTTTGAAAATAACCTGGCTTCCCCAGCGGCTTCAATAGCAAAGACCTACCTATAAAACTTCGCGCAATTTGCAATTCTCACCTCACAGGCCTTCCAGCAGCCGCCGGAATTGCGCGGCGGCCTTGTCGGGCTGCTCGCGCCAATAGTCGGCTAGCAGGGGGCCAATTTCCTGCTCGAACAGGAGGCGGAGCCAGGCGCTGGCTTCGGCCGGCTGGGCGGGCGGCGCGCAGAAATAGCTGTGGCCGATTTCAAAATCAGGGCCCAGTTCGGGGTCAGCGGCGATAACGTGGTTGAGGGCTATCATGCGCTCGGTGAGCAGGGCCACGAGCGGAGCGGGCACCTGGCCCGCCGTGAGCAGCCGGCGTAGCGGCGCGCCAAAGTGCGGCTGCATCCCCACAAATGCGAAGCGCCGCCGCAGGGCGTAGTCGAGCGGCGCCAGCGAGCGGTCGGCCAGGTTGAGCGTGCCAATGACGTAGAGGTTAGCGGGCACAAAAAAGCGCGGGGCTTCGGGCGGCGCGTAGGGCAGGCGCAGGGCGTGGGCGGGGCCGCGCTGGCCGGGCTCCAGCAGCAGCAAAAACTCGCCGAAGATGCGGGCCACGTTGCCCCGGTTCAGCTCATCAATTAGCAGAAAATAAGGCCGTTCGGGGTCCTGGGCAGCGCGCTGGCACAGCAGCGGCAGCACGCCCGGCACCAGCTGAAACTGGCCCTTGGGCCCCGGCCGAAAGCCCAGCATAAAATCTTCGTAGCCGTAGCTGGGGTGAAACTGCACCAACTCGACGCGGCTTTCATCCTGGGCACCCAGCAGCAGCCAGGCCAGGCGGCGGGCCAGGTAGGTTTTGCCGGTGCCGGGCGGGCCTTGCAGCAATAGGGCGCAGCGGCGGCGCAGGCCGGCCAGGGCAGCATCTAGCTCACTGGCAGTGCTGAATAGCTCGGCCAGCGCGTCGGCCTGGGTGTAGGGCGGGGCGGCGGCGTAAGGGGCGGCAGGCTCGGCGGCCAGCAGCTCCGAGCTTTTGAGCGACGTTTCGGAGCCGGTGTACAGGGCTTCGGCTTGCTGCTCGGCGGCCTGACCTTGGTCCTGGGCCGAGCCGGCGGCGGCCAGCATGGGGCGCTTGGCCACAATGGTGAAGTCGAGGGCTTCGAGCAGCGCGTTGGTGGGCTGGCCGGCGGCGTGGGGCCAGCGCGCCTGCGGGTCGGCCAGGGCCAAGCGGTGGGCCAGCTCGGCCACGGCGCGGGGCGGGTAGCGGCGGCCCCGGTACAGCAGCTCGTACACGGTGCTGGGCGGCAGGTGGCGGCCTTCACGCTCTACCAGGCGCAGGGCGCGCAGCACAAGCTCGCGGGTGAGGAGGGCGGCGGGGAGGGCAGGCGAGGCGGCGGTAGTCACGGTGCAAAAGAACACGTACTGGCCCTGACTGGTGCGGGTTGCCACCCACCGCTCGCGGCCGGGCGGCCAACTTCGGTGCCCGCTGGTAGTTATTTGCTTTATGGCTCAGCAACTTTCTCCCGACCCCGCTGCCCTCCCCAGCGTTACGGCTTTCCAAAACCTGCCCGCCGACGTAGTGGCCTGGCTCGCTGAGCACGGCGCGCTGTACCGCTACGCCGATGGCGAAGCCGTGGTGCGGGCCGGCGAACCCGCCAGCCACATGATAGCCGTGGTGGCCGGCGGCCTGCACTACTACCGCACTGGCAGCAGCCAGCAGGGGCCGGTGTTTCGGGTAGAGGCCGGTCAGGTTACGGGGGTGCTGCCCTACTCACGGCTGCAAACATCTAAAGGCCAGGGCCTGGCGGCGGGCGAAACAACCCTGTACCTGCTGCCGCGCACCGAGTTTCCAGCGCTGGAGCAAGTCAGCCCTGAGCTGGTGCAGCGGCTGGTGGGCATTATGAGCGACCGCGCCCGCGACGAGGTGCGCGGCCAGGAGCGCGACGACAAAATGCGCGCCCTGGGCAAGCTCTCCGCCGGGCTGGCTCACGAGCTGAACAACCCCGCCGCCGCCATCGCCCGCGCCGCCGATACGCTTGGCATCATGCTGAAAAGCAAGCCGGTGCTGCTCAAAAACCTGCTGCTATCCTGTCCGCCCGCCGAGGCGGTAGCGGCCCTGCTCAGCGCGGGCATCCTTGAAGCTGCGGCACCGCCCCGCTCAGCCCTGGCCCGCGCCGACTGCGAAGACGAGCTGGCCGACTGGCTCGAAACCCAGGGCTGCCCCGATGGCTACGCCCTGGCGCCCAGCCTGCTCGACGCCGGCCACACGGCCGCCACCCTGGCGCCCCTGGTGGCGCCGCTGCCCGCCCCGGCGCGCCCGGCAGCCCTGGCGTGGCTCGAAGGCCACCTGGCGGTGGTGCGCCTGAGCCGCGACATCCACGAGGCCAGCCAGCGCATCAGCACGCTGGTGGGCAATGTCAAAGCCTACTCGCACATGGACCGCGCCGGGGGGCGCGAGCCGCTGGCCGTGACAACCGGCCTCGACAGCACACTCAATATCTTCGACCACGCCCTGCGCCACAAAAACGTGCAGCTCACCCGCGCCTACGCCCCCGATGCGCCGCTGGTGGTGGCCGCTGCTGGCCAGCTCAACCAAGTGTGGACCAACCTGATAGACAACGCGCTCGATGCGCTGCCCGCCACCGGCGGCACCCTCACGGTGCAAACGGCCCGGCCGCCGGGCGGCGTGTGCGTGAGCATCATCGACAACGGCAGCGGCATCGCGCCCGACGTGCTGGCCCATATGTTTGAGCCGTTTTACACCACCAAGCCGGCCGGCGAGGGCAGCGGACTGGGCCTCGACATTGCGCGCCGCATTGTGCTGGAGCACGGCGGCCGGCTCGAAGGCCACTCCGTGCCCGGCCGCACCGAATTTTCGGTGTGGCTGCCCGCCGTTAGCTAACTCCTTATGAAAAAGCCGATTATTCTGACCGTTGATGACGATGCCCAGGTGCTGGCCGCCATCACCCGCGACCTGCGCCAGGAGTTTCGCCAGGATTATCGCATCCTGAGCGTCAACTCCGGCCCCGAGGCCCTGGCCACCCTCACCGAGTTGCGCGCCCGCGCCGAGCCGCTGGCCCTCGTGCTGGCCGACCAGCGCATGCCCGAGGTCGAAGGCGTGGAGGTGCTCACCCGCGCCCGCGAGCTGTTTCCGGAGGCCAAGCGTGTGCTGCTCACCGCCTACGCCGATACCACGGCCGCCATCAAGGCCATCAATTCGGCGCAGCTCGATTACTACCTGCTCAAGCCCTGGGACCCGCCCGAGCAGCTGCTCTACCCCACGCTGCACGACTTGCTGGCCAGCTGGCAGGCGGCGTACCGGCCGGCCTTCGCGGGCCTGCGGCTCATTGGCTTTCAGTGGTCGCCGCTCTCGCACGAGCTGAAGGACTTTCTCAGCGGCTACATGGTGGGTTACCAATGGCTTGATTTCGAGAAGGATGCCGAAGCCAAGGTGCTGCTCGAAGCCAACGGCTTCCGGCCCGACGACCTGCCGGTCGTCATCTGCCCCGATGGCAAGGCCGTGGCCCGGCCCGATAAAATCGACCTGGCCAAGTATCTGGGCTTGCTGGTCGAGGCGCAGCAGGAATTGTACGACGTGGTGGTAATTGGCGCGGGGCCGGCCGGGCTGGCTGCCGCCGTGTACGGCGCTTCGGAAGGGCTGAAAACGCTCATCATCGAGCGCCAGACGCCGGGCGGCCAGGCCGGCTCCTCGTCGCGCATCGAGAATTACCTGGGCTTTCCCACCGGCCTGAGCGGCGCCGAGCTGGCCCACCGCGCCTGGACGCAGGCCACCCGCCTCGGCGCCGAGTTTATGGCCCCGCAGGAGGTAATGAGTATGTGCATTCAGGATGGCTATAAAGTGCTGACCCTGAGCGATGGAAAAGAAATAAAAACCCGCGCCGTGGTCCTGACTACCGGCGTGAGCTACCGCACGCTGAACGCGCCGGGCCTCGACCGCCTGAGCGGGGCGGGCGTGTACTACGGGGCCGCCCGCACCGAGGCGCGCAGCTGTAGCAACCAGCCGGTGTACATCATCGGCGGGGGTAATTCGGCGGGGCAGGCAGCCATGTACCTGTCTACGTATGCCGCGCGGGTGTTCATCGTTATTCGGGGTGAAAGCCTGGCCGCCAGCATGTCGGCGTACCTGATTGAGCAGATTAACCAGACGCCCAATATCGAGATTTTGCCCTTTACCCAGGTGCGCGAAGCCTGCGGCGAGCAGGCGCTCGAAGCCGTGGTGATTCAGCGGGAGGGCCACGAGCCGGTGAAGATGCCCGCCCGGGCGCTCTTCATCTTCATCGGGGCCAAGCCCAGCACCGAGTGGGTGTGCCATCTGGCGCTGTGCGATGCCAAAGGCTACCTGCTCACCGGCCGCGACCTGGTGACCGACCCGCGCTACAAAGCGTCCTGGAAAAAAGACCGAGAGCCCTATCTGCTAGAGACTTGCGTGCCCGGTATGTTCGCGGCTGGCGACGGCCGGGCCGGCGCTATGGCCCGCGTAGCCTCGGCCGTGGGCGAAGGCAGCATGGCCATCAAATTCGTGCATCAGTACCTGGACGAATAGTAGCGCGAAGCTGCCGCTTCGTGCTACTTGGCCAAGTAGGCCGTGCGGGCTTCATCCAGCAGCCCCAGTACCGTGGCCCGCTGCGCTTGCAGCCGGGCCAGCCCGGCGGCGGGCTGGCGGCGCACGCGCAGGCGCTTGAGGCGGGCGCTCAGCGTTTGCCAGTAGCCGAGGGCGTAGAAGCCGGCCAGTGGTAAGCTTGTGAGGAAGAGCGTACTAAGGCGCCAGTCGTGCGTGAGCCAGTGCTGCACGGCAGCGGTAGCCACGGCGTAGGCCAGCGGAAAGGTAACGATGCCCACGCCGAGCAGAATGGCGGCAATAAACTCCGTTTCCTTGGTGGCCCGCCGGGCTACTTCGGCCGGAATTTTATAGGGTAAATAATTGGTGAGCAGCCCATAAAGCCACAGCGGAAAGCCAAAAATCAGGTTCAGGTAGTCGACCAGGCTGGTGCCGGGGCGCTGGCCCTGGTCGAGGGCCTCGTCGTCGAGCCGGTGCGCGTCGAGGCTGGCCAGGTAGGTGCCGAGGGCGGCGCGCAAGGTAGCCAGCCGGCCGGCATCGTGCTGCTCAAACCACGCCACGGCATCCAGCAGGGTGCGGCTGAGCTGGAAGTTATCGTAGAGCGTGCTGGGGTCGTCGTCGGGGTTGAGGTGGCCGCCGAAGGTGCGCTCTACCTGCTGGGCCAGCTGGTCATCCTCGGCGGCGCGGCTGATGACGAGGCGGCGCGCCAGGTGGCGGCGAATTTCCTCCGTCAGCGCATCGGCGGCGGCGTCGGGGTCCTGGTGGTAGCGGGCGGCGTAGTCGGCCACGCTGATGGGCGGGGCCACGTTCAGCAGCACATCCGAGCGAAAGTGGCTGGGGTCGAAGTAATTAGTGCCCACGCACACTATTTTCAGGCCCAGCTTGAAATTGTGCCGGGCCTCGGTGCCCAGCGCAATGCGGGCGGCCCCGGTTTTGAGGGGGCGCAGGCGGCGCTCACTCACGCTGGTGCCTTCCGGAAAAATCATGACCGTGCCGCCGCGCTCCAGGTAGTCGTAGCAGCGCCCGAAGCTAGCCTCATTGTGGGCTGCGAGCTGGGCCGGGCTGGCGGCGTCGGTGCCCTCGGCATCCTGCCGCCGGTAGATGGGAATGCAGTTGCCCGAGCGCATGATGGCCCCTAGTACCGGGTTTTTAAAAAACGTGCTCTTGGCCAAAAACGCGATGGGCTGGTGGCGCTGCACGGCCGTCACGAGCGGGTCCATGAGCGTATTGGGGTGGTTGCTGCACAGCATGAGCGGGCCGGGCAGGCGCAGGCGCTCGCGGTGGCGCACCTCCAGGCGGCGAAAAAACACGCGCAGCCCCAGGCGCACCACGGGCTTCATAACGGTGTAGAAGAGCATAGGCGGGCAAGATTACGCAAAAAGGGCCGGCTGCTTGGGCAGCCGGCCCTGGCCGGTAAGTTTTAGCGCGCTGGCTTAGAAGGCGCTGTTGAGGTCGTCGAGGCTGTTCGGGTTCTGGCTGCCCGAGGTGCCGGCGTCGTAGCGGCTGCCGCTGGCCGGGCCCTGGTCGCGGCGCACGCCGCCCCCAAACGAGCTGCTGCCCACGCTGGTGCTGCGGTCGGAAGAGGCACGGCTGCTGCCAAAGTCGGGGCTGTGCGTGCCGACCGACGAGTAGCCGCTGCCGGAGTTGATACGCTCCCGGTTAGCGGGGGCCGGGCCGGCGCCGTAGCGCGAGGCTCCCCAAGGGCGCTGGCCCTTGCGGTCGTAGGCAGCGTTGCCTTCCTTGGTGTGGGGCTGGTGGTCGAAGGGCGAGCGGCGGGCCTTAAACTCGTGCGAGCCGTCGTCATGCTTATGCTTTTTGTGCTTCTTCTTGCCCTTGCCTTTACCGCGCGTGGCGATGAAGGCCACGGCGGCAGCTAGCAAGCCTACGCCCACTGCCTTCTGGGTCGAAGAAAGGCCGCTTACGGTGCTGACGGCTTTGTTGCCGAGGTCTTTGGCGGCCTGGGGCAGTTGCTGCGCCTTGTCGCTGATGCCCGAGTCATTCAGCCATTTTTTGCCGCTGGCCAGGGCATTGTTGATAGTGCCTTGCATGCCGCTGGCCGCAGACTGGTCCGTCGTAGCGTAGTCGGTGGGGTACTTGCCCGCGCCGGTAGCGTGGGCGGCCGTGGTAGAGAAGTGGCCATCGGCAGTGGCGGGCGCATTTGCTGGCGAGCCGATGTAGGGAGAAGCAGTCGAGCCAGAATAGCCGGTAGTCGGCTGGGTGGGCGTAGGTTCCATGAGCGTAGAAAAGGAAAAGGTCCAAAAAAGCCTCCACGGTAGCAGTGGCTGGCTACGTATTCGTAAGTTGGGGTCCGTAGGTTGCGGCCAAGTTGGCCCGGCGGCTAGGCGGTGCGCTGCGTGGTGCAGGCAGGCAGCCAGCCGCTGGCCTGCTGGCAGCGGGGGCACTGCGCCGGGGCCGGGCCGGCCGGCAGCTCGCGCACCGTGGCGCAGGCGTGGCAGGCGTACGGGCCTGCCTGGGGCAGCTCGCGCAGCGTGTGCCGATAGGCTTCGGGCCAGATGGGCAGGCCGGGGCGCTCAGCTTCGGGCTCGAAGAAATAAACGCTCACCTCGCCGGTGGCTTCCAGGTAGAGGCGACGCACTTGGCCCAGGTGCTCGACCTGGTACTGGCGCAGCTGCCCAAATAATTCCTGCGTGGTGAGGCTGGCTTTGCGGAAGGCCGGAAAGTCAATTTCCCCTTCGATAATAATCAACTCGGGCGCGCCCTCAAAAAGCCGCTCGATGCGCGGGTGCTGGTCAATAAGGTAGTTGAACAACACGTAGAGCGACATCACGACTGCAAAAACTACCACCACGTACAGCAGCGGCACATCGTGGTAAAACGTGGCGTCGCCGGCCGCCGAGCCCAGCACTAGCAGCAACCCGAACTCAAACAGCGAGAGTTGCCGCACGCCCCGCTTGCCCGTGATGCGCAGCGCTCCGATGGTAAGCCCAAAGGCAAAGACACTGCGCACCAGCACTTCCCACAAAAAGCTGGCCGGGGCCTGGTCCGAAATAAAGAGGCGTTGCCAGTCAAACGGCGCAATGTCGGCGGCCAGCAGCGCCAGGCAAGTTGGGGTCATAGCCCGGCTATACGAGCGGGAGGCTTCATCGGCCGTTCACGGCCGGGTAGGCTTCAGGGTTTCTTCAGGTTTTGGGCAAACAACTGTCCGGGCTGGCCGTTTGTCAGGGGCTACCTCCTCTTTATCACCCGTTTTTATGTTTCGTTTTCAGAACAAAGTATGCCTCGTTACGGGCGCTACCTCCGGCATTGGCCGGGCCACGGCCGTGCGCCTGGGCCGCGAAGGTGCCACCGTGGTGTGCCTGGGCCGCGAGGTAAAGGCGGGCCACGCCGTGGAGGCCGAAATAAAGGCTTTTGGGAGCGATGCGCTGTTCATCAAAACCGACGTGGGCCGCGACGCCGACCTGGTGCGCGCCGTCGAAACGACGCTGGCGCGCTTCCAGCGCATTGATATTCTGATAAATGACGCGGCCATGATGACCTTTACGCCCATCCTGGAGCTGGACCCCGCCGACTGGGACCAGGTGATGAACGTGAACCTGCGGGCGCTCTTTCGCCTCTGCCAGCTCTGCGTGCCGCACATGAAGGGTGGGGCCGTGGTGGCCATCAGCTCGGTCCACGCCTTCCAGAGCACTCCCAACGTGGCGCCCTACGCCACCAGCAAGGGCGGCCTCGAAGCCTTCGTGCGCGGCCTCAGCCTGGAAGTGCCCTACACCCAGGCCCGCATCAATGCCGTGGCCCCCGGCGCCGTCGAAACGCCCATGCTGCGCAGCAACCCCAACGTGATGAATGGTACCGAAGTCATCACCGGCCAGATTGGTACCCCCGATGAGCTGGCCGCCACCATCTGCTTCCTGGCTTCCGACGAAGCTAATTTCATCAACGGCTCGACGCTGACAGTAGATGGCGGCCGGCTGGCGCAGCTGTAGCTGCCGCGAGCAAAAGATGACCTGGCTGCCAGCCAGGCCATTTTTTGCTCGAAACCGCGCGGCTTAACGCAGGCGCCGCAAGGGATAGATAGGCAATTGGTCTGGGTCAATAACGACAGGCTTGCCATTGAACTTGACCGACGCTATGTCATATTTATCTAAGGGATTGTTGGGGCGGGTTTCCTGCACATCGTAGTAGAGGGTATCCGTTTTGCCGCCAAGCTCCAGGTAGAAAATCTTGGTACCGTTGCTGCTTACCACCGAAGCGTCTAGCGAGCTATAGTAGAACGCATATTTTGCCGGGGCAGTGCCTGAACTGTAGCTAGGGCGAACCATCGTGCAGCCTCCACCCGCACATTCGCTCCCTAGAAAAACAGTCTGCCCTTTGCTGACAATAGAGACTTTTAAAGGTGTTGAGGTGCTGGTTAGCAAATTATTACCCTGCTTATCAAGCAAAACAAAATTCAATGCGGGTGGAAAGTCGTTGCCACCCGGTAGGTCCTTCTTGCAAGCACTTAAGCCAGCGAGCAACAGGGCCCATTCAAGTATCCTTAGCAGTTTCATAAAGAACTGATTATGAATGCTAAAAAGTAAAAATACCGCGTCTTGCTCACTGCATGGCGCTACCGGCCGGCCATGTCGGAACCTTGTTTTTCCGCTCCCTGCTGTGGGTGCCGGCTGGGCAGCGCGCTAGCCTGGGCCAGCATATGGTGCCGGGCGCCCTCGCGCGCCTCCACCTCAAACTTGTTCTGGTAGTAGCCCACGCGGGCCGATTCCAGCAGATACTCCCACAGAAAGCGGGCGTGGCCCAGGTCACGCACCTGGCGCAGGTGCACCTCCTCGTGCGCCACCCACTCAGGGTCGGCCAAAAATTCTTCGCGGGTGGCGCCGCTCAGGTGCACAGTTTGGCCCAGCACCATGGCCACGCGGGGCGCGCGGCCCAGCACCAGCCGAGCAATGCGAGCCAGGGGCGAATTGACAAAAGTGCGGGGTTGACTCATTGTATATAATTCGGGCTAAGCTACGAGCAAAAAAGCGGGATGGTTGCAGACAAAATGAAAAATATCAGCTTTTATTTGGTGTTTTTCGGAGAAAAAATATATTTTTCCAAGAAAAGTGTAGGTCGGTTCAAAATTTACTGCTTAGCTTTGGCCGACCACTACCCCGAAAGATTTCTTTAAAAAGGGTAAAGTCACGCATTCATTTCATCTTAATTCTGGCTGCTTAGCAGCACTGCCTAGCGCAACAGTTTACGCCTTTTGTTTCCCCGGTCAGCCAGCTTTAGGGCGCAGGCCGGTGCCCACCCTCACCGACGGACAATGAAGAATACCCTGCTGTGTTGCCTCGCCGCTGCTTCCCTGGCGCTCTCCTTCTGCTTTGAAAAAATGCCCGATGCTTCGGTTTCGGCTGGTGCCTCGGCCCCGGCCGTAGCCGAGGCTTCTTTGTTAGCGGGCCTGCTGGGCACCGGCAGCCCCGAGGGCGTGGAGCCGGCCACCACCACCGCCTCGCGCGATTCGCTGGCCTACGGCTACTACGCCCAGACGCTGGGCCTGCACCTAGCCCACACCGAGAACAAGGGCTTGCTGCAAACCGTGACCGACTGGCTGGGCACCCCCTACAGCTACGGCAGCAACTCGCGCCGGGGCACCGATTGCTCGGGCTTCGTGAGCCAGGTGTTTAAGAAGGTGTATGGCATCACGCTCAAGCGCAGCTCGCGCTCGATGTTTTCGACGGTGCAGCGCGTGGCCAAAACGGATATGAAGGCCGGCGACCTGGTGTTTTTCCGCCACGGCAAGGGCGCTATCTACCACGTAGGCATTTATCTGAAAGACAATAAGTTTGCCCACGCGGCCTGCAACGGCGGCGTGATGGTGAGCTCGCTCGACCAGCCGTACTACCACCACAACTTTTATTCGGCGGGCCGCGTGCCCGGCACCGAGGCCGTATCGCCTGATGCCGCGCCGGCCGATGTAGTCGATATGCTGGCCGCCGCCGCCAGTGTCCGCCCCGAGTAAGCTGCATCGCCCAGGGCTTTCTACTACCTAAGCTTGAGTAGCGACAACCGGCCAGCGGGTCGGTTGTCGCTTTTTTTGTATTGGCATAACTCGGAGTGGGTTAATACAGTACACGGACGAGAACAAGCTTTGGCGGCACTCCGGCCGCGCGCTCACCTCTTTTTTGCATGGCTACTACCAACATTCCGCCCACCGGCGACAACATTGCCGCCTCGGCTATCTTCAAGAAATTTCTGGCTTCGGCCGAGAGCTATATCAAGCAGCCCACGCGCCTCAAAAAGCTGCTGCTCGACGCTTTTAATAAGGCCCGCGAGAAAAAGGAAATCGGCACGCTGGCCCACGAAGCCTGGGAAACGCTGCAAAGCCTGTTTCGCCTCATCAAGCTGAGCGTGGCGGGTGAGTACACGGGCGTGCCTTCGACTACCGTGGCGGCCGCCGTGGCCGTGCTCATCTACTTCCTGTCGCCCATCGACCTGATTCCCGACTTTATCCCAGTAGTGGGTCTGCTCGATGACATGGCCCTGGTGGCTTGGTTCTCGACGTCCATCAAGCATGAGCTGGATAAGTTTCACGAGTGGGAGGCTACCAAAGCCGCCACTATCGTATCGGACGAGGAGTTGCGCACGACGCGCGGCACCGCCGCTAGCCCCAGTGAGCACTGGCAAACCCGTTCGGCAGCTTCTACCAACCAATCGGCAAAATCGGCTGGCACTATTGAGTTGCCCAGTGCCCCGGCCGGCACCCATCAGTCGGCTACCGACGCGGGCCTGGGCTCGCCGACCAGCTCCACTACCCGCCCGATACACGACGAAGGCGCCGACGCTACACCTACTGCCGGGCACTCCGGCGGCACGGTCGGCACCGGCGGCAATATCCGCTAGACCACGGATTAGCACAGATTTTAGCGGATTTCACGGATTTTGTGGACGATTCCGGCCGTGCTGGACACTAGCCCTCCAAGCAAAAAAGGCCACCCAGATGGGTGGCCTTTTTTGTTTAATCCATCCAGCGCTCGGAGCGGCTGAAGTCGTCTACAAAATCCGTGAAATCCGCTAAAATCTGTGCTAATCCGTGATTGGGTGAGCATGGGCGGTGACGTAGCGCACAAAGTCGCCGACGGTGTAGAAGGGCACTTCGTCGGGCACGGTGATGTGGAAATTGCGCTCCAACTCCAGGATAATATCGACGAGGTCGACGGTGTCGAAGCGCAGGTCGCGGCTGAGGCTGGCGGTACGGCGCAGGCGCACCGCCTTGATGGCTTTGCGCTTGCTGATGATGCGCAATACCTGTTGCTCAATGCTTTTGGTGGGGGCGGTAGTAAGCATAATTTTTGCAAAAAGAGTAAGGTGAGTAGAGCGGCAAGTAGGGGGAGGCGGGGGAGGGTTTCTGCTGGCTACTAACTCAGTAGCCAGCAGAAACTGACCGATTACCGCAAATTTCAGGCTAGTACTGCGGGCGTGGCGGCCTCGATTTCCTCGCGGTCCACTTCGTGGCTGGGAGGTGGGGAGTTGTAGTCGCGGCCGGTGACCTTGGCCTGGAGCTTCTCGTTCAGCAGGTACATCACGGGGACTACAAGCAGCGTGATAAGGGTTGCAAACGTCAACCCGAAAATTATCGTCCAGGCCAGCGGGCCCCAGAATACCACCGACTCGCCACCCAGGAAGAAGTGCGGGTTTCCGGAGTTGAAAAGCTCGTAGAAGTCAATATTCAGGCCGATGGCCAGCGGGATGAGGCCCAGCGTGGCGGCCGTGGCCGTGAGGATAACCGGGTTGAGGCGGGTGCGGCCGGCCGTGACGAGGGCGTCGTGCAGGTTCATGCCCTGGCTGCGCAGCATGTCGGTGAATTCGACGAGCAGGATGCCGTTCTTCACCACAATACCGGCCAGCGCAATTACGCCCACGCCCGTCATGACGATGGAGATGTTCATGCCCGAGATGGCCAGGCCCAGCATCACGCCGATAATCGAGAAAATGATTTCGGTGAGGATGATGAGCGGCTTGGCTACCGAGTTGAACTGCGTGACGAGCACTAGGAAGATGAGGGCGATGGCGCCGATGGCGGCCACGCCGAGGAAGTCGCTGGTTTCCTTTTGGTCTTCCTGGGCGCCGCCCATGCGCACGGTGTAGCCCGGCGGCACGGGGAAGCTCTTGAGGGCGCGGGTCACGTTGGCCACCACGTCGGGGCCGGTAAAGCCGTTGAGCACGTTGGAGCTAACCGTGATGAGGCGGTGCGTGTCTTTGCGCTTGATGCCGCCGTAGGTGGTGCCGTAGGTGACGTCGGCAATGGCCGAGATGGGCACCTGGCGCACCGCGCCGGTAGCGTCGCGGAAAGTCAGCGGGGCGTTCACGATGGCGTTCACGTTGTCGCGGTAGGGCTTGGCGTAGCGCACCTGGATGGGGTACTCATCATCCGGGGTCTTGAATTTGCTGGCCTCGAAGCCGTAGATGGCCGTGCGGACTTCCGAGCCAATCTGGGCGGTGCTGATGCCCTCGCGGTTGGCGCGGGTGCGGTTGATGCTGACGCCGATTTCGGGGTTGCGGTCCTGCAAGTCGGAGCGCAGGTCCTCAATGCCGCCAATTTTGAGCGAGTCCACGTAGCGCTCCACTTTCTTGCTCAGCGCGGCCAGCTTGGGGTAGTCGTCGCCGCTTATTTCAATAGCCACCGGCTTGCCCTGGGGCGGCCCGCTCGACTCCTGGTCCACCGAGATTTCGGCGCCCGGAATGCCTTTGACAGCCTCCCGAATCTGGTCCATGTAGATGTGCGTAGCCTGGCCCTTCTGCTCGGCCAGCTCCTTGAAGGCGATGCCCACCTTACCCAGGTGCGACTGCGAGGTGCCGGCGGCCGTAGCCTCGGTAGGGTCGCCGGCGCCGATGGCCACGTTGGTAATCACCGATTCCACGTCGGGGTTGTTGCGGCCAATCACCTTATACATCCGGTCCTCGATGATGCGGGTGATGGAGTCTGTCACCTCCACGCGGGTGCCCACCGGCATGCGCAGGTAGGTGTAGATAAACTTGGGGTCGCCCTTGGGGAAGAAGTCGACCTTGGGCTTGCGGGCGCCCACGGCCATCACGCTCACCACGCCCAGCACCAGCAGGCCGGCGATGATGGCGCCCTGGCGCCACACCGTGCCGCCCACGGCCAGCTCCACCAGGCGGGCGTAGCCATTCTGGAAGCGCGGCAGGATGCTGCGCTGGAAGCCGGCTATCATGTACACAAACACGTACTTATCGAGAAAGCACAGCACGATGAGCGTCACCATGAGGTTGCCCAAAAACTTCGAGCCGGCCAGGTAGCCGCCGATGGCCACCAGCAGCAGCCCGCCCATGCCGAGCAGGAAGCTGCGCGTGAGCTTGGGCTTCTCCACGTGGTCGAGGTGCTCGTCGCGGTTCATGAAGCTCACGGCAAATACCGGGTTCATGATGAAGGCTACCACCAGCGAGGCGCCCAGCGTGAGGATGAGCGTAACCGGCAGGAAGAACATGAACGAGCCCACAATGCCGGGCCAGAACATGAGCGGCACAAACGGCGCCACCGTGGTGAGTGTGCCCGCCAGCACCGGCACGAATACCTCGCCCGCCGCAAACTTGGCAGCCTTGGCCGTGCTCAGGTTGGGGTGCTCGTGCAGCAGGCGGTGGGTGTTCTCAATCACCACAATGGCGTCGTCCACCACGATGCCCAGCGCCAGCAGAAAGGCGAAGAGCACAATCATGTTCAGTGAGAAGCCGAACATGGGCAGCATAATGAAGGCCAAGAACATACTCAGCGGCACCGACAGGCCCACGAAGAGCGCGTTGGTGGTGCCCATGAAGAACATCAGAATCAGGGTCACCAGCAAGAAGCCGATGATGATGGTGTTAATCAGGTCGTTGAGCGTGTTGCGCGTCTCGTTCGACGAGTCGCCGGTAATCGTGATTTTCAGGCCCTTGGGTAGGCTAGCCTGCGAGTCTTTCACCAGTTGGTGAATCTTGTCGCTGGCGTCGAGCAGGTTTTCGCCCTGGCGCTTCACCACGTTGAGGGCGATGGCCGACTGGCCGTCGAGGCGCGCAAAGCTCTCGCGGTCCTTGAAGCCGTCCTGCACCGTGGCAATGTCGCCGAGGCGCACCGGCGCGCCGCGCAGGTTTTTAATCTGAATGTTGGCAATGTCGGCGGCGTTCACATACTGGCCGGCCACGCGCACGGCGCGCTTCTGCGCCCCCACGTCGATAGAACCACCTGATACCGTGATGTTTTCGCGGGCAATGGCATTCTCAATATCCGAGAAGCTGAGCTGCGAGGCTTGCAGCTTGTAGAGGTCCACGTCCACGTTCACCTGCTGCTCCAGGGCACCCACAATGTCGACGCGGGTGATTTCGGGCAGCGCCTCAATCTTGTCCTGGAAGTCGTCGGCGAGCTTCTTGAGCTGGGCGGCGGGCAGGTTGCCGCTCAAGTTGACGTACATAATCGGCTGCTCCGAGATGTTGACTTCCTTCACCAGCGGCGCGCTGGGCAGGTCGTTGGGCAGCTCGGTGCTGGCCTTGTCCACGGCATCCTTGATGAGCTGCTTGGCGGCCTGCACGTCTACACCGGAGTTAAACTCCACGTCCACAATACAATAGTCCTGGTTCGAAGTCGAATTAATCTTCTTCACCCCGTTCACGCTCTTGATTTCCTTTTCGAGCTGGCGCGTCACCAGGTTCTCGATGTCGGTGGGCGAGGTACCCGGGTACACCGTGGCCACGATGATGCGCGGAATCACGATGTCGGGAAACTTCTCCTTGCCGAGCTTGATGTAGGCAAAAATGCCCACTACCGACAGCAACAGCGTGATGATGTAGATGCTGGTCTTGTTATTAATGGACCAACTGGTGGGTCCAAACTCCTTCTCAATGTCTTGCATAATAAGTAGTTGCTGCTTGAGGAGATTTTCTTTTATATAGTGCTGCGCGAGCGGGGTGCCGGGGGTGAGGCGCCCCGCTCGCGCAGTATGGGCTAGCTGATTTTCAGCAGCTGGCCTTCGTTCAGGTTCTGGTAGCCGGCCGAGATAACCTCGTCGCCCGGCTTGAGGCCGCTCGTGATTTCCTGCTTGCCGTTGTAAGTCTGGCCGGTTTTGATGATGCGCTTGGCAGCCACCGTTTTGCCGCCATCGCGGTTCACCACCAGTACGTAGGCGTTTTCCTCGTCGTGCTGAATCAAATCCACGGGTAGCACGGTGGTGTTGTTGCTGCCGTAGTTCTGGATGCGCACGCTGGCCACCATGTTGGGCCGCAGCTTGCTGGCCTGGCCAGCCGGCAGGCGCAGCTCCACGGTAAACGTGCGGCTGGTGGCCGAAATGGTGCGGCTCACGGTGCGCACGGTGCTCTCAATCTGCTCATTACCCAGGTCGGGTAGCGATACGAGGGCCTTGTCGCCAGCCTTGATGCTGCCCGCGTAGGCTTCCGACACATCGGCGAGGACTTTGCCGCCCTGGCCGCTGTTGAGCTGCACCACCGGCGCGCCGGGGGCCACGGTTTCGCCCAGCTTGGGCAGCACGTTGTCGACCACGCCGCTGTAGGGCGCCACTACGTTGTACAAAGCCCGCTGCTGGTTGATGGTGGCCAGGTTGCGCTGCAAGCCCTCGTAGGTATTCTTGGCTTGCAGGTACTGGATTTCGGTGCCAATCTGCTGTTTCCAAAGGCCGGCCTGCTTCTCGTACACGATTTTGGCAAGGTCCAGGCGGGTGCGCAGCTCGGCAATATTAGCGTCCAGAATGCTGGCATCCACGGTGGCCAGCACCTGGCCTTTGCTCACGCGGTCGCCGCGCTGCACGCGTACGCTGGTGAGCGTGCCGGCGGCACGGGCACTCACGGTGGCGTTCTGGTCAAAGTCGACGCGGCCCTGCACTTCGAGGTAGCCGGCAAAGTTTTCGGGCGCCACTTTGAGGATGGAAACCGGCACGGCGCCGGCCGCCTCGGCGGCCTTGCCGGCGCCGGTTTTGGCTTCGAGGTCGGCTATTTTGGCCTGGGTCGCGGCTTGGTCGGCTTTCAGCTTGGCCAGCTCGGCGTTGGGGTCTTTGGCACCGCCGCCGCAGGAGGCAAGTAGCAAGCTGCTGGCTACTAGCTGATAGCTGATAGCTTTTGAGAAGGAAAAATTCATGTCAAAGAAGAGCTTCGGAGTAAGAGAGGAAGCTAGCAGCTAGTAGCTGACAGCCAGCAGCTTAATAAATTACTTGGCTTGCGAATACAGCTCGCCGGTGGCCTTGTCGCGGTCTACCTTGGCCACCAGCACGTCGTAGATGGCGGCGTAGTAGTTGGTTTGCGATTCGCGCAGCGAGGTTTCAGCCGTGATGACTTCGATGTTGGAGCCTACACCGGCGTTAAACTTGATGCGCGTGACGCGGGCCACGTCGGCGGCCAGGTCTAGGTTGGCCTTTTGGTTATCGAGCACGTCCAGGGCGTTGATGAGCGTGGTGCGGCTCTGATTATCTTGCAAGTCAATGCTTTGGCGCAGCGTTTCGAAGCCGCGCTCCAGCACCTGCTGCGCAATGCGCGCCTGCTGCACCTGGTAGCGGCGCCGAAAGCCATCGAAGATGGGCACGTTGAGGGCCAAACCCACGTTGCCGAAGCCAAACCAGTTTTGATTCAGCTGACCGGCGCTGTTAGTGGAATTAGGGCCTCGAAAAGCAAATAGTTCTCCCGCCGTTTTGGAAGAGCCCGAGAAGCCATAGGCCGCCGTGAACGACAGGCGCGGGTAGGCGCCGGCCGTGCGACTGCGCAAGTCAAGCCCCGCTAGCGCCTGCTGCGTTTCAAGGGTCGAAAACTCGATGCGGTTATTATAGTTGAAGCCTGCGTTGATTTGGGATGGCTGGCCATTGTTGATGCTAGGCGTGGGCGCGCCGCCCGTGGTGCCGGGGCTAGCTGGGGCGCTAGGTAGTGCACCGAGACCATCGGCCCCGCCGCCAGTCAGGAAGCTAGCCGAGCCTAGGTTTCGGCGCAGCGTGCTGGCATCTACTACGGCCGCGCCGAGTGAGTCGGTAAGCGACACGGGCTGCGCCTGTGGCAGACCCATCTGGAATTTTAGCAGCGCTACGCTCAACTCGGTGAGGCGCTGGGCTTTCTGCTGCTCCACTACCAGGTTATTGCGCTGCACGCGTAGGCGGTCCACGTCGAGCTTTTCAGCAAAGCCGGCCTTAAACGTCTGGTTGGTTTGGTAGAGCACCGTATCGAGGCGCTGCACGTTGCGGGCCAGTAGGGCCAAGCGCGAGCGGGCTACTAGTGTGCTATAGTAAGCCTTGCTCACCTGCTCCACCACGTCGATTTCAGCCTGCTGGGTCTGTTTTTTCGCTAAGTCAGTATACACCTTCGCCGCCTTGAGGCCAATGAGATACGAGCCATCAAAAATCTGTTGCGAGAAGGAGGCCGACGTATTGCCGGCGTACTGCAAGCCTAGCGAAAACGCCTGAGGCGGCGTGGGTATCGGCTCACCGCTTTTGAGTACGGCACTTTGGCCGGCCGCCGCGGCGGTTATGTCGCTTTGCGTAAGCAGGGTGGGGAGCACGGGAAAGCTCACCAAGCTCTTTTGTAGCTTGAAGTTGTCGGCCACGTTGGCACCCAGGTTCACCTGCGGCAGGCCCTGGGCCTTTATTTCGCCTACTTTGGCGGCGGCGGTTTGCTCGGCCAGGCGGGTACTCAGCAGGCTGGGCTTGTTGGCCACCGCGTAGCGCACGGCCTGGCTCAGGCTCAGCGCCATGGGGCCTGAGGTGGGCTGGGCCGGCATCGCGGCCGGGGCCTGCGCCAGGGCCGGGGCAAGCGGCCCCAAGGCCAGGGCCGAAGCCGCCAGCCATACCCGAAGGGTAGTGTTTTTCATGCGTGTGTGAAAGGAGGTAGTGAAAGCAAGTGACTAGCCAGGCTATTCCTCTTCCGTAATGTGTTGGTACTTATTGAAAAGCCGGTGGCCCTTGAGTGTGGCAACCCCCAGCAGAAAATGCTCGTCGAATACCTTATTCACCCGCACGGGTGCAAACTGGGTGGGTGGGTAGAGGTCGGGGTCGAAGGCCAGCTCTATCTGGGCCAAGTTGAGGCGGGCCAGCACGTCCACGTCGAGGTCGGCCCGAAACAGGCCCTCGGCCACGCCGCGGCGCAGGTTGCGGGTTATCTGCTCCAGAATAAAACCGCTCTTGTGCGCCCGAAAAAGCGTCCAGGCAGCGGGGTAATACTTGCGCAGGTCGTAGAAAATGCTGGGGTGAATGTTGGCAAACTGCTGGTCGGCCCAGGCCGAAATGGTGAGCATCTCCTGCACGGCATCGGCCGCGCCCTCGGCCACCCGGGCGCACTCGCCCTGGGCCTGGCAAAGGTGGTTGTTCATCACCTCCAGCACGATTTCATCCTTGTTAGTGAAGGTTTTATAGAGAGTTTTTTTCGACATGCCCAGGTCGGTGGCAATGTCGTCCATGCTCACGCTTCGGATACCGTTGCGCATAAACAGGGCGGCGGCTTGGGCGAGGATGCGGGCTTTATTTTCCATGTTTGACACGGCAAAGATACGATGGAAACTTTCGGTGAGTTCAAAGTTTCCAAAGTTTCTTTTAGGCCTGGGCGGCTGGGCTAGCCACCCCGGATGGCCGGCCGCGGGGCAGACGAGCGGCCGGCAGTTTTACTTTCGTGGCGGGGCAGGTTTTGCCCGGTTTTTTTCTTGCTCATGAAAATCCGCGTTGGCTTCGGCTACGACGTTCACCAATTGCAGCCCGGCCTGCCCTTCTGGCTGGGGGGCATTGAAGTGCCGCACACCCACGGCGCGCTCGGCCACTCCGACGCCGACGTGCTCATCCACGTCATTTGCGATGCCCTGCTGGGCGCCGCCAACCTGCGCGACATCGGCTTCCACTTCCCCGACACCGACCCGCAGTACAAGGGCATCGACAGCAAGAAGCTGCTGGCCGAAGTCATGGTCATTTTGCGGGCCAAAGGCTACGAAATCAGCAATATTGACTCTACCATCTGCCTCGAAAAGCCTAAGGTGAACCCCTTCATCCCGGCCATGCGCGCCGCCTTGGCTGAGGTGATGCGCGTGCCCGAAGACGATATTTCCATCAAGGCCACTACCACCGAAAAGCTCGGCTTCGTGGGCCGGCAGGAAGGCGTGGCCGCCTACGCTACCGCACTCATTTACAAGGCGTAGCAAGCACCGGCTTGTCGCCTTGTTTCCTTAATTCTTCTTGGCCTGCCGCGCCGCCTTTGGCTGGCGGGCAGAAGCTTATCCCATCAGATTATGAAATACCTCGTTCTGGCCGTCGCGTTGGCCCTGCCCGCCCCGCTGCTCGCCCAAACGCCCACCAAGGTCAAAACTAAGTTCAAGCCCGGTACGGCCGCCAAAAAAGCCGCGCTGCCGGCCAGTGCCCAGCCCGCGCCGCCTATCGACTACGCCACCCAGTACGCCGACCGCTACGTGACCCAGGAGCACCTGCGCCGCGACCTCTCGGTGCTGGCCTCGGATGAGTACGAGGGCCGCGAAACCGGTACCAAGGGCCAGAAAATGGCCGCCGCCTACATCAGCCAGCAGTTTAAGGACGACAGCCTGCAAGCGCCCGTGGTGGCCAACGCGGCCAACCCGTACCTGCAAACCTTCGGCATGGAGCGCAGCGCCTGGCAGCCGGGCGGCACGGTCACGGTGGGCGGCAAAGCCTACGAGTGGCTGAAGGACTTTTACGCCTTCGGCCGCTCGCCCTTCGACCAGGCTACGGCCGTGCAGCCGGTTTTTCTGGGCTACGGCATCGAGCAGGGTGATTATTCTGACTACAAGGGCCGCGATGTGAAGGGCCAAGACGTTATCGTGCTGCTGGGTGAGCCGCGCACCGCCGAAGGTAAGTCGGTGCTCAGCCCCGATGGCACGCCCACCAAGTGGGCCGTCGATTTCCGGGCCAAGGCCGCGCTGGCCGCCGCCAAGGGTGCCCGCAGCATCTTTTTCGTGAGCCAGGAGCCGGCCGATAAGTTCGAGAAAATGACCGCGCGGCTGGCCCCGCGCGTGATGCAGCCCATCATTGCCTTTGCCGACCAGGCGGGCGGGCGGGCGCCGGCGTTCTTCCTCTCGCCCGCGCTGGGCCTCAAAGTGCTGGGTACCAACGCGGCTACTTTGCAGCAGTACGCCACCGCCACGGCCGCCGCCAAGCAGCCGGTGGCCAGCAAGCTCAAGCCCAGCAAGTTCAGCATCAGCGCGCCGCAGCAGCGCTCGGCCGTGACGACGGAGAACGTGCTGGGCTTTTTGCCGGGCACCGATTTGAAGGACGAAATCCTGGTCGTGTCGGCGCACTACGACCACCTGGGCGTCATCGGCGGCGAGGTATATAACGGGGCCGACGACGACGGCTCGGGTACGGTGGGTATGCTCAGTATCGCGCAGGCGTTCAGTAAGGCGGCGCACGCCGGGCATGGGCCGCGCCGCAGCATCCTGTTTTTGGCCAATACGGGCGAGGAAAAGGGTTTGCTGGGCTCGGAATACTACACCGACCACCCGGTTTTTCCGCTGGCGAATACCGTCACGGACCTCAACATCGACATGATTGGCCGCACCGACGTGGCCCACGAGGGCAAGCCTAATTACGTCTACGTCATCGGCTCGGATAAACTATCGTCGCAGCTGCACGAGGCGCTCCAGACGGCCAACCGCCAGCACGGCAACATCGACCTCGACTTCCGCTTCAACGACCCCGCCGACCCGAACCGGTTTTACTACCGCTCCGACCACTACAACTTCGCTAAGAAGGGTATTCCGGTGGCCTTTTTCTTCAACGGCGTACACGCCGACTACCACGAGGCCAGCGACGAGATTTCCAAAATCGAGTTTGGCAAGCTGGAGGCGCGGGCGCGGCTGGTATTCTTCCTGGCCTGGGACCTAGCCAACCGCGATGCCAAGCCGGTAGTGGACTCGAATAAGCCGTAAATTGGTTTTCGCACAGTGTTTCGGGGTGTTAAAGCGCAGTGTTCCGCAGTGCGGAGAAAACACCCCGAGACACTGCGCTTTTAACATTGCGAAACACTGCGCGACATGACGAAAGCCCAAAATTTCCAAACCGACGCGGATACCAAAGCCTTCGACCTTGAGCACCGCCGCAAAATCCGCTTCAACATCGGCAAGTACGACGCGGCCGTAACCGCCGGCATGCAGCACTACGCCGACCACGAACTGGCCCGCGCCCGCGCCGCCTACCTCAAGGCGCAGGTGCTCGAAAAGCTCGACGAGTACCTGCTGGAGTTTGAAAAAAACTTCACTGCCCGTGGCGGCCGCGTGGTGTGGGCCAACGACGCCCAGGAAGCGTTGGCCGAAATCGGCCGGCTCACCGAGGCGCGCGGCGCCCGCACCGTGGTGAAGGCCAAGAGCATGACCACCGAGGAAATCCACGTCAACCAGTACCTCAAGGGCCGGGGAGTGGAGTCGGTGGAAACGGACCTGGGCGAGTACATCGTGCAGCTCAACGGCGAGCGGCCCTACCACATCGTGACGCCCGCCATGCACCTGAGCAAGGCCGACATCGCCAATATCTTCGTCAAGCACCTGGGCATTGCGCACACCGACGATGCCCAGCAGCTCGTGCTCACGGCTCGCCACCTGCTGCGCGACAAGTACACGGCGGCCGAGGTGGGCATCACGGGCGGCAACTTCCTGATTGCCAAGGAAGGCGGCGTGGCCGTGACTGAAAACGAAGGCAATGCCCGCCTCTCGGCCACCTTCCCCGACTTGCACATTGCCGTGGTGGGCATCGAGAAAATCATTCCGCAGCTCACCGACCTCGACCTGTTTTGGCCGCTGCTCAGCACCAGCGGCACCGGCCAGCAGGTCACGGTGTACAATACTGTGTACTTCGGCCCGCGCCAGCCCGGCGAGCCCGACGGGCCGACCGAGATGGTCGTCATCCTGCTCGACAACGGCCGCACCAACCTGCTCGCCACGCCCGACCGCCGCGAGGCGCTACGCTGCATCCGCTGCGGCGCCTGCCTCAACGTGTGCCCGGTGTACAAGAATATTGGCGGCCACACCTACGAAACCACCTATTCGGGCCCCATCGGCTCGGTCATCAGCCCGCACCTGAGTGGGCTGAAAGAGCACCAGCACCTGAGCTTCGCCAGCAGCCTGTGCGGGGCCTGCACCAGCGTGTGCCCGGTGCGCATCAACCTCCACAACCTCTTGCTGCTCAATCGCCAGCAGAGCGTAGCCGAGGGCCACAATGCTCCCGTCGAGAAGCTGGCCATCGGCCTCTGGCGCTGGAGCATGCGCCACCGTTGGGCTCTCGACGTGCTGCCCGGTCGCCTCAAGGATTTCAGCCTCGGCTACCTGCTCGACCAGGCCGGCTGGCGCAAGCGCCGCGCAAGCCTGAAGGTGGCCGACAAGTCGTTTCGGCAGCTGTGGCAGGCCAGCCACTGATGGCGTTTCTGGGGGCCGGCCCGTACACGGCGCATGTCCCCACTCCTCGAACAAACGCTGCGTGTGCTGGCCGGACTGGCCGGCGGCTGGCTGGTTATCACCACCGTGTCGGCAGCCATCCGCTCGTTTGTGCTGCCGCGCAACGAGTCAGTACGCCTCAACTTGTTCGTGTTCAGTGGGGTGCGGGCGCTGTTTGACTTTGCGGCGCGCCGCGCTACCAACTACGCCCGGCGCGACCGCATCCTGGCGCACTATGCGCCGGTGGCGCTGGTGGCGCTGCCCATCGGCTGGCTGGCGCTGGTGGGGCTCGGGTATTCGGGCATCTTCTGGGCGCTGGGCGTGGCCGACTTCACCAAGAGCTACGAGCTAAGCGGCAGCTCACTGCTCACGCTGGGTACGACCAAGCAAAATGGTCTGGTAGTCAATATCTTCAGCTATTCCGAGGCTACGCTGGGGCTGCTGCTGCTCACACTCCTTATCTCGTACCTACCTACTATTTACCAAGCCTTCTCGCGGCGCGAAGTGGTGGTGGCGCAGCTGGAACTGCGGGCGGGCGTGCCGGCCTCGGCGGCGGGGCTGCTCTTGTGGCTGGGGCACGACCAGGATTTTTCGAACGACGACGACCAGTGGCTGGCCTGGGAGCAGTGGCTGGTCGAGATTGACGAAAGCCACACCTCGCTGCCCGTGTTGGCGTTTTTTCGTTCGCCGCAGGCCGGGCGCTCGTGGGTGCTGGCCGCCGGCCTCATCCTCGACGCGGCCAATCTGCTGTTCTCGGCCCTCGACGTGCCCCGCTCGCGGCAGGTTGAGCTGACTTTCAAGGCCGGCGTGCTGGCCCTGAACCGGGTGCACCGCTTTTTCGACAAAAAATCAGCCATCGAGCCGGCCGAGCTGCGCACCGCCGAAGAGCTGGCGGCTACCACGCCCGGCCGCGCTGAGTTTGCCGAGGCCTGGCGGGCGCTGCTGGCCGCTGGCCAGCCCCTGCGCGCCGACGAGGAAACGGCCTGGCAGCACTACCACGAGCGCCGCCTGCGCTACGAGCCCGCGCTCAAGTTTCTGGGCGCCTTGCTCATGACGCCACCTACTATTTAATTGGCTGCTTGTTAGTAGCTAAGCCTATTCGTCGGGCAGAATGTTGACGTCCTGCACCAACACCATCTTCTCGATTTCGCGGCCGCGCCGGGTGTTGGCCAGCCCGCCGAGGGCGGTTTCTTTGTAGCGGGTTTCCATGCTCTGGCCCACCTCGCCGAGGGCCGCCACGCATTGGTCAACGGGGATAACCGGGTCCACGCCCGCGATGGCAATCTGGGCCGACGAAAACGCGATGGCCGCCGCTGAGGCGTTGCGCACCACGCACGGCACCTCCACGAGGCCCGCCACGGGGTCGCACACCAGCCCCAGCATACACTGAATGGTGATGGCCACGGCCGCAAACGTCTCCTCCACCGAGCCACCCAGGCAATACACGATGGCACCCGCGCCCATCGCGGCCGCCGAGCCAGTTTCGGCCTGGCAGCCGCCCACAGCGCCGGCCAGCGAGGCATTTTGCTCGATGATGAGCGCCACGCCGGCCGCCACCAGCAGGCCCTCCAGGATTTTGCGGTCGCTCAGCTTATGGATGCGCTGGATAGTGGTGAGCACGCCCGGCAGAATGCCCGACGCCCCGGCCGTGGGCGCGGCCACCACGCGGCCCATGCACGAGTTCACTTCCTTGGCGCCCAAGGCGCTTATTACCAATTCCTTGAACTCTGGCGAAAGGACCGTAATGGGCGAGGCGGCAATCTTCTTGGCGCCGTTATTAATCATGCCCGAGCGCGAAGTCATGTTGCCGGTCTGGCCCTCGTGCACGGCGTCGCGCATCACATCGTAGGCCCGCTGCAAGGTGGGCCAGATGGCTTCCTCCGTGGCGCCTTTTTGCTCAATTTCATAAGCCAGCACCGGCTGGTAAAGCGGCTCGCCGGTAGCGGCGCAGTGCGCCTGCCAAGAGGCAAAATCAGTGAAAAGCAGCGACATGACGGGGTGGGCTAGGGGTAGAATTTAGGAAAGCGGCATTAAAGATAAAAAAGAACGTCAGGCTGAGCTTGCGAAGCATCTTGCCCGCGCCGCTAGGGTCATAAACCCCACGAGGCGAGCGAGATGCTTCGCAGGCTCAGCATGACGTTCTTTTACAAGGCATTAAGCCAGTTAAGCCGCCGGCTGCTTCTCCGTCACCAGCTTGATGCTGGCCGAGTTGATGCACAGGCGCAAGCCGCTGGGCGGCGGGCCGTCGGGGAAAACGTGGCCCTGGTGGGCATCGCACACGTTGCAGAGCACTTCCACGCGGGTCATGCCGTAGCTGGTGTCTTTCTTGTACCTGATGGCGGCCTCGTCCACGGGCTGCGTAAAGCTGGGCCAGCCAGTGCCGCTCTCAAACTTGGTGCGCGAGTCGTAGAGCGGGGTGCCGCAGCACACGCAGGCGTAGAGGCCAGCCTCGTGGGCTTCGCAGTATTCGCCGGTGAAGGCGCGCTCGGTGCCGTGCTCACGGGTTACGTGGTATTGCTCGGCGGTAAGCTGGGCTTTCCACTCGGCGGCGGTTTTTTCCACGCGGCGCGGTGGGGTAGGGGCGCCGTGGTTGGCCAGGCGGATAACGTCGTTCCAGGTTTGCATAAAATCAGTTGCTGAGGTTCGGTAGAGGTAAAACGCAGGACGCCGGGCAGAGTTCACGGCCGCTGGCTAAGCCCACTCTTGCAGCAGGGCCAGGCCGGCGGGCCAGTCGCCGTGGCCGCTGGCCGCGTTGATGTGGCCGGCGTCGCCAATCACCACCAGCTCGCTGCCCCAGGCGTCGGCAAACTGCCGGGCGCGCTCCGCGCTCACCCATTGGTCGGTGGTGCTCGTCACCACTTTGCTCGAAAAAGGCAGCCGCTGCAACGGCATCGGCCCGAAGCCGGCGGGAGGAAGGGTGGCGAAGGCTGCCGTTTCTACATCGACTGGGGCCACTAGCAGCGCTCCTTTAATGCGGTGATTATAAGTAGCGGCCCAGTGCGCTACCGTCACGCAGCCCAAGCTGTGGGCAATGAGCACAACCTGGCTCAGGTCCTCGCCCGCCAGCGCCCGCTCCAGGGTATCGACCCATTCGGCGCGGTCGGGAGCGTCCCATTCGCGCTGCTCGATGCGGGTGAATTCCGGGTTCTGGCGCTCGAAGTAGGTTTGCCAGTGGGCGGGCCCGGAGCTGCCCAGGCCGGGCACAATGAAAAAGCGGGTGGTTCTTTGCATGGCCGAAAGTAGCCCGCGGGCCGCTTTTGGCGTAAAAATCGCCCTATGAAACTCCTCTCCGCCGCCCAAATCCGCGAACTCGACCAGGCCACCATCCGCGAGCAGCGCACCACCTCCACGGCCCTCATGGAGCGGGCGGCCATTGCGCTGGCTGGCTGGCTCTACCAACACTACACGCCGGCCGAGGCGGGCGAAATCCTGTTGCTGTGCGGCCCCGGCAACAACGGTGGCGATGGCCTGGCCCTGGCCCGCCTGCTGTACCTGGCCGGCTACGCCGTGCGCCTGGGCTTGTTGCCCGCCGCCAAGTACTCCGACGACTACGAGTACAACCACCACGTGCTGCCCAAAGTCATTGCCATTCAAGCGCTAAGCGCCGAAAGCCTGCCCGAAATTCAGCCTGGCACGCTGGTGGTCGATGCGCTGTTTGGCACCGGCCTCAGCCGCCCGCTCGATGGGGTGGCCGCCGCCGTGGTGCAGCACCTGAACGCCAGCCGGGCCCGCGTGGTGGCCATCGACCTGCCCAGCGGGCTGCTGGCTGATGCCCCGCAGCCCGACCCCGCCGCGCCCGTGGTGCAGGCGCAGCACACCGTCAGCTTCGGGCTGGCTAAGCTGGCTTTTCTGCTGCCGCAAAATGCTGACTACGTGGGCGAATGGCACGTGGTAGACATCGGCCTGAGTCCCGATTTTATCGCGCAGGCCGGCACGCCCTGGCACCTCACGCGCCTGCCCGGCGTGGCGGGCTTTGACGGGGCGCTGGCCGCCCGGCAGCCCGATGTGACGCTGCCCCGGCGCGGCAAGTTTGCCTACAAAAACACTTTCGGCCACGCGCTACTGCTGGCGGGTAGCCGCGGCAAGGTGGGCGCGGCTGTGCTGGCCGGCGGCGCCTGCCTGCGCGGCGGGGTGGGCCTGCTCACGGTGGCGGTGCCGGGCTGCGGCTACGACATCCTCCAAACTACCCGGCCCGAGGCCATGTGCCTGCCCGACTCCGAGGCCGATTTCATTAGCGAGCTGCCCGAGCTGAAGCCCTACCAGGCCGTGGGCATTGGCCCCGGCCTGGGCCAAAACGAGGCCAGCCGCGCCGTGCTGGAGCGGCTGCTGCGCGAGGCGCGGGCGCCGCTCGTCATCGACGCCGACGCGCTCAACCTGCTGGGCGAGCACCGCGAATTGCTCGACCTGCTGCCCGAGAACACGGTGCTCACGCCCCACATCGGCGAGTTTACGCGCCTCACCGAGAAGGCCCGCGACGACTACCACCGCCTCGACTTGCTGCGCGCGTTTGCCCGGCAGCGTAAGTGCGTGGTCGTGCTCAAAGGCGCCTACACCGCCGTGGCCGCGCCCGATGGCCAGGTGTATTTCAACAGCACCGGCAACCCCGGCATGGGTACCGGCGGCAGCGGCGACGTGCTCACCGGCCTCGTGCTGGCCCTGCGCGCCGACCAGCGCCTCGACGCCCTGCCGGCCGCCCGCCTCGCCGTGCTGGCCCACGGCCTGGCCGGCGACCTGGCCGCCGCCGCCACCGGCGAGGCCGGCCTGGTGGCCGGTGACTTGGTGCAGCACCTCGGCCCGGCCTTGCAGGCCCTGACGCGGTAGCGGCCGGGCGGCGTTTTGTGTAGCAGATGCGGGGGTTTGTGTAGGCGGGGGCGCGGCGGCGGCGCCGACCTTTGGGGTGGGCCGTTGTTTCGGATGAGCATCGGCCCGCTTTCACTCCCTCAATCTTTGTTATGTCGCTTACTTCTTTTCGCACGCTGGGCCGCTCGGGCCTGGCAGTCAGCCCGCTGGCGCTGGGCACCATGACGTTTGGCACCGCCCGCTGGGGCTCGGCCGATGACGTGTCGGCGACTATTTTCGGCGAGTACGTGGCGGCCGGCGGCAATTTTATCGACACCGCCGACGTGTACGCCGGTGGGCGCAGCGAGGAGCTGGTGGGCCGCTACGTGGCCGAGCACCGCCTGCGCGATAAGCTGGTGCTGGCCACCAAGTTCGCCTTCAACCCCCAGCCCGGCAACCCCAACACCGGCGGCAACGGCCGCAAAAACATCTACCGCGCCCTCGAAGGCTCGCTCCGCCGTCTCCAAACCGACTACGTGGACGTCTACTGGCTGCACGCCTGGGACACTGTGACGCCCGCCGCCGAGGTGCTGCAAACCCTCGGCGACCTGGTACGGGCCGGCAAAATCCGCTACTTCGGCTTTTCCAACGTGCCCGCCTGGTACACCACCCAGGCCGCCACGCTGGCCGCCGCGCACGGCGTGCCGGGCCCCATCGCGTTGCAGCTCGAATACTCGCTGGTAGCCCGCCGCAGCGAGGCCGAGCACGTGCCGGCTGCCCTGCACCTGGGCCTGGGCATCACGCCGTGGAGCCCGCTGGCGGCGGGTTTTCTGGCCGGCAAGTATCAGCGCGAAGGCACCGGCGCGGCCAGCGGCGCGGGCCGCCTCACGGGCCCCAATCCCTTTGGCAACAGCAAGTTCAGCGACCACAACTGGCGCGTGCTGGAAGCCCTACGGCCGGTAGCGGCCGAGCTGGGGCGCCCGCTGGCGCAGGTGGCGCTAGCCTGGGCGGCGGCGCAGCCGGGCATTACGGCGCCCATCATCGGGGCCAGCCGCCCCGAGCAGCTGGCCGACAACCTGGCCGCGCTGGAGGTGCGCCTGAGCCCCGAGCACCTGCGTACGCTCGACGACGCCAGTATCGTGGACCCGCTGGCCGACCGCATGTGGCCCGTAATAAAGCGCGCCGTATTTGGCGGGGCCGAGGTGCAGGGCTGGCAGTAGCCGCGTTTTGTGTAGCAGAAGCGCGGCTTTGTGTAGGCCCGGCCCAGGGGGGCGGCCGGACCTTTGTGAGGTCATTAAATCAACTTGCAAACCTCACTAAGAAACACGTAATGAGTACTATCAAGAAAGTAGCCCTGGGCAGCCAGGGCCTACAGGTGTCCGTAGAAGGGCTGGGCTGCATGGGCATGACGGGCGGCATCAACGGCATGAGCGTATATGGCGAGGCCGACGAGGCCGAGAGCCTCGCCACTCTGCACCGCGCCCTGGAGTTGGGCGTGGACATGCTCGACACCGCCGACCTCTACGGCCCGCTCAAAAACGAGCGCCTGGTGGCCCAGGTGCTGGCTGGCCAGCGCGCAAAGTTTACCGTCGCCACCAAGTTCGGCTTCGAGGTTGATGATGCCGGACAGTGGACCGGCGGCTACAACGGCCGGCCCGACTACGTGCGCAAGGCCATCGAGCGCTCGCTCCGCAACCTGGGCACCGACTACGTGGACCTGTACTACCTGCACCGGGTAGACCCCGCCACGCCCATCGAGGAAACCGTGGGTGCCATGAGCCGCCTCGTGGAAGAAGGCAAAGTGCGCTACCTGGGCCTGAGCGAAGTGCCCGCCGACACCCTGCGCCGGGCCCACGCCGTGCACCCCATCTCGGCCCTCGAAAGCGAGTATTCGCTCTTCGACCGCCGGGTGGAGGACGAGGGCATTATTGCGGCGGCCCGCGAGCTGGGTATCGGCTTTGTGGCGTATTCGCCGCTGGGCCGGGGCTTCTTGTCGGGCGATATCCGCACGCCCGACGACTTCGAGGCCAACGACTCGCGCCGCTTCTTTCCGCGCTACCAGGGCGAGAATTTCTACCAAAACCTGGCCCTCGTGGACAAGCTCAAGGCCCAGGCTGCCGCCAAGGGCGTGACGCCCGCCCAGCTGGCCCTGGCCTGGGTGCTGGCCCAAGGAGTGGTAGTCATTCCGGGCACCAAGCGCCGCAAGTACCTGGAGGCCAACGTGGCTGCCGCCAGCATCGTGCTCACTCCCGCCGAGCTGGCCGAACTGGATGCCATCATGCCGGCCGGCAGCGCGGCGGGCGCGGCGTACCCGGCCGGTTTTTAGGGCAGTATAGCTTGCGTGCTGGCGCAGCGGCTTGCACCAGCACGCAGAATACGCCCACCGGCGAGCTGCCCTAGCCAGCTTTTTCTGCTTACTATTCCTGTATGAAAGCTCCTGCCAAAGATTTTCGCGTGCTGGCTACGGTGTCAGACTTTACCCGGCACTTCGGCTTCTCCGAGCCAGTGCACCCGCTGCTCACTATCATCGACCTGGCGCAGGCGCGCCACCTCCCGGCGGCCACCGGTCCGGCGCTGCGGCAGCTCTACATCATTTCGCTCAAGAAAAACCTCAAGGGCCAGATGCAGTACGGGCGTCAGGCTTACGATTTTAGCGCGGGGGCGCTGGCATTTTTTGCGCCCGGCCAGCTCTGCGAGGGCAATGCCGCGCTCGATACTTCGGAGCTGAGCGGCTGGATGCTCGTCTTCCACCCCGACCTGCTGCACAAGTACCCACTGGCCAAAAAGCTGGCCAGCTACGGCTTTTTCTCCTACCAGGTGCACGAGGCGTTGCACCTCTCGGGCCGCGAAGAAGAACTGCTGGATGCCTTGATAGCCACCATGCGGCGCGAGCATGAGCAGCCCATCGACGCCTTTAGCCAGGATGTGCTGGTATCGCAGCTCGAAGTGCTGCTGAGCTATGCCAACCGCTTCTACCACCGGCAGTTTCTCACGCGCCGGCCGGTGGCGCACGACCTGCTCAGCCGCTTCGAGGAGCTGCTGGCGGCCTATTTCGCCCGGGCCGCAAGCCAGCCCCTGCCCACGGTGCAGTACTTTGCCGATGCCCTGCACGTGTCGCCGGCCTACCTCAGCGACATGCTGCGCAGCCTCACCGGCCAGAACACGCAGCAACACATTCACTACGGCCTCATTGAGCGGGCCAAGCACCTGCTGCTGAGTACCTCGCTCACCATCAACGAAACGGCCTTTCAACTGGGCTTTGAGTACCCGCAGTACTTCACGCGGCTGTTTAAAAGCAAAACCGGCCTCACGCCGGCCGCCTTCCGGTTTTCGGCCCAGTAGGCCCAGCGGCCGCTTACCAGAAGAAGTAAGCCGCCGCCACGACCAGCAAAACGCCGTCGGTGAGCAGGGCGAAGAAGTAGTCGCCGCGCGTTTCGCGGGCGGCCAGCACCACGGCGGCGGCCAGCGCGGTGGGCAGCAGCACCGCCAGCGGCGCGGCCCCGCGCGCCAGCCCCAGCGCCCCCGCCCCGGCCAGAAAAGCCAGCGACACGGCCTGCGCGCCGCCCACGCCCAGCAGCGTCGGGAAGGTGCGCAGGCCCACCGCCCGGTCGCGCCCGTAGTCGCGAATATCAAACACGATGGCCAGCGCCGTGACCAGGCAGAAGCGCTGCCCCGCCAGGCCCAGTGCCGAAGCCAGTGGCCGGTGCAGGGCCAGCGCGGGCAGGCCCACCGTCACGGCCGTCCACACACCCGCAATGAGAAACACCTTCAACAGCGGCACCTCCCGGATGGCCCGCCAGCGGCCCCGCCACGGCAGCAGCGGCCACGAGTAGCCGATGGCCAGCGCCGCCAGCGGCAGCAGCACCGGCAAAAAATGTACCCAGCCATCGGCCAGCAGCAGGTAGGCGCCCGACAGGGCCGCCGCGCCGGCCAGCGCCACCAGCGCCGGGCGGTGGCGCTGCTGCCAGGCCTTGCGCCCCGAAGCCCCCGCCGGCTGCCGGTACTTGAAGGGCAGCGCCGCATCGAGATTATAGGTGAGCAGCGTGGCCGCAAATACCAGCACGACTACGTGCAGCCCGGCCGCGCTCACCGGGCCCGGCCACAGGCGCAGGGTGGCGGCGGTGTGGGCGGCGGCGGCGGCGGCCAGCCACACGCTGCTGTAGAGCAGCGCATCGAGCAGGCGCAGGGGCAGGGCGCGGCGGGCGGCGGGCATTTCGGAGGAAAAACGTGAGCGGCAGTATAGCTACTAAAAAAGAACGTCATGCTGAGCTTGCCGAAGCATCTCTCCTACGCCCCTGGGTTTAGTAACCCTTCCGGCGTGGTAGAGATGCTTCGGCAAGCTCAGCATGACGTTCTTTTTTGCGTATGAAAAGAGCCGACGGCTTACTTCTTCTTGTCGCCGCCGAACGTCTCTTCGTACAGCTTGATGCTTTCGTTGATGATGCGGTAGGCATCTTCGCGGCCCAGGAACTGCTTTACTTCGACGTGCTTCTTTTCCAGGGCTTTGTAGTCCTCAAAAAAACGCTGCATTTCGAGCATCATGTAGGGTGGCAGGTCGGCCAGCTCGTTGTAGTGGTTCACGCTCACGTCGTGGGCGGCTACGGCGATGATTTTATCATCCTCCTCGTCCTGGTCCAGCATCTGCATCACGCCGATGACTTTGGCTTCCACGAGGCACATGTGCGGGATATCGACCGAGCACAGCACCAGGATGTCGAGCGGGTCTTTGTCGTCGCAGTAGGTTTGGGGGATGAAGCCGTAGGCGGCCGGGTAGTGCACGGCCGAGAACAGCACGCGGTCGAGCTTCAGCAGGCCGCTGTCCTTGTCCAGCTCAAATTTGCCCTTGCTGTTTTTGGGAATTTCGATGATACCGGTAACGGTTTCGGGAAGGTTATCGCCGCGCGATACGTCGTGCCAGGGGTTGAATTGGGCCACTGTAGAGTAGGAAAAATGGAATGGAAATTAAAACAATAACGTAAAGAAACGGCCCGGCGCCGAAGTGCCTATTTCAGCACCTCCAAAAGCGGCGTGCCGCTGCACCCGCTGGGCTCCTGAATATGTAGGTAGCGGGCCACGGTGGGGGCAATATCCACGATTTTGACCTCCTCGCTCGACTCGCCGTGTCGCACGTGCCAGCCCCACCACAGCAGCGGCACGTGGGTGTCGTAGGCCCAGGAGGCGCCGTGGGTGGTGCCCTTCACCACGGGGTAGGAGTAGGCTTCGAGCCAGCCTGGCGACATCACAAACAGCACGTCGCCCGAGCGCGGGGCGTAGAAGCCGTTGGCCTGGTACATGCTCAGGCCCACCGGCCACGAGTTGCGCTGCAAGTCGGTGGCCGAGATGGCCTGCGCAATGTGCGGCTGCTGGCGCAGCATTTCAGCTACCTCGTTCTGCACCTTGGCCAGCTCCAGCTTTTTCTGGGTCAGCAGCTCGCGGTTGAGGTACACCTGCTGATTCTCAAAGTCCAGTATCCACTGGCCGGGGCCGTGCAGGCGCACCAGGGCGCGCTGCACCGAGTCGCGCAGCGGGGCCACGCCCAGGCCGCCGCCCGGCAGGCGGTGCGCCTCCAGGAAGCCGGCCGCCTGGTCGGCGGCGTGGTCGGCGGTCAGGAATACAAGGGCCTCGCCCTTACCCACCTGCTTGTCGAGGGCGTCGAGCACGCGAGCCAGGTCGCGGTCGAGGCGCAGGTAGGTGTCCTCGGTTTCGATGGCCGTGGTGCCAAACTGGTGGCCCACGTAGTCGGTGCTGCTAAAGCTGAGTGTGAGAAAGTCGGTGGGGCCGCGCTGGCCCATTTGCTCCTGGCGCAGGGTTTCGAGGGCAAAGTCGGCGGTGAGGGAGTTGCCGAAGGGCGTAGACCGGATGAGGTCGAGGTTGCGGGTGGGCGCGGCGGGCGGCTTCTCGCCCGAAGCCTTCTCGGTGGCCTTCGCGGCGGCGGGCAGCGCGGCGCTCAGTGCGGGCAGGTCGTGCGGGAAGACGGGCTTGGCCTCGCCCTTGAAAGCGGCCTCCCACGCCACGTCGTCGGGGGTGCTCTCGGTGTACTGCTCGATGGGTAGCAGCGTGGTCCAGGGCTTGGTGAGGTACTCGGCGGCGTGGCCGGCGGCATTAAACTTGGCTACCCAATCGGGCAGGGCCTGGGTGTAGAAGGTGCTCGTGATGAAGCCGCCGTTCGAGCCGTCGTACCAGTAGGCGGCGTTGGCCGCGTGGCCGGCGGGCAGGATGCTGCCCCGGTCCTTGATGCACACGCCGATGACCTTGCTTTGAAAATTGGTGGCCAGCCGCAACTCGTCGGTGATGGTGGTGGCCAGGTTGTGGCGCGGCGACATCTGGCCCGCTGCCATGGTGCCGCCCACCGGCTGCACGGTTTTGTCGTCGGTTACGTAGGTTGTTTTGCCCGTTTCGCGCTCAAACCAGTTGTTGCCCACAATGCCGTGCGTGGCCGGCGTGGTGCCCGTAAAGATGCTCGTGTGGCCCGGGCCGGTATAAGTCGGCACGTAGTTGTAGTGGCAGCTTTCGTAGCTAAAGCCCTCGCCCAGCAGCCGCCGAAAGCCGCCACTGCCGAACTTATCCCAGTAGCGGTAGAGATAGTCGTAGCGCATCTGGTCGACCACGATGCCCACCACTAGCTTGGGCCGGGCCAGCGGCGGGGCCTTTTTCTGGGCCAGCGCGGGCAGGGCCAGCAACGAAAGCAACAATATCTTTTTCATCGAAAAGCCGGTAAAGAGCAGCTTGCAAAGATACCGTGCGCCCCCGTTGGCTGCATTGGTGGCTTGTTACCGATTCCTTATGCCCGATTTACAAGCCCTGATTTTCGATATGGACGGGGTGCTCATCGACAATACGGCCGTGCAGGCCCGTGCCTTTCAGCTGCTCTTCCGCGACCTGGGCCTCACCACCAACGCCCGCCGCCTGCTGAGCCGCCTCAACGGGATGCCCGCTACCGATATTCTACAATCCGTATTTCGCCACGAAGTGCCCGAAAAGCAGCTCCAGGAATACGCCGCGCAGCGCGAGTTTCTGTACCGCACCCTGTACTGGCGCAAGCGCCAGCCCTTGGCGGGCCTGGTGGCTTTTCTGGAGGCGGCCCGCGCGGCTGGCCTGAAGGTGGGCCTGGGCACCGGCTCGGGGGGCGCCACGCTGGGCTACATCCTCGACCACCTCGACCTGCGCCGCCACTTCGACGTGGTGGTGGGCGAAGACGACGTGGACCGGGGCAAGCCCCACGCCGACACCTACGCCGTGGTGGCCCGCAAGCTGGGCATCGACCCCGAAAGCTGCGTGGTTTTTGAGGATGCCAGCCTGGGCGAGCAGGCCGCCTACCGCGCCGGGATGCGGTGCGTAGCCGTGACGACTACCCTGAAAGCGAAGGATTTTCAGGCGCCGCTGCTGGCCATTGCCGACTTTACCGAGCTGCCACTGGCTATGCTCCGGGCGCAGTTTGAACAGGCGGGGGCCGTGCCCCGGCCGCAGCCGCAGCGGGCGCAGGGCCACTAGCCTACCAGGCGGTGGGCGCCGGGGCGGGGCTGGATGGGCCCGGCGGGAAATTGCGCCAGAAAAACCGCTCCTTATACAGTTCGGCCGTGTAGCCCTCGCCTTGCAGAATACCGCCCTCGTACTGCCATGTCTGCCATAGGTTGAGCACAATGCAGCCCAGCACCAGCGCCCGCACGGCCACGCCGCTGAGGGCGCGGGCGCTGGGCGCCGGCACGGCGGCCAGCAGCGCGCCCAGCGGCAGGGCCAGCAGCGGATAAATGCTGACGAGCGGCCGGGCGCTAAACGTCCAGCCGTAGCCCCACTGCCCCCAGCTGAAGGTAAGGTAGAGCAGCGCCGGCAGCAGCACCACGAGGGGCGGCAGCGCCGCCGGCACGTAGCGCCGCAGCCGGGGCAGCCCGGCCAGCAGCACCACGGCCACCAGCGGCGTGTAAAGCAGCCAGCCTTTTTCAAAGCTGAAGAGCCCATCGAGCACATGCGGGTGGCTGAAATGAAAGGACTCGCCCTCGTAGCCATCGAGTACCCAGTGCCCGCTGACGGCGTGCCAGAAGAAAGACTGCGCACTCACCACGGCCAGCCCCAGGCCGGCGGCCAGCGCCAGTTGGTCGAGGTAGCGGCCCCACAGCGCCGGGCGCTGCCGCCACGCCGCCGCGCTGCTCAGTCCCCAGGTGAGCGGAATGAGGACGTAGAGCGCCTCCGTGAGCCGGCACAGGGTAGCCAGCCCCAGAAACAGTCCGATGCCCGCCGCCCAGCGGCGGCGCGGCCCCTCGTACCAGCGCGCCGTGCAGTACAGCAGCGACGCCTGCCACAGAAATAGCACCGCGTGCGATAGCGCTGCCTCGTAGCTAGCATACACGAAGAAGTTGGTACCCAGCGCAATGCCGGCCAGCGTCCAGGCCACCACGGCATCGGGGTAGTAGCGGCGTAGCAGCTTGCGCAGCACCCACAGCCCCAGGATGCTGTAGAGCAGCCCGCCTATCATAATGGCCTGCTGGTATGGCCGCGAGTAGCCATTGGGCGGGTCGCCGTGCAGGCGGGCAAACAGGTGCGCGCCCCCAAACCACGGCAGTTCGCCCACCGCCACGCCCAGCGGGTACTTGGTGGCGTAGCGGCCGTTAGCCAGCTGGAAGATGCCCAACGCGCCGTTCAGGGCGTGGTGCCGGTCGGGGGGCCAGCGTTGCTGCACTAGGCGGGCCAGCGAGTCGACCCGGCCGGGGTCATTGTATAAAAAGGTAGCCGGCAGGTAGGAGTAGTATCCGCCAGCGTCCCAGTCAAATACTTCGAGCCCACTCCAGCGCCGGTCCTGAAACTGCGCCAGAATGAGTAGCGCCGCCGCAAACCAAAAAACAAGCCGTGATTTCATGCTGACAGCTAAGAAGCAGCTACTGGGGCTGGCGCCTCCAGGTGCGTGCCGCATACCTTACAGGTGCGCAGGTCATCATTGGCCCAAAAGCGGTTCATGATGGGCGGTAGCTGGGCCACGATGTCGGTAATCTCGGCAAACTCCTCGTGCAGCTTATGGCCGCAGTTCTCGCAATACCACTGAAAGCCGTCGAGCTCGCCGGCCGTGCGGTAGCGCTCCAGCACCAGACCAATAGTGCCGGCCGGGCGGCGCGGCGAGTGCGGCACCCCAGCCGGCAGCAAAAACATGTCGCCCGCCTTGATGAGGATATCCACCGGCTGGCCATCCTCCATGATTTTGACCGTGATGTCGCCCTCTAGTTGCCAAAATAGCTCCTCGCCTTCGTCCACGTGGTAGTCCTTGCGGGCATTAGGTCCTCCGACTACCATCACTATAAAGTCTTTATTATCTTTGAATACCTGCTGATTGCCGACGGGCGGCTTGAGCAGGTGGCGGTGGTCGGCAATCCACTGCGGGAAGTTGAAGGGGCGGGCGACGGGCATGAGCTAGTAGGGCTTAGGAAGAAGTGTAAAACTAAGCGCCCGCCGCGGGTAGCGGCCAGCCGATATGCCAACCGGCGGTAGCTTTGTGATGGCCCTTGCCTAGTTTTGAGGCTTGTACTGAAGCGCGCTTGGGCTGCTCATTCCCACTTATTTTGGTAAAATTCGACACGCTCTCCATAGTCGTGCCCGTTTATAACGAAGCGCAGACTATCCATCAAATTTTAGATTTGCTACGCGAACTGCGGTTGGTGAATGATATCGGTAAGGAGATTATTCTGGTGAATGACTGCTCGACCGATAACTCAGCCGAGATTATTCAGGCCTACTCGGCGCGCTATCCCGACCTACGCCTGCGCCTGCTTCAGCACACCGTGAACCAAGGCAAGGGCGCTGCCTTGCACACCGGAATTCGGGAGGCTACCGGCGACTACGTCATCATCCAGGATGCTGACCTGGAGTACGACCCCGAGGAATATAATCTTTTGTTTAAGCCCATTTTGAAGGGCTTCGCCGACGTGGTGTATGGCTCGCGCTTCATAGGCGGCAATGCCCACCGCATTCTGTTCTTCTGGCACAGTATCGGCAACCAACTCGTGCTCACTTTCCTCTCAAATATGTTCACTAATCTGAACCTGACTGATATGGAAACCTGCTACAAGCTGTTTCGGCGCGATATTATTCAGGGCTTGGTGCTGAAAGAAAAGCGCTTCGGCTTCGAGCCCGAAGTGACGGCCAAAGTGGCGCGCGTGCCGGGCGTGCGCCTCTACGAAGTGGGCATCAGCTACTACGGCCGCACGTATGCCGAGGGCAAGAAAATAGGCTGGCGCGATGGCTTTCGGGCGCTCTATTGCATTGTGAAATATGGCCTGCTAAGGCACTGAAAAGAAGGTGCTATTTTTGATAATAGAGCTTTTTTTCGGTTGTAACACCCCAGTAAAAGAGCATCTGAGCGTTTATGTCCGATTGGGTATAATCGGTAATAGGAGTCCACGTTAGTACCGTGCAGTAAGGGGACAGCGCTACTACAGGCTCTTTAGCACGGCCCAACTGGTCAAGGCTCCACCGCTCACAATTGTTGGTTTGTGTCGTGTTCAGTATTAAGTCAGCGCTCGAAAAGAAACACCCAACCAAGCATATGAGTAGTAAATAGCTTCCCCAGAGCCGACCCTTTAACTGACGAAGAAGGAAGTAAGTAGACAACCCATAGGCAAAAAATGACCCGAGCAGAATAGGTAGTGCCGTGTCATTACGCAGTAGATTAGGCCGATATGAACGGTAGCCACCCAAAGGCAGCAGTAACACATAGGCTGCAATAAACAATCCGGCCCAGCCCATTGCTAGCAAGACTTGCTGCCGAGCTGGTGAAGGAGCTACTACCCAGCGCAATAGCGCGTAATTGCCTAACAAAATCAGCCATAGTATAGGTAACTCCGGCTGATATAAAAAGTATCGGACTACCCCAATAGGCAACAACTGGTATAACTGTGCTAACGTGAAAGTATGGCTGTTTTCGATATTATTTCGGCCGATGTAGAGTGAGTAAACACATAAACTTGCCAGAATACCTAACAATAGCACCGCTTGTCGTGATAGCCAACCATTGTTTAAGGTAAGCCAAGCTCCCCCTTGCCGCCAGCCTTGCGCCTGCTGCCACGCCCAGTGCCCAATGATACAGAGCAATAGCACAGCTACTATAGCTGTATCAATAGGGCCATTAAACGCAACCACTACCATTAACCCCACCAGTAGTATTACTCGCAACCAGGATAATCGCAACGGCTTCTGTCGGCAGGCGGCTAAGTAGAAGGGCCATAGCAGTACCAATAGCAGCACCACGGCAAAGCCGTAGAAGAAGGTATAAGTGATAGCTCGGTCCGTAATGCCTACTTGCTCATAGAATCCTCCCGCCGTTTGGCATAGTGGTATAAGCAACGCAGTCACTATCCAAAAGTCTCCGTACTCACGTGGCTTACTACTGCCAGCCTGAATATACTTGACGAGTAAGAAGATGAGTGCAGCCTGGGTGAGTGTATTAAAAAGCGCGCTAGCTGTATATAAGCTGCTAATGGGGTCGATTAAGTGTTGCAGTAAGCGGGGCACCGTTTTCCAATACACTCCCATTTCGGCATGCGCAAAGAAGCGATTAGTCCCCCCATATACTGCATTATTGGTCAGTACCGTCCAGCCGAAAGGGTCATGTATCACTTGAGTGTACCACGAGGCTGGTAACACAATCGCTACTAAATCGCCGTCTAAGGGCAACTGATAGTTACGCCAAAAGGTGAAGGCGAGGTCGCTCACTGCAAACAGGACCAATAGCCAAATCCAATACCGCTTACTCATTAGCTGTAGTCACCAAGTTGGACCTTGATTAAGCCCTGTTCTGGAAGAACTATTCAAGGATGCTTAGCTTGACGTCGTCAAGCATAACAGTATCACTGGCGTCGGCCCGCCATAAGAACAAGCGTAGCTGCTGGGCTGCGTTTATATCGGTAGGAAGAGTGACATCTTTGCTAATAAACACCCACTTACCGTATGACTTAACAGCGTCGCGCAGTTTGATTTCATCGCTAAATACCTGTTTGCTATTATCAGGCGCCATCAGCTGCAAGCCTAGAGTGCCGGTTGCTCGTTCAGTAGGCATAAAAGCCCAAGCTTCCATTCGCACCTTCTTAAACTTACCGTCACTCATTTTGCCAAGCGTCATGGCGAATGTCAAACCAAATTCGTGGTCCTTATCAACTTTAATAGCATATCTACCAGAATGCGCTTGGCCTTTTTCAAACAACGTGGGGTCATTGCGACCAGGGTCATTGCTCCATCCGCCACCTGACTCAAAGTCGTTGAAAGTCACGGTTTTGTCGTCAATCTTGGAATTTGACGAGCTATCTGTTGAACATGCGCCTAGAAGAGACAGGCTAAGCAAAAGGACAATTTTTTTCACGTTTCAGTATGTGATGTAAAAGAGACTATGCAAAGGTAAAAGACGTACAGAAGCAATAAACAAGGTGCTAATGAAGGGTGCAAAGATAAGGGGTTCCCTTTAAGGGAGGTAAGGTACTTTGTACCCATAGAGAAAATTTTAGCGCTAGTAAAGGCAAGAAATTTTCCTAAGTAATCACAACAAGTAATAATCTGAAAAACTAATTTATGATTTATTTATTAAGAAAAAATTATATAAAAGTACATGTAATTATTTTCAACCGATTTAACAGTTCTGTTTGCCTTTAGTTTTTACCCCTACTTGACTACGCTTATTGATTGCTAGGCGCTTCCGGCTGCTTTATTACCTTTGCCCTAATAATGGACTTGACTTACTAAGTCAACTGTCACGGCCTGAAAGAGCAGGAGTGGCAATTTGCTGGTTGCCGTGATAAAGTAGCACATGCTAGCACGGTGACTGAGCGCTTGTATTTCAAAAATAGGTTGTCTGGGTAGACCGCTAATCCGAGACTCATCTCATTAGAGATACTTCAATCTCGTAAATATTAACAGGAACATATCTGTTGTTATCTTAGGAAATAAAATTAATATAATTGATTATTTAGACTTTTGTAACTTGGAGCACACAGGAGGCCACACCGCATGTTCAATAGATATGGGGTGTACTAATCACAAGTTGGCCTGATTGAAGTATGGCAGCAAATAGAGTTGGGCATCCAACTCAACTTATTTTAGAAAATAGTTTTTTTGGCTACTACGCCTGAGCAAGCAGCCGCTAGCTAGCTTCGTGCTTAAAAATAGCTCGATTGGCAGCCAGCATCAGACTATGAGCCAACTCAACTATTCGCGTTCCTGCGGGAGTGTTAGTCCAATCGCCCTACTCAAAAAATCTACCTGTTTCTTACTTTTTACGTGTCTTACTTGATTTCTATGACCAGCGTGGAGCTATCTGTCGTCATCCCGATTTATAACGAAGAAGCCAACATCAACGAGCTGCACCGCCGCCTCACGGCCTTGCTGGTCCCGATGGCGCTGGCCGGTGGCTACGAGCTGATTTTCGTCAACGATGGCTCGCACGACCGTTCCCTCGACTTGCTGATGGAACTGGCTGCGCGCGACCCCGAGCATGTGCGCTACCTGAGCTTTAGCCGCAACTTTGGTCATCAGATTGCCGTGACGGCTGGCCTCGACCACGCCGATGGCGCGGCGGTTGTCATCATTGACGCCGACCTGCAAGACCCGCCAGAATTGATTCCGGACCTGTATGCCAAGCTGCACGAGGGCTACGAGGTGGTGTATGCCCGGCGGCGCTCACGGCAGGGCGAAAGCGTGGCTAAGAAAATGACGGCCAAGCTATTTTATCGCACCCTGCGAGCCATGACGCACGTCGAAATTCCGGTTGATACGGGTGATTTTCGCATTATCTCTCGCAAGGTGGTACTGGCCCTGCGCCAGATGCCGGAGCAGAACAAGTTTTTGCGAGGCCAGATTTCCTGGATTGGCTACCGCCAAACCTTTCTGGAGTATGACCGCGCCGAGCGGGCGGGTGGCGTAACCGGCTATACTTACTCCAAGATGCTGCGCTTTGCGCTGGATGGCATCACAGCCTTCTCGGATGTGCCCCTGAAGGCGGCTACCGTGGGCGGCTTTACTGTGTCGGGCATTGCATTTTTGCTGGTGCTCTACACCCTATACTCCCGGTTTGTGACGCACCACTATGAGCCTGGCTGGCCCTCGCTCATGGTAAGCATCTTATTTTTGGGAGGCGTTCAGCTCATTGCTATCGGCATTATTGGCGAATACCTGGCCCGGCTGGGGGCCAATGTGCGCCAGCGCCCACTCTACATCGTATCGGAAAACAACCTGCCCAGGCCGGCCGCTACTGCGCCCTCCGTACGGTACCTAGGGGAGCCGCACCGGGCATACGACAGCCGTAATGCGTAACTTCCAGGCATGAGCCGCTTGCTTCTTTTGGTAACCCCTACTCGCTGGTTGGTGCGAGCAGCCTGGGCTATCTGCTTCGGCCTGCTTAGCTTGCTGCCATTGGCTGGCCCAGCCGTGGCGCAGCCTGCCGTACCCGTGCTGGCCCCTGCCGATACGCTGGCCCCCGTGTCGGAGCCGCTCGTGCGCTACTACCTTGAGCGGTCGCTGTCAGTGCAGGCGCTTGCTTCGCCTAATGCCACCGTGCCCCAGCGCTATGACCTCATGCATTGGGCGGCCGGTGCGGGCATCCGCTTGGCCGGGCGGCTGGGCGGCTGGTGGTATACGCCGGAGTCAGATGCAGCGGCGCAGGCTATTTTTGACACGTTGCGTCATAATATCCAGATTCTGCGGGCCGGGCAGCCTGCGGTAGTAGCGCAGGGCTGCATCTTCGAAATTATCTGGCCTCACGTTAATAATCTGCACGTGCCTAATAAGCTGCGGGCTGATTTTGGTGAAGATACCGTGGCAGAGCCTCAGCGAAATTTTCGCTTCCGCGACATGATGTATCCTGGCTATTATGCGGCCGTCGACAGCAGCCACTACCGTTGGGACGAGCGTGCTCCCGACCACGCCCCCGGTACCCCCGACCTCAGCCGCCGCGAGGCGCAGCTCTGGTTTTACTACTGCGCGGCCGGGCAGATTGATGCCGGGTGCGAAGCCCTGCATTTCGGGCAAATCATGCTCATGGATGACCGCGACCCCGGCCACCAGGCTTTCTGGAGCCTGCTTCAGCGGGTGCGGCGCTATGCGCGCGCCCACAACCGGGGGTTTGTGCTCTGCGATGCGCATACCCACGGCGAATATTACGACCCGCACCCGGCCACGCCGCTGCCCGACTCGGTACGTCAGCTACTCTTTGACTTTCACTCGTGCCCCCTGCGGCCCAATGAAGCCGATACGGTACGGAGCGGCACGCACGCAGCGTATCTGGCCCGTGATAGCTGGGGCAACCCGGTGGGGGCCATCTTCGGGCTTAGTAAGGGCGGGCGGGCCCCGGGCGGTTGGCTCTGCCGCCACCTGCCGGCCCAGGCCGAGTTTGACAATGGCCCCATTGGTATTCCCGATAAGCCCAGGCAGTGGCCCTTGGTGTGGGGCCGCGATGAGATTTCGTGGTTCGCCAATCAGCCCGCTGCCTACCGCAACCAGTGGCTGGTATATGCGCAGGCGCGGGTGCGTCAGCTCGACCCTGATACGTATTTTCAAATGGCGGCCGCCCGCGGTGTGTCGCTGGCTTCGTACCCGCAGCAAGAATACTGGGCTATTGCGGCAGGCCAAAGCGAAACCATCCGGGCCATTTGGGCAGGCGAAACCACCGCCGAAGCGGCGCGGTTGCTGCTCATTGGCCCCGTGCTCGCTACTCCCTAACGAACAGCAGCAGTCATTCAGCGCGGGCCCTTGCCGCTTAGTCGTTTGCTGCAACGGCGCCAATGCTACCTGGGCGCTAGCACTTGGATGCCCAGCACTGTGAGCCCAGCAGCACTGATTATTCCAGTAAATGATTGTTAATAAGTACTTTGTAAAAAGTATGGATAATCTGCTACCAATTGCTGCTGCTACCTGGCTCCCTAGCTGCCGCCGCGTTCCCAACGCCCTTTGTGGGGAAACACCTGCCAGCTGCTGACTATTCGCTGGTCTGACTAGCGCCAGGCCGAGCCGCGTTAGGCGCGCAAATAAGCACGATGCCGGGCTGCTGGCTACTGGTCGCGCGCCCTAACCCCGCTCGGCCTGTTACCTTTGCGGTCGCAATTGCTTATTTCCGACCGTGGCCGAACCTACTGCCGATTTCTATGCGCATCCCACTGCCGTGCTTGATACCGGCTGCCGCGTGGGGGCGGGCAGTCGCATCTGGCACTTTTGCCACCTGGCGGCGGGCGCGGTGCTGGGCGAAAGCTGCTCGCTGGGTCAAAACGTGTTCGTGGCCGACGGCGTGACGCTGGGCCGCAACGTGAAAGTGCAAAACAACGTGAGCCTCTACGGCGGCGTGGTGTGCGAAGACGACGTTTTTCTGGGCCCTTCGGTCGTGTTTACCAACGTCAAAAACCCGCGTAGCGCCGTGCCGCGCCGGGGCGAGGGCCACTACCAGCCCACGTATCTGGAACGCGGCGTCAGCATCGGGGCCAATGCCACCATCGTGTGCGGCGTGCGGCTGGGGCACTACGCTTTTGTGGGGGCGGGCAGCGTGGTTACGCGCAACGTGCCGGCCTACGCGCTCGTCTACGGTACGCCCGCCCGGCAGCACGGCTGGCTGAGTGCCTATGGCCACCGGCTGGCCTTCGACGCGAGCGGCCGGGCCAGCTGCCCCGAAAGCGGCGAGCTATACCAGCTGAGCCCCGATAAGAAAGCGGTAGCGGTTGTGAGCTGAGTCAGTTAACATATTCTTTATAACCGGCTGGCCCTCAATTCATAATTCATAACTTATAACTCATAATTCCCAATAAAGTGTACGAAGAACTCCTCCGCAAAGAAGCCAAGCTGGCCGTGATTGGCCTCGGCTACGTGGGCCTGCCCATCGCCCTCGAATTTGCCAAGCAACTCTCGGTTATCGGCTTTGATATCAACGCGGGCCGCGTGGAGATGATGCGCAACCACCAGGACCCCAGCGGCGAGCTGGAGGCCAGCGCCTTCGAGGGCACCGATATTGTCTTTACCAACTCGCTCGACGTGCTGCGCGAGGCCAAGTTCTTCATCGTGGCCGTGCCCACGCCCATCGACGAGCACGCCCAACCCGACCTCAAGCCGCTGCTCGGCGCCTCGGGCTCGGTGGGCAAAGTGCTGAAAAAGGGTGATTACGTGGTGTTTGAGAGCACCGTGTACCCCGGCTGCACCGAGGAAGACTGCATTCCGGTAATGGAGAAGCTCTCGGGCCTGAAATTTCCGACGGACTTTAAGGTGGGCTACTCGCCTGAGCGCATCAACCCCGGCGACAAGGAGCACACCCTCACGAGCATCGTGAAAGTAGTGGCCGGCTGCGACGCCGAAAGCCTCGATGTTATCGCCAAGGTCTACGAGCTGGTGGTGAAGGCCGGCGTGCACCGCGCCAGCAGCATACAGGTAGCCGAAGCCGCCAAGATTATCGAAAACACCCAGCGCGACGTCAACATCGCGCTGATGAACGAGCTGTCGATGATTTTCGACCGCATGAACATCAATACCTACGAGGTGCTCGAAGCCGCCGGCACCAAGTGGAACTTCCTCAAGTTCAGCCCCGGTCTGGTGGGCGGCCACTGTATCGGCGTGGACCCGTACTACCTGACCTACAAGGCGAAGGAGCTGGGCTACGACGCCAAGGTTATCCTGAGCGGCCGCACCACCAACGACAATATGGGGGCCTACATCGCCCGCAAAACGGTGCAGATGATGATTAAGCGCGGCAAGGACGTGGCCAAAAGCCGCGTGCTGGTAATGGGCGCTACGTTCAAGGAAAACGTGGAGGATATCCGCAATTCCAAGGTGGCCGATGTCATTCAGGAGCTGAAAAACTTCTCGGTGAACGTGGACATCGTGGACCCGCACGCCGACTCCGACGAGCTGCACCACGAGTATGGCTTCCGCCTCACGCCGGCCGACAAAATCCGCGCCGACTACGACGCCGTTATTGTGGCCGTGAGCCACAAGCCTTACCTGGATAAGGACGAAGCCTACTTCCAGTCCATCACGGCTGACAACGCCGTGCTGGTCGATATCAAGGGCCTGTACCGCACCAAGCCGATGCAGGAAGTTCACTACTGGAGCCTGTAACTTTTAAGCTGTTAGCCACTGGCTATTAGCGGTTAGCCTACCGCTTTGCTTAGGGCCGACAGTCAGTAGCCAACAGCTAAAAACCTAAAGATGAAAAAGATTCTAGTTACCGGCGGGGCCGGCTACATTGGCTCCCACACTGTGGTCGAGTTGGCGCAGGCGGGTTATGCACCCATCATCGTCGATAATTTCAGCAACTCGGAAGAGTCGGCGCTGGGCGGTATCAAGGCCATTCTGGGGCACGAGGTGCCGTGCCACCGTATCGACTGTGGCGATGCTGAGGCCCTGCGCCAAGTGTTCAAAAAGGAGGGCGACATTGCTGGCGTCATTCACTTCGCGGCTTTCAAGGCCGTGGGCGAATCGGTGCAGAAGCCGCTGGCTTACTTCCATAACAACGTGGGCTCGCTCATCACGCTGCTGCAAGTGATGAAGGAAGAAGGCGTGACGAACCTAGTTTTCTCGTCGTCGTGCACCGTGTATGGCGTGCCCGATGCGCTGCCCGTGACCGAGGCTACGCCTACCAAGCCGGCTAACTCGCCCTACGGTCGCACCAAGCAGATGTGCGAAGACATCGTGCACGATGCCGCCGCCGCCCCCGACAACCAGACGCACACCATCCTGCTGCGCTACTTCAATCCCATCGGGGCCCACGACTCAGCCAAAATTGGTGAGCTGCCGCTGGGCGTACCCAATAACCTGGTGCCTTTTATCACGCAAACGGCGGCGGGTATCCGCGAAAAGCTGACCATCAACGGCAATGACTACGACACCGTGGATGGCACCAACGTACGCGACTACATCCACGTCGTGGACCTGGCCAAGGCCCACATCGTGGCCGTGCAGCGCCTGCTCGACCGCAAGGCGAGCGAGGTGGTCGAAACCTTCAACGTGGGCACCGGCCACGGCAACTCAGTGCTCGAAGTAGTGCAAACCTTTGAGCAGGCTAGTGGCCAGCAATTGAATTACGCAATCGGCCCGCGCCGTGCCGGCGACGTGCCCGCCATCTACGCGGACGCTACCAAGTCGAAAGAGGTACTGGGCTTCAAAACAACTACTTCGCTCTACGATTCGCTGGCCAGCGCCTGGAAATGGCAGCAGACGCTGGTGAAGTAGTTGTAGCTATAAAAAAGCGTCGGGCTGAGCTTGCCGGGGCATCGCGCGTACCGCAGTACTTCAACCGTCTAGCCATGTAGGCAAGCTGCTTCGGCAAGCTCCGCATGATAAACGCAAAAAAATATGAAAATTCTCATTACCGGCGGGGCCGGCTTTATTGGTTCGCACGTGGTGCGGCTGTTCGTTACCAAATACCCGCAGTACCAGATTATCAACCTCGATGCCCTCACCTACGCGGGCAACCCGGAAAACCTGCGCGACATCGAGCACGCCCCGAACTATCAGTTTGTGAAGGGTGACATTGCCGACCAGGCTTTCATCGACCAGCTCTTTGCCAAGGAGGAGCCGGATGCCGTTATTCACCTCGCCGCCGAAAGCCACGTGGACCGCAGCATCACGGACCCTATGTCGTTCGTGAAAACCAACGTCATCGGCACCGTTAACCTGCTGAACGCGGCCAAGAACCTGTGGAAGCCCAAGGGCTTTGAGGGACATACGTTTTACCACGTCAGCACTGACGAAGTGTACGGCTCGCTGGACTTCGGCCCCGACATGTTTACGGAGGAAACCAGCTACGACCCACGCTCGCCTTACTCGGCCTCCAAGGCGTCGTCGGACCACTTCGTCCGGGCTTGGTACCACACCTACGGCTTGCCCATCAAGGTCAGCAACTGCTCGAATAACTACGGCCCCAACCATTTCCCCGAGAAGCTGATTCCGCTGGCCATCCACCGCCTGCGCACCGGCCAGAAAGTACCCGTGTACGGCAAGGGCGAAAACGTGCGCGACTGGCTTTTCGTGAAAGACCACGCCACGGCCATCGACGCGGTATTCCACAAGGGTAGGCTGGGCGATACTTACAACATCGGCGGTGTGAATGAGTGGCAGAACCTGAAGCTCATCGAGTTGCTTTGCGACGTGGTGGACGAAAAAACCGGCCAGCCCGCCGGCACCTCACGCCAGCTCATTACGTTCGTCACCGACCGCGCTGGCCACGATATGCGCTACGCCATCGACAGCAGCAAAATCATGAACGAACTGGGCTGGAAGCCGAGCGTGACCTTCGAGCAGGGCCTGAGCCAGACCGTCGATTGGTACCTGGCCAACCAGGAGTGGCTCGACCACGTGACCAGCGGCGCCTACCAGGAGTACAATACCAAGCAATACAGTGTTTAATTATGAATGATGAGTTATGAATTATGAATTGGTATCGCCGCTGCAAATCAGCCAGTCACAATTGTAATTCATAATTCATAACTCATAATTCATAATTCAAAAAGATGTACGAAATTCCTTTTACTGACCAGCCGCTCAACGAGCTGAGTTTTCTCGTGACCGGCGGCGCGGGCTTCATTGGCTCTAACCTTGTGGAATACCTGCTTCAGCACGGCGCCAAAAAGGTGCGGGTGCTGGACAATTTCTCCAACGGCTTCCGCAAAAACCTGCACCTATTTGAGGGCCACGCCGCGCTTGAAGTGCAGGAAGGGGACATCCGCGACCGCGAAGCCTGCGCCAAGGCCTGCGCAGGTATTGATATTGTGCTGCACCAGGCGGCGCTGGGCTCGGTGCCGCGCTCCATCAACGACCCCGTGACTACCGATGAGGTGAATGTGGGGGGCTTCGTCAAAGTCTTGTTTGCCGCCAAAGAGGCGGGCGTCAAGCGTTTTGTGTACGCGGCTTCTTCTTCGACCTACGGCGACCACCCGGGCCTGCCCAAGGTAGAGGACCGCATTGGCAAGCCACTGTCGCCCTACGCGGTGACTAAATACGCCAACGAGTTGTATGCCGACGTATTTGCCCGCACCTACGGCATGGAGATTATCGGCCTGCGCTACTTCAACATCTTTGGCCCGCGCCAAGACCCAGGCGGGGCGTACGCGGCGGTTATTCCGCTCTTCATCGACGCTATTCTGGAGGATAACGCGCCCACGCTGAATGGCGACGGCGGCCAGACCCGCGACTTCACCTTCGTGGCCAACTGCGTGCAAGCCAACATTCGGGCGGCCCTTACGACTAATCCCGAGGCGCTCGGCCAGGTGTACAACATCGCCGTCGGCGACCGTACCTCGCTGGTACAGATGTACGACATTCTGCGCGAAGAAGCCCATTCGGACCTAGCGCCCAAGTTTGGTCCCAACCGCGCCGGCGACATCCGCGACTCGCTCGCTGATATCACCAAGGCCGAAACCCGCCTTGGCTACGCGCCGCAGGTGCGCATCCGCGAGGGCTTGCAAAAAACGCTGTCGTGGTTCAAATCCAATCAGGACTTTATCAAGGAGCGCAACTAGCGCGTGCGGGTTCGCAAGGTCAGGCAAGGTTTCGCGAAGCCCACGAGCACCAAGTTATTACGCCTCTTCAAAACCTTGCGAAACCTCTTTTACCCTAGCGAAACCTTGCGCTTATGAAAGGCATTATTCTCGCCGGCGGCTCCGGCACCCGGCTGCACCCGCTAACCCTGGCTGTGAGCAAGCAACTCATGCCCGTGTACGACAAGCCGATGATTTATTATCCGCTGTCGATTCTGATGATGGCGGGCATCCGCGAAATCCTCATCATTACCACGCCCCACGACCAAGCGCAGTTTAAAAAGCTGCTCGGCGACGGTCAGAGCCTAGGCTGCAATTTTCAGTACGTGGTGCAGGAACTGCCCAACGGGCTGGCCCAGGCCTTTGTGCTGGGCGCCGACTTCATCGGCCAGGACAAGGTGGCGCTGGTACTAGGCGACAATATCTTCCACGGCGAAGGCATGGAAGAGCTGCTGAAAGCCAACAGCGACCCCGACGGCGGCGTGGTGTACGCCTACCACGTGCACGACCCCGAGCGCTACGGCGTGGTGGAGTTTGACGCAAACAAGGTGGCCCTCAGCATTGAGGAAAAGCCCGCCCGACCCAAGAGCAACTACGCCGTACCCGGCCTCTACTTCTATGATAATGAAGTAGTAGAGATTGCCAAAAACCTGGCGCCCAGCCCGCGCGGCGAGTACGAAATCACGGACGTCAACCGGGAGTACCTGCGCCGGGGCAAGCTCAAGGTGGGTATCCTGGGCCGGGGCACGGCCTGGCTCGATACCGGCACGTTTGAAAGCCTGATGCAGGCTGGCGAGTTTGTGCGGGTGCTGGAGCAGCGCCAGGGCCTCAAGGTAGGCTCCATCGAGGAAGCGGCTTTCCGCCAGGGCTTTATCGATGCCGCACAGCTCCGCAAAATTGCCGAGCCCCTGCGCAAAAGCGGCTACGGCGACTACCTCATGAACCTGCCCGACCAACTGGTAATGGGCGGCTGATTAACGGTAGGTAACAGGCAATAAGTAAGGGGTAATGTCGTGCGGTAAGCTTGCACGGCATTACCCCTTACTTATTGCCTGTTACCTGTCGCTTACTGATTAAGCACCAGCCTAAACGTGGTTCCTTTGCCCACCTCGCTCCATTTTACGAAAAGCCGGCCCTCGTGGTAGTTTTCGATAATGCGGCGGGCCAGCGCCAGGCCCAGGCCCCAACCGCGCTTTTTGGTAGTGTAGCCCGGCATAAACACATTTTCGAGCTTATTCTTGGGAATGCCTTTGCCCGTGTCAGTGATGTCGATGGCTACCTGCGGGTGGGGGGCGCGGCGGCGCCACCACTGCCGCCGGGGCTTCACCCGGCGCAGCCGCAGCGTGATGGAGCCGCGCCCATCCATGGCATCCACGGCGTTTTTGCAGATGTTTTCTACCACCCAGTCGAAAAGCGGCACGTTGAGGCAGGCCGGCGTATCGAGCGGCAGGTCGGTTTCGATACTGAACTTGACCTTGCGCGACACCCGGCTTTCGAGGTAGGCAATGGCGTTGCGAGTAGTCTGGTACAGGTTTTCGGCCTTGAGCACTGGTACCGAGCCGATGTTGCTGAAGCGCTCGGTGATGATTTCTAGGCGGCGGATATCCTTGCCCAGCTCCTCCACAATCGGCTCATCTTGAAAGCGTTCCGACTGCCGCAAGTATTCCTGCCAGCCCACGAGCGAGCTGAGCGGCGTGCCCAGCTGGTGGGCCGTTTCCTTAGCCAGGCCCACCCACACGCGGTTTTGCTCGGCCCGCCGCGAGTAGCTAAACGCGATGTAGGCCATCATCGAGAGCGAGGCAATGACGGCCAGCGCAGCCAGCGGGTAGGTGCGGAGCTGACGCAGCAAGCGCGAATCCTGGTAAAAAATGTAGTTGCGGTCCCCGCCTGCCAGCTCAATCACAATCGGCGGGTGGCGCTTCTGCATGTCGAGCAGCACCGCGTTCATGCGCCGCACCGAGTCGGCCTCCGACAGGTTTTTGCCCAGCCCCAGGTTTTTGGCGTCGTTGATATTTTCGCCGTCCGTCAGGATAACGGGTATCGTAGTATTGGCCTCGATAATCTGCTCTTGCAAAAAAGGTAGATTTTTCGTGTCCTCCGTATTGATGATATAGCGCAGGGTTTTGGCGTACAAGTCAATCTGGTGCTGCTCGCGCTCCGAGAGGCGCTGCACCAGCACGTTGGTGTAAACTACAGTAGCCCCGGCAATAGCCAGCGCCATAAACAAGACCAAGAGCTTGATGCGCGATTTCTGGTCGTAAATAGGAGGTAGCATAGGCTGGCAAAGGTCGGGCGTGGCACTCGGAGCGCGGCCGGCCTCGTTCAACGAGAAAAAGCGACAGTTTGTGCATCCGCAGGTTTGACCGAACCCAATGGGCTGGCTGGCTGTTTCCAACGCAGCCGTTTATACCGTAATTTTGCAGGCCGGCCTTGGGCCGTCCCGTGCTATGTCCCATCCGTTTAAGGCCGTTAGTTTATCCTTCCGCAATGCGCCGCTTGCCATCCGCGAGCTGCTAGCGCTGGATGAGGCCGCCTGTCGCCGCTTTTTGCAGCAGTTGCGTAGCGAGCTGCTCCTGACCGACCTGCTCGTGCTCAGCACCTGCAACCGCACCGAAATCTACTACGCCCACGACGACGACCACTCCGCCGCCATCATCCGGGCACTGGGCCAGCTCAAGCAGCGGCCCGATGCCGGGAGCTTTGCCGCGTATTTCGACCTCTATACCGATGCCGAGGCGGCTACGCGCCACCTGTTTGAGGTAGCGCTGGGCCTTGATGCGCAGGTAGTAGGCGACATGCAGATTATCAATCAGGTAAAGAACGCCTATCAGTGGACGGCAGATGCCGACGCGGCTGGCCCCTTTCTGCACCGTCTGCTGCACACCATTTTCTTCGCCAACAAGCGCGTGCAGCAGGAAACGAGCTTCCGCGATGGGGCGGCGAGCATGAGCTACGCCGCCTTGGAGCTGGTGGAAGAGTTGACGGCCGATGTGGCCAGCCCCCGCGTGCTGGTGGTGGGCCTGGGCGAAATCGGCAGCGACGTGTGCCGCCACCTGGCGGGCAGCAAGTCGTTTGCGAGCGTTACTCTCTGCAACCGTACCCGCGCCCGCGCCGAGGAGTTGGCCGCCGAGTTTGCGCCCGGCCAGCTGCGTATCGCCGACTTTGGTAGCCTCACTGCCGCCCTGCGCGAGGCCGACGTAATCATCTCCTCTATCAACCTCGCCACCCCCTTCTTTACCCACGACCTGGTAGCTGACCTTGATGTGCTGAGCTACAAGTTCTTCATCGACCTGTCGGTGCCGCGCTCCGTAGCCGCCGATGTGGAGCAGGTACCCGGCGTGCTGGTGTACAACGTAGATGCCATCCAGAGCAAGGCTTCGGCAGCGCTTGAGCAGCGCCTAGCCGCCGTGCCGCAGGTGCAGGCCATCATAAGCGAGAGCCTCGCCGACTTTGCCGACTGGAGCCGCGAGATGCTGGTGTCGCCCCTCATCCAGCGCATGAAAGCGGGCCTGGAGCAGCTGCGCCAGCAGGAGATGGACCGCTTCCAGAAAAAAGCCACGCCGGCCGAAGTCAAGCTGCTCGACGAGGCCACCCGCGCCTTTATGCAAAAGGTGCTCAAGCAGCATGTGCTGCACCTGAAGGCCGCCTGCCGCCGCGACGAAGCCGAGCAACTACTGCCGCTGCTCACTACGATTTTTGATTTGGAGCACCAGCCAGCCTCGGTATAAGCCTACTCGCTGGCCATCCAGCTACGGACAGTAAAAAGCCCGTCAGTTCGCTGTTAATCAGCGGCTGACGGGCTTTTTAGTTGAGCGGGTCGGCAGGAAGCTGCCTGCATGCTTTGCTGCATTAATCTTTACTCCCTGCCCGTAAGCTGCTGAGCTATACCGACGGGTAGCCAGGTAGAATACAAAAAGATGCGTCCCTACAAGTAGCTGCTTCCTGTTAATGCGCAATGCCAGGGGCTGGCTATATTAGCAGGAAGCAGCTACCTGGTACTTAGATGCGGCCGGAATAGTCTTCCAGCGTGTCAATGATTTTGAGCAGCTGCGGCACGGCCAGCGAGTAGTAGATTTTGGTGCCTACTTTGCTGGATTTCAGCACGCCCCGGTCTTTGAGGGTGATAAGGTGCTGCGAAGCAATAGCCTGCGGGATATCGAGGGCCTGGTAGATTTCGGTTACCGACATCTGGTGGTCTTTGCTCTTGCTCTTGCCGAGCAAGTCAACGATAGCCAGACGCTTAGGGTGCGAAAGAACTTTGAGCATGGCGGCGGCGCGGTCCAGCTGCTCCGCTTCAACGCGGGAGTGCAATGGTTTCATGATAACGTTAACTTGAAAAATGGTAGAAGGGAAAATAGAAGAATGAAACCAACTCCCTATCGCTAGGATGTTGGCACTGCAAAGTAAACGAAAGAATACTATAGTACACCATTCCACTCGCATAAAATACCGGTAAAATTTGCGTATGCCGACTTGGGTAAGTGCAATTTGTGGCGCTGCGCTATTATTTGGCACTTTTTTAAGTTTAAATTTTTTCCGAAGTTTATTCTTTTTCCGGTGCAACTATTCATTTTTGCCTCGCGCCGGAGTGGCTGTGGATTGCTTGAACGGCAACCGGAAATCAGCATAAGCAGCTAGCGGCTGGCCAGCCCAACGGCCACCGCAGGGGCTGCGTATGGCGTAGCACACGGCCCCTTTGGGAGCCTCAGAATCAGTGTCAATGGAAATTCCTGCTTTTTTACACCGGGAGGTGCTCGGCAATGAACTGCTGGATTACGGCATCGCGGCAATCATCATGGTGCTGGGGGCGGCCCTCAACCGCCTGCTTTCGCGGCTGTTGAGCAAGGGCTTTTTTCGGCTGACGAAGCGCTATACAACCGGCGTAACGGAGGAAGAGCTGCATGACCTGCTGATTCAGCCGCTGGGGGCGCTGCTTTTCATGGCATCTTTTTACTTGGCATTTAGCGTGCTGCGCTACCCGATGCCACCGTTGGCAGTGCAAGGGGTGGAGCCGTGGCCCAAAGTGGTGCTGCTGGGTTTGTTTCACCTAGGCGTGATTGCCACGGTAGTGTGGGTGGTGACGCGGCTCGTCGATTTTGCCTTGCTGGTGATGCAGCGCCGCGCCGAGCTGCTGACCACGCCCAGCGCGCGGCGGCTCGACAATCAGTTTTTGCCCTTCGCCAAGGATTTGCTGAAGGTATTTATAGTGGTGATTGGCTTGCTGGTGGCGCTGGGGCAGGTATTTGGGGTCAATGTGACGGCCCTGATTGGGGGCCTCGGCATTGGCGGGCTGGCGGTCGCCTTCGCGGCTAAGGAGAGCCTGGAAAACCTGCTGGCCTCGTTTACCATCTTTATCGACCAGCCGTTTGGGGTGGGCGACCTCGTGACGGCCGGTACGGTGAGCGGCACGGTCGAAAAAATCGGCTTCCGCAGCACCCGCCTGCGCACGGCCGAGAAGAGCTACCTCACCGTGCCCAACAAGAGCATGATTGACAAGCCGCTCGATAACCTGAGCCTGCGCACCGCCCGGCGGGTAGGCTTCACGCTCATCTTCGACCAGAAAACGACCAGCGAGCAGCTCCAGGCCATTATCAAAGAAGCGGTGGTAGCGATGGAAGCTCACCCGCTCGTGACGAAGGAGGTGCAGATGAAGTTCAACACCATCTCGCCCGCCGGCAAGGAAGTGACGGTGCAGTACTTTGTAGAAACCACGAGCTACGACGAGTACCTCGACGTGAAGGAGTCGCTCAACTATGCTTTGGTGGAAGCTGTCGAGCACCAAGGCGGTAGTTTTGCGGCCTCGACTACGCCGGTGGCGGCGCCCGCGTAGCCGCGCGGCGCCCCGGCGCGGGCCAGCCCCTACTTTTGCCGGCCCTTGCCCGGGCTGCTTTTATACTGAGTGCAGCAGGGCGGGGGCTTACTTTATTCTTACTCCATGTCCGAAACGCTGTTTTTGACGCCTGGCCTGCCTAAGGCCGCCCGCTACGCCGAGCTTCAGCCGCAGGTGCTGGCCCTCACCACTGGCGAGGCTGACCGCACGGCCAACCTGGCCAACACTGTTGCTGCGCTGCGGCAGGCGTTTGGGTTTTTCTGGGTTGGTTTCTACGTGGTGCAGGGTGAGGAGCTGGTGCTGGGACCCTTCCAGGGTCCTATTGCCTGCACGCGCATCCGGCGGGGGCGGGGGGTGTGCGGCACGAGCTGGGCCGAAGCCCGCACGGTGCTGGTGCCCGATGTGGAGGCTTTTCCGGGGCACATTGCCTGTAGCTCCGACTCGAAGTCGGAAATCGTGGTGCCGGTTTTTAAAAACGGTAAAGTAGTAGCCGTACTCGACGTAGACAGTGACCGGCTGGCCGACTTCGACGCCGATGACCAAGCTGGCCTGGAGCAACTGATGGTAGTAGCCGCTCAGTGGTTTTAAGAAAGCAAACGAACATGAGCAAGCATTGGGGTTGGCTGCTGGCGATGGGGCTGGCGGGTTGTGGCCAGCAGGTAGAGATAGCGCCCGAAGTGGCCCTGAAGCATCAGCACGATGCGGGCTTCCGGCAGCAGGTGCAGCTGCTGCAAGCCGAGCAGGTGAAGGTATCGGCCTCGGCCACCGGGCCGGGTGTGCTTACCCTGGAGGTAATCAACCCGAAAACCTCGCCCGAGCAGCAGCCCGACACCCTGAAGCAGCGCGTGCGCAAGCTGGCCCACCTGCTGGTGGCCGACCTGGCGGCCCCCGCCCGCTACCAGGCGGTAAATGCGCAGGCCACGTTCAAGCGCGGTCTTTTTTCGCCGGGTGAGCGGGCCAACTCGCAGATGTTTATTTATTCGACCGCCAGCCTGCGCTAGCGGGTAAGCTACGCTGGCCCACTTCTTCCTTCGCCTTATGGAGCCGATACCCGATGCCTCTTCTACTGCCGCCGCCGAGCCGCTCGTTATCATGGGGGCGGGCCTGGTGGGCTCGCTGCTGGCGTTATACTTGGCGCGGCGCGGCCACCCGGTGCAGGTATTTGAGCGCCTGCCCGACCCCCGGCAGCAGGGCCTGCTGGGCGGGCGCTCCATCAACCTAGCCCTGAGCGACCGGGGCTGGCGCGGCCTGGCCGGCGTTGGCGTGGCCGAAGACATCCGGCAGGTGGGTATCCCCATGTACCGGCGCGTGATGCACGATGGGCAGGGCCACCTCACGGTTCAGCCCTACGGCCAGGACAACCAAGCCATCTACTCCATTAACCGGGGTAGCCTTAATTGCACGCTGCTCGACCTGGCCGAGAAGGAGCCGCAGGTGCAGATAACCTTCGGGCAGAAACTAACGCAGCTCGACCTGCCCGGCCGCCGCCTGCACTTGCAGGACGTGGCCAGCGGGCACGCGCACGACGTGGCCTACGAGCGCCTGTTTGGGGCCGATGGGGCCTTTTCGGCGGTGCGGGCCGCCTTGCAGCGTACTGACCGCACCGACTACTCGCAGCAGTATTTGGAATATGGCTACAAGGAGCTGACCATTGCGGCGGGGCCGGCCGGCGCGTGGCAGCTGGAAAAAAACGCGCTCCACATCTGGCCGCGCGGCAACTTCCTCATGATTGCGCTGCCCAACTTGGACGGCTCGTTCAATGCCACGCTGTTCTTCCCCTACGAGGGCGATAAGTCATTTGCGGCGCTCCAGACGCCGGCCGCCGTGGCCAGCTTCTTCGCCGCTACCTTCCCCGACGCGGTGCCGCTGATGCCGCAGCTCACGGAAGAATTCTTTGACCATCCCACCGGCTCACTCGTCACCATCCGCTGCTTTCCGTGGGCCTACCGCGATACGGTGCTGCTGCTCGGCGATGCGGCCCACGCCATCGTGCCCTTCTACGGCCAGGGCATGAACGCGGGCTTTGAGGACTGTACCGTGCTCAACCAGTTGCTGGAGCAGCACGGCGAGGCCAACTGGGACCGGGTGATGGATGAGTTTGAGCACCAGCGCAAGCCCAATACCGATGCTATGGCCGACCTTGCCCTCTATAATTTTGTGGAGATGCGCGACCGCGTGGCCGACCCGCGCTTCCTGCTGCAAAAGAAAATAGAGGGCAAAATATCCGCCCAGTACCCCGGCCAGTGGGTGCCGCTCTACTCGCGCGTCACGTTCTCGCCCGATACTTCCTATGCCGAAGCCTGGGCCGCCGGCCAGCGCCAGGAAGCTATTATGCAGCGCCTCATGCCACTCATTCAAGTGGAGGCAGACTACGAGCAGCCCGCAGTGCAGGCACTGCTTGCTAAAGAGCTAAGTACTAAATAGCCTTGGTTTAACGAGAACGTCCCGCCGAGCTTTGAAAAGCTCGGCGGGACGTTCTCGTTAAACCAAGGCTATTAGCTGTTTACGGTGCTACCGTAATCGTGCGCGTAACCGAGTTATAAGGCCCTGGAATCAGAGTGCCGCTGCTATCTACCAGCTCCAGCTTGATGGTGGCTTCGCCGGCGGGCAGGCCTTCCATCATGTAGGGCAGCCAGTTGTCGAGCATAAACTCGGTGCCGTTGATGGTAGCGCGCACCTTGTTGCCGTCGGGCGCCAGGGTGGTGTTCACGAGGTAAAAGTCCAGCATGATTTTCTGGGCGTCCTTGCCTTCATACTTGTCCTTGGGGCGGCTGTAGAACAGGTGCGGCGCCTTCAGGTCGAACTGCATGGGCGGGGTGCCGGCGGCCGGCGTGCCCACCGTGATGGTACGCAGGTCATACGCCCCGGCGTGCTTGAGGCTCTCGTGGTACGAGCGCGACAAGAACGACAGTACCACATGCTGGCCATCGGCAATGGGCTTGGTGAATTTCGTGTCGTAATGCGCCGTGTAAGGCATGTTATCCACGATGTTGTGGATGTGCTGGCCCTTCATCGAGTTAGCCATCTGCATGGCGTGGTCGCTGTCCGTCATCTTGGTCAGCTGGAAGTTGGTCAGGTCGTACGAGAACGCCACCTCGCCGCTGGGCACCGTCGAGCCCTGGATGGGCGCGTTCACGCGCATCTGGGCGGTGGGAAATTTGGGCGAGTCGTTGTAGGGCGTGAGCGTGATGCCACCCTTGCTCTGGGCCTGGCCCGATACGGTGGACGTAGCGCGCTGGGCCCCGAGGGCCCCGGCGCGGTCTGCGGGGCCGGTCGTGGATTCGGCCTGTTGCGACGTGCTGCAACTGCCCAGCAGGGCAAGAGCGGCGAAAGCCAGGGGGCCGCTAAGCGGCGCAGTAAGGAGTTTCATGCGAAAGAAGGCGAAGGAGAAAGGGTGAGGCTTACGTACGCAAAGGAGTGGCCTCAGGGTTTTGTAGTAACTTCGCGGTAGGTAACTCCTGGTTGCTGCTGGCGGGCGGTGCGGGCAGCTGGTTAAGCACTTAACCGGCCCCGCGCTCCTGCTACCAGAAGTTAACCGTCCATAATCAGCAAGTAACCCATCCCTACTTTTTTATGGCTGATAACCTGCCTGACCACATCCCTTCGCTCGACCTGGCTGATTTCCGCTCGGGCGACCCTGCCCGCAAAGCCAAGTTTGTGCAGGAACTGGGCGCTGCTTACCAGAGCATTGGCTTCATTGCCCTCAAAAACCACGGCCTCAACGAGGAGCAGACCAAGGACCTGTATGCCGACGTGCAGCAGTTCTTCCAGCTGCCCGACGCGCAAAAGCAGACCTACGAAAACCCGGCGCTGGCTGGCCAGCGCGGCTACATCAGCAAGGGCAAGGAGCACGCCAAGGGCCGCAACACCGGCGACCTGAAGGAGTTTTTTCACGTGGGCCAGGAAGTGCTCGACGAGAACGACCCGGTGAAGGACGACTACCCGGCCAATATCTGGCCCGCCGAGGTGCCCCGCTTCGAGCAAAGCACCATGAAAGCCTACCGCACGCTGGAGGCCGCCGGTCAGGACGTGCTGCGTGCCATCGCGCTGTACCTGGAGCTGCCGGAAAATTACTTCGATGACAAAGTGAAGAACGGCAACAGCATCCTGCGCCCCATTCACTACTTCCCCATCGAAGACCCCGACGCCGTGCCCGCCGACGCGGTGCGCGCCGCTGAGCACGGCGACATCAACCTGATTACCCTGCTGATGGGCGCCAGCGCCGACGGCCTGCAAGTGAAGCGCCGCGATGGCCAGTGGATTGCCATCACGGCCCTGCCCGACCAGATTGTGGTGAACGTGGGCGACATGCTCCAGCGCCTCACCAACGGCGTGCTCAAGAGCACCATCCACCGCGTGGTGAACCCCGCCCGCGAGAAGATGAATACCTCGCGCTACAGCATTCCGTTCTTCATGCACCCGCGCTCGGAGATGAGCCTGGCCGCCCTGCCGCACCTCGTAACCGCCGACAACCCCAAGAAGGAGGCCGACATCACGGCCGGCGAGTTCCTGAACGAGCGCCTCATCGAGCTGGGCCTCAAGAAGAAGTAAGCCACGCATAACCGCTAAAAAAGCGGCCGGCTCCTGAGAGCCGGCCGCTTTTTTGATGCCAAGCCGGTGCTGCCACCTTCTTACTGCACCGTTACGCGCTTGATGATGATGGCGGCCCCGGCCGCCAGGCGCAGAGTGTAGATGCCGGAGGCCAGCCCCGCCGTGGCTACCGGCAACTGGGCGCCGGTCGCCGGCAGCGTGGCCTGCTGGCGGCGCACTACCTGGCCGAGCGCATTGAGCAGCTCGGCCTGCACGGCCGCGGCGCCGGCCACGCCGGGTAGCGTCACGGTAAAGCCTTCGTGGGCGGGGTTGGGGTAGACGCTCACCTGGCTAGCTAGCTGGTCCGGGGCGGTAGCCAGTGCCGTGGCCGGGCCGAACTGCACGCTGAAGCGGCCCTCGATGAGCGCCTGCGCCGCCGCGGCTGTAACGCCGAACGAGTAGCTACTGCCCGGAGCCAGCGGCACGAGCTGGCCGGTTTGGGCGTCGCGCAGGTAAGCAGTCAGCCCGGTGGGCAGGTTGGCCAGGGTAGTGGTGGCAATGGTGTAAGTGCCCGCCGCTGGCACGCCCACGGCCAGGGGCAGCACCGTGGCGGCCGTAAAGGCCGGGCGGCCATCAATGGCCAAGTGTTCGGGGCCGATGGCGCTGCTTAGGTTAAGGCCCGTCGAGTTGGCCAGCTTGGCAGCGTCGCGCTGGCTATCAAACACTGGGGTGGCACCGGCTTCGGCATAAGCTACCCAGGCATCGGCTAGGCCGGTGCCGGCCAGCTCTAGGCGCACGAGCGGGCGCGGGTCAGCGGCCTGGCGCTGAAAGGCAACCTGGCTGGCGAAAGTGGTCACGCGCTGGCCGTTGCGGAAGGTCAGTGCCCCGCTGGTCTGGCCCTGGCTTACGCGCACAAAAAAGCCCTGGCCGCTGGCAATGAGCGGGTTGTTAGTAACGCTGGTGCCTAGGCCATTGACGTAGCTGCGGTAGCCGCCCGCATACTGCCCGGTACTCTGCACCACGTAGGCGGCGGCATCGAGGCCCGGGCGGTCGGCCGGGGCCACGAGCGAATAGTCGAGCGGAGCGGGGTAGGGGTTGCCCACCAAGGCCCAGCCGGCATCGGCGGCCGTGGCATCGCTGTTGCGGCTCAGGCTCACCGTGAGGGCACCCGTGTTGAGGCTACCCACCAAATTGACCAGCTCGTCCGCATTGATGTTCACGGCGTAGCCCTGGCCCGGCGCGAGCGCGTCGCCGCTGGCCGGCACTAGGAAGCCTTTGTCAAACACCGGTGAATTGTTGTTGGTAGTGCTCAAGCGGCGCTGGTCGTAGGCAAATACGTTGGGGAAAGGCCGGGTGGTGCCGGGTGTGGTGCTCGTGTTATAGCCCTGCGTGAGCACCGGTGCAAAGCCGCCGGTGGCCAGGCTGCCCACCGTGGCCCCGGTTACGGGCGCGCTGTAGTGGCGGTAGCCCGGGCCGGCATTGAGCGAGCCGTCGATGTAGCGCTGCGCCGTGGCGGTGCCCTGCACCGTGCCCGTGCCGCTATTCACTACCAAGGCCGTGCCGGTGCTGCGGCTGAGCAGCGTCAGGGTATTGCCGTTGGTGACGAGGTTGCCCGCGCTGCCCACCGTCAGGGTTTGCGCCACCTGCACCGGGCTGGTCAGCGTTACGCTGTTCGCATTGAGCGTGCCGAGGGCGCGCACCTGGCTGGGCAGGGCATTGCCCGTAACCTGGGCCGCCGTGCCATTATAAAAATAGCTAGCGTCGCTGTCGAACGAGCGGCTGCCGCTGACCTGCACCGCGCCGCTGGCGCCGCTACGCACAATGCCCGCCGGATGGCAGATGTAAAGCACGCCGCCCCCCTGGAGGGCGAAGCCGCCCGCGCCCGTCAGGGGCTGGCAATTGAGGTTGAGGCTGCCGCCGCTTTGCACGGTCAGCCCGCCATTTGCCACCAGGAAGCTGCCGAGCGTGGTGGCGCCGCCACTCGCGATAGTCACGTTGTTGTAAATGCCGCCGCTCGTTTGGCCGGGGGTGCTCACCGTGAGGTCGGCCAGGCTGCGGGCTAAATAGCCGGTTTGGGTGCCGCCATTGGGCAGGCTGATGGCGCTGAAGCTGGCCGGGGAGCTGGCGTAGTAGCCCACGTTGTAGAGGTTGCCGGTAACGTCGCTGGCCACGCCGGCGCCGCCATCGTCGAGGGTGCCGCCGGCCCGGTTGGCGCTTAGCCAAGTGCCAGCGGTGGTGAGCTTGGCCACGTAGGCATCGGAGCCGCCAGCGCTGCTGAGTGTAGTGGGGCCGAAATCGGCCGTGCCGGCAAAGTCGCCGGTGGCGTAAAGATTACCCTTGCCGTCGAGGGCTATGGCCTCGCCGCGGTCCTGGTCAGTGCCGCCGGCGCGCTGCCCCCAGCGCCATATGCCACCGTTGCTGAGGCTGAGAATAAACGCGTCGCCATTGCTGTTGGCGTTGGAAAGAACGGTGGTGCCAAACTGGATGGCCACGCTGTACGAGCGCCCGGTCAGGTAAGCATTGCCGCCGGGCTCAACGGCCAGCGCCCGGCCCGAGGCCGCAAAGTCGTCATTGTATCCTCCGGCGCTCGTCGCCCAGGCGTAAGTCAGTGCCGGGGTCAGCCGGGCTACGAACAGGTCTTGCCCGCCCAAGCTGGAAAGCGCGGTGTTGCCCAGAGTAGTCGAGCCCGAAAAGTCGCCGTAGAGGTAGAGGTTATTACTGGCGTCGATGGCCAGCGCGTTGGCGTACATCGAGCTGCTGCTGGTCAGGTTCTGCGCGCTCAGGTAGCTGCCAGTGGCGGCGTACTTCATCAACAGGGATGCAGCCAGGGGAGCATTGAAATTGCTGAAGGTGCTACTGGTGCCGCTGAGCGAAACGCTCGGGCTTTGGTAAAAGCCCACGACAAAGAGGTTGCCATTGCTGTCGAAGGCCAGGCTTTGGCCTAGCTCCGTGCTGGAGCCGCCCACGCGCTGGGCCCACAGCCAGGCGCCGGCGTTACTCAGCTTGGCCACAAACATGTCCTGGCTGCCTGCATTGGCCAGCGTGGTGGCGCCAAACGTGCCCGAAGCCCCGCCGCCGTAGCTCCCCGTGAGGCCAAGGTTGCCGTTGGCATCGAGGGCAATGGCCGTGGCAATATCGTCGCCGGCCCCGCCGCCGCGCACGGCCCACTGGGCCACGCCGGCCGCATCATACTTGGCTACGAACACGTCGTTGCCGCCCGCGCTGGTGAGCGTAGTGCCCCCAATCGTGACGGTACCCGCGAAAAAGCCAGTTACGTAGCTGCTGCCCGCTGCGTCAGTCACTATTTCCAGCACATTGCTGCCGCTGCTGGTCGTCGTGGCCGCGCCCACCGGCTGCGCGTGGGTAAACGTTTGGGCGCGCACCGCCGCCGCGCTCACAGCCAATAGCACCGACAAGCCAAACCCCAACTTGTAGAAATGTTTCATTTTAGCCCTCAACTGGTCAATGTAGTAAGTATTCATCAAAGTTAAGGGAAGGGCGCTTTACCCAAGCGGTAGAAGCGGCGACGCTGGTCAACTTCTGTTGGGGGGTAGCCCGGCGCCGTGAGCGGTGGGCGTTGGGGGCGGCGGCTCTATCTTCGGCGTAGCTACGCCGCTGCCCCATGCCCGATTACTTGCCCGTTTCTCCCGATGCCCCCGTGCCGCTGGTGCCCCTGCGCCGGGCGGGCCGGCGGATGCGGCGCACGCGCAACGTCATCTTTCTCAAAGATGTGGCCGGGCTGGCCTGCACGGCCTTTGGCGGGCCGCAGGCGCACCTGGCCATGATGTTTCGGCTGCTCGTCAACAAGCGCCGCTACCTTACTGCCCCCGAACTGCTGGAACTGCAAGCCCTGTGCGCGCTGCTGCCCGGCCCCACCTCCACCCAGACCATGACGGCCATCGGCTTTCGCCTCGGCGGGCCCAACCTGGCGTACCTCACGCTATTCGTCTGGTGCCTGCCGGCCACGCTCATCATGACGCTGGCGGGGCTGCTGCTCACGCATTTTGATACGGCCTTTACGGCGCGGCTGGTGCAGTTTGTGCAGCCCGTGGCAGTGGGCTTCGTGGCCTTCTCGGCCTATCGCATTGCCGAAAAAGTCATCCAAACCAAAACCTCGGTGGCCCTAATGGTGGCCGCCGCTATGGTGGCCTACTTCTTTCAGCTGCCGGGCGTGCTGCCGCTGTTGCTGCTGGCAGGCGGGGCCATTACTACACTGCGCTACCGCAAGCACGCCATCGTGCCCAATAAAAAGCCCATCCGGGTGGAGTGGGCCAATGGGGCGCTGTGGCTGGGCATGTTCCTGGTGGCCGCTCTGCTGGGGCACTACACGCAACTGCTGCCGGTGCGGCTGTTTGAGAATTTTTACCGCAACGGCTCGCTCGTGTTTGGGGGCGGGCAGGTGCTGGCCCCGCTGCTCTTTGCCGAGTTTGTCGAGTACAAGCACTACCTCACCGGGCCCGAGTTTTTGTCGGGGCTGGGGCTGGTGCAGGCCCTGCCGGGGCCCAATTTTTCCTTTGCCAGCTACATCGGGGCGCTGGCCATGCGGCCGCTGGGGGGCGTGGGGCCGCAGCTGCTGGGCGCAGTAGTAGGGGCGCTGGGCATCTTTTTGCCCGGCACCTTCCTGATATTCTTCGTCATCCGCTTCTGGGACAGCCTGCGGCAGTACCGCGTGGTGAAGGCCTCGCTCGAAGGCGTGAACGCCGTGAGCGCCGGCCTGGTGTGCGCGGCGGCGCTGCTGCTCTACCACCCGCTGCCCGACCGCCTGCTGGCCCTACCCGGCCCCTGGGCCAGTGCCCACGGCGTGGCCCTGCCCCTCAACCCGCTGCTGGTGGGCCTCACCTTCTTGCTGCTGCTTTGGGAGAAGGTACCCAGCGTGGCGATAGTGGGCGCGGCCTTGCTGGCTGGGATACTTGTCTGAAAGGCAAATTTAGGAGTTTGGACAGCCCTAGCGATTCGTGATTTCTACGTAGGCTTTGCCCGTCACGGGCTGGCCACGGTGCGTGCCGGTTACTTTGCACATGCCTTCCCAATAGTACATGGTGAAGGCGTGGAAGAAGCGTAGCGCCAGCTCCTGGTTGGGCACGAGGGGCTCTACCACGAGGTCGTAGCCCTGGCTAGGCACCTGCACGCGCCACTTGGCGGGGTATTTCTTCTTGGAGGTGGGGCTGGTCCAGTAGGTGAGGGGCGTAAGCACGAAGTCGGTGCCGGTGAGGTGCACGTTCTCGTTGCCAGCGCTAAAAAACGAGCCGTTGTTGAGCGTCTGGCTGGTTTCGGTGTTGCGCAGGGTATTCAGCATCAGTTCCTCGCGCGGCTGGTCGAGTTGAATGCTGAGCCAGTCCCAGCCCACGCCCTTGGTCACGATAGCCGAGCAGTTCCACTGGCGGTCGTACCACAACTCGCCGCTCACCTGGTGGGTTTTGCCGCCCACCGTGAGGGTACCCGTAGTGGCGAGGCGCGGGTACGAGTAGTAGCCCGCCGTAATGCCCTGGCCGTATTTTTCGTAGCCGGTGCCGCCGTGCAGCAGCACGGGCTTGGTGGGCGTAGTGCTGAGGTGCAGGGCGTAGCCGACGTTGTTTTTGCCCGTGAGGGCGGCTTCAAACTGATACTTGCCCTCCTGCCCGTCAAACTTCCATACCTGCCCGGCCTTGCTGTCACGCAGGCGCAGCGGCAGCGAGTCGGTGAGCAGGCGCGGCAGCTTGCCCAGCTTGTAGTCGTACTTAAATTGCTGGCCCTGCGGGTCGGTAATGGCCACGTTCACCATCTGGTAGTCGTCGCGGCCATCCTTCAGGTTGAAGTGAAAAAAGACGTACTCGATGCCAAACTCCTCGCCGCTGGCCTGGTCGCGCAGGTGGCCGGTGAGGTACCACCACTCCAGCGAGTTTTGGGGGTGCACCGCCTCCTCGTGGGGTAGCTCGGCGCGAGTGGCGGTGGGGTTAAAGCGGGTGGTGGGCACCGGCTTAAAAGAAGAGCAGGCCGAAAGCAGCAGGGTAACTAGCAGCGTCAGAGATAATCGCATCATACCCCAGGAAAAGGGTTTTGAGGGGCGAAAAGTTTGGGGAGCCCGCCGCGCAAAACTTGGCAAGTTTGCGCGGGGCACCGTGCAGGTGTTCGTCTCATTCTGCGCACTCGCACCCCGGCTGCCCAGCTACTCCCGAAAGGGCTTAGTTACCCAATACTTGCTCCAGTTAAAAAAGCGCCGCGGGTGCCAGAGCCAGGGTAAGGATTGGTGATAGGGGAGGCCGATTGCTACCGCGCCCAGCATATACGTATCAATTTTTAGCGCCACGGAAAGCGGCTGGCTTGGGGCAGCAAATGGCCGTTGAGTAGCATAACCGATAAAGCTGATAGCCAATTGTACGGGAGCCGACCCTGCTGCCACTGGCAATGCGAAGGCGCCAGTGATATCGGTTGAAACGAAGGTGCTGGTACCATCCAGCAGCACCGTCACGCCCGGCAGGCCCTCGTGGGTGGCCGAGTCCGTGACAATGCCCCGTAGCAGCACCAACCCGCCGCCGGTGGCCGGCGCCGGAGTAGCGGCTGCCAGCGCGGCGCCGGCCACCGGTGGCGCTGGGGCGGGGGTAGTAGCGGGGCCAGTCGTTGGCGCCGGGCCACCGCTATAGTAGTTAGGGCTTACCTGGGCGGCAGCTTCGGTGGCACCCAGCACGCTGCCGGCGGCCAGCACGGCCCCCAGCCAGGCGCGCCAGCGCGGGCCCGGTGCCGGGTCTACCAAGGGCCGGCCGAGCTGGCTGGCGCGCAGGCGGCCGCAGGTGGCGCTGGTAGCCTGGCGCAGAATGGCCAAAATTTCAGCGTCCGTTTTCTGGGTGAAATCTACTACCGTCTTTTGGCAGGCGGCGCAGTGGCGGCCGGCGGCGGTGGGCGTCATAGCGGCCCAGCTTTCCTGGCAAGGCGTGGGCAGGCGAAGGATAGTAGAGGATTGAGCCATAGGCCGAAATATAGGGCGGTTTTTCGGCCGGCTGGCTACCCGGCCGCCATTGCCCCCGGCCCCGCCGTAACTTGGCCGTTTACTAGTTTGCGCGCCCAATCTTCCCCTGGCCGAATGCCCCCCACTAATTCCTCGCTCTTTCGCCGCAAAACCATTGCGGCCATCCTTGCCAACCCACCCGCCGATGCCGAGGGCCACGGCGGTGGCGGCCTGGCCCGCCACCTCACCGTGCGCGACCTCACCGGGCTGGGCATTGCGGCCATCATCGGGGCCGGCATCTTCAGCACCATCGGCCAGGCCAGCCTCAACGGTGGGCCGGCGGTGTCACTGCTGTTCGTGTTTACGGCCGTGGCCTGCGCGTTTTCGGCCTTGTGCTACGCGCAGTTTGCGGCCACCATCCCGGTCAGCGGCTCGGCCTATACCTACGCCTACACCTCGTTTGGCGAGCTGGCGGCCTGGATTATCGGCTGGGCCCTCATCATGGAGTACGCGGTGGGCAACATCGTAGTCGCCATCTCGTGGAGTGACTATTTCACGGGCTTGCTCGACGGCATCGGGCTGCACATTCCGCGCTGGCTCACCATGGGCACCCAGAGCGCCCACGCCGGCTACGAAACCGTAATGGCCCTCATGCAAAGCGGCAAGCCCCTGGCCGCCGCCGCGCCCGCCCAGCTCGAAGCCTACTACGCCTGGGCGCAGGCGCCCGAGCTGTTTGGCGGCTACCGGCTGGTGGTCGATTTGCCGGCCTTCCTCATCACGGTGGCCATCACGGCGCTGGTGTACGTGGGCATCAAGGAAAGCAAGAATGCGTCTAACTTCCTGGTAGCCTTGAAGCTGGTGGTAGTAGCTATCGTGATTGCGGTAGGCGTGTTCTACGTGGAGCCGGCCAACTGGCACCCGTTTGCCCCCAACGGCGTGGGCGGTGTGCTCAAGAGCGTGTCGGCGGTATTCTTCGCCTACATCGGCTTCGATGCCATCTCCACTACCGCCGAGGAGTGTAAAAATCCTCAGCGCGACCTGCCCAAGGCCATGATGTACGCGCTCATCATCTGCACCGTGCTCTACGTGCTGATTACGCTGGTGCTCACGGGCATGGTCAATTATAAAGAGCTGGGCGTGGGCGACCCGCTTTCGTTCGTGTTTGCGCGGGTGGGGCTCACCTGGTTTTCCAAGCTGGTGGCCGTGAGTGCCGTGTTTGCGATGGCCTCGGTGCTGCTGGTGTTTCAGCTGGGGCAGCCGCGCATCTGGCTCACCATGAGCCGCGATGGCCTGCTGCCGCCCGTGTTTGCCAAGGTGCACCCCAAGTTTCACACGCCTTCGTTCAGCACCATCGTCACGGGCATTTTTGTGGGCGTGCCGGCCTTGTTTCTGAATATGGATTTGGTGGTTGACCTCACGAGCATCGGCACGCTGTTCGCCTTTGCGCTGGTCTGCGGCGGCATCCTCATCATCGACCCCTACGGCAAGTCCGACGCCCGCTTTCGGGTGCCCTACCTCAACGGCCGCTGGCTGGTGCCGCTCATCCTAGTAGTCAGTATCTACTTGATAAAGACCTACAACACGGCTGGCAACCACGAATTCTGGCTCGATGCTAGCGGCGCCCACGGCTGGCTGACGCACGATGAGCTGACTGGCAAAGTAACCGGCGGCTTCGCCCACCAGATTCCGACAATGGTCTTCATCCTGGCTTCGCTGGCGCTAGTAGTCGTCACGTTTCAGAAAAAGCTCTCGCTGCTACCCGTGCTGGGCTTGCTCACCAACCTGTACCTGATGACCCAACTGGGCATCAATAACTGGACAATGTTCCTGATTTGGCTGCTCATCGGGCTGGCGATTTACTTCACCTACGGGCACAAGCACTCAAAATTGAATAAGGCAGCTACGGTCTAGGGTCGCCCTAGGGCCACATGCTGGCTTGCCTGGCCCTACGAGATTTTTAGCCGCCGCGGGCGCTGCGGCGGCTAAAAATCTCGTAGGTCGCCCATGCTCCCGCTCCTTTTTTTGCTCGCGCCGCTGGCCGTGCCGGCCGATAGCCTGCGGCCCACCAGCCCCGAGCGCCGGCTGGCGTTCACCTACGCCAACGACTTTTTCTTCGGTACCGATTACTACTTCACTCAGGGGCTGACCTTCGACTGGGCGAGCCCGGCGCTGGCTCGCTCGCCCGCCAACTACCTGCTGCCGGCCGGCCCCGCGGGCAGCGTGCGCACCCACGGCGTGGCGCTGCGCTACGACGGCTTTACGCCGTTGAGCATTACTGACGCGCGCATTCGGGTGGGCGACCGGCCGTACGCGGCTTATTTCTACGCGTCGCTGTACCGCACCAGCAACCAGGCCACCCAGCGGCGGCGCCTCACTACGGCCCTGGAAATCGGCTACATTGGCCCGGCCGCCGGGGGCAAGCTTGTGCAAACCAAGCTGCACGAGCTGACCAGCAACCCCACGCCGCGCGGCTGGGACTACCAGATTCGGGGTGATGCCGTGCTGGGCTACCGGGTACTGCTGGAGCAGCGGCTACTCGCCGCCGGCCGCGCCGCCGAGCTTATCGGCCGTGCCGAAGCCTCGCTGAGCACGCTCTACACGTATGCCGGGGCGGGGCTGCACCTGCGGGTGGGGCGCTTTACGCCCTATTTTGCCAACCCGGACTTGCCGGGCTACGCTGGCCCACGCCGCTGGCAGTGCTACGCCGAGGCCACCCTTTCGGGCCAAGCCGTGGGCTACGACGCCACGCTGCAAGGCGGGCTGCTCAACCGCAGCAGCCCCTACGTGCTGGCTGCCCACGACGTACGCCGCGCGGTGCTGCACGGCACCGCCGGCCTAGGGCTGGCGCACGGCGGCCTATACTTCACGGCTACGGCCGGGTACGTGGGGCCGGAGTTTGACGGAGGGCGGCCGCACCGCTGGGGCGTGCTGGGCCTGGCGCGCGCGTTTTAGGAGCAAAGGCGAAGAAGGCGAGCCGAAACGGCAATCACCTGATTGTCAATTTTTATTTCTCCTCACCGGGCCCGGTGGATAATAAATACTCCGCCCAAAATAATGGCCATGCCCACCGCGTGCCACAGGTTAAAGGCTTCGCCATCGAGCGCGCCCAGCGCCAGCGCCACAATGGGGATGAGGTAGGTGCTGGACGAAGCAAACAGCGTGGTGGAGCGCTGAATGAGCATATTAAACAGCACCGTGGCCACGGCCGTGCTCATGGTAGCCAGCAGGGCAATGTAGCCGAAGGCCGGCCACGCGCCCGGCACCGTGGCCAGCTTATGCACGAAGCCGGTGCCCAGCAGTAGGTAAGCCAGCGCCGGCCCGCCGATGAGAAAAAGCAATAGCGACGTTACGGCCACCGGCGTAAGGCCGTGTAGGCGGTACTTTATCACGTTCACGCTGAGGCCGTAGCCGATGGTGGCCAGCACGATGTAGCCGCCGTACCAGGCATTGCCCGCGCCGCCGGCGGGCGTAGTAGCATCGCCGCTACCACCCAGCAGCATCAGCACCACGGTGCCCAGTAGGCCCAGCCCGATGCCCAGCACCCGCAGCCCCGTGAGGCGCTGCCCAAATAAAAGCGCGCCCACCAGCAGCGCAAATACCGCCGTGAGCGCATTGAGCACGCCGGCCAGCCCCGAGGCCAGCCGCGTTTCGGCGTAGGCAAACAGAAACGCGGGCAGCAGCGTGCCCACCGTGCCACTGAGGGCCAGCCACTTGAACCGGCTGCGCTCGACCCGGCCGACTTCGCGCAGCGCAAATGGCAGCAGTAGCAGCGCCGCCACGCTCACCCGCGTGGCGCCCAGCTCCAGGGCCGAAAACACGACCAGGCCCTTTTTCATCAGGATAAACGACGTGCCCCAGATGAGCGATAGCCCCACCAGCAGCCCCCAGGCCGAGGCCGGTGGGGCGGGGACAGGCGCCGGCACCACCTCGGGCGCCGCCGATACGGCGGGCGGAACTACAGCGGAAGCGGGGCCGGCCGGGTGGCCGGGCAGGGTAGGGGTGGGCATGGCGCAAAATTACGGCCGCTAGCGGGTGGGTAGCTAGCCGCTGCCGGCCGTAACATTGCCCCGGTTTTCCATTTTTCTCCCTCATGACCGCACCCGCCCTCTCGCCCCAGGAACTCGAAAAACAACAAGCCGCCGCCGCCGCCGTGCGCTGGGTGCGCGATGGCATGGTGCTGGGCCTGGGCACCGGTACCACGTCGGCCCACTTTATCCGGCAGCTGGGCGAGCGCGTGGCGGCAGGCCTAAAGGTGCAGGGCACGGCCACGTCGCTGGCCAGCGAGGCGCTGGCCCGGCAACTGGGCATTCCGCTGCTGGAGCCGCGCCGGGGCCTCACCTTCGACCTGGCCGTGGATGGCGCCGATGAGCTGGATGGCCAGTTGCGCCTCATTAAGGGCGGCGGTGGGGCGCTGCTGCGCGAAAAAACCATCGAAACGGCTTCGCGCTACCTGCTCGTTATCGCCGATTCGAGCAAGGTGGTACCGGTGCTGGGCCGCTTCCCACTGCCGCTGGAGGTGGTGCCCTTTACCCTGCCCTGGGTACTCGATGCCGTGGAAAAGCTCGGCGGCGCGCCCGTGCTGCGCACGCAGAAGGATAACCCGGCCAGCCCCGTGTACTCTGACCAGCGCAACTTGCTCGTCGATTGTCACTTCGGCCAGATACCAGATGCCGAGTACTTGGCCGCTCAGCTCAAAACCATTCCGGGCGTGGTGGAGCACGGCTTATTTCTGGGCCTGGCCCAGGCGGCCGTGGTCATTCAGCAAGGGGTGGCAATGGTGCTGAAGCCCGGCGCCGCCGCCCGGCCCGCCACGGAATTCAGCGAGCTGCCGTAGCGGGCCGGGGGCCTTGCCTTAGAGGCGGAACTGCGCACCCACCTTAATGCCGAAGTTGTGCGGGGCCGGCTCATCGGGCTGCGCATTCGGGGCATCGCGGTAGGTGAGGCGGTGAATGAAGTCGACGCGAATAAACTTGAAGATATTCTCGAAGCCGTAGCCCACTTCCACGTACGGCACCTTGTCGAGGGTGGCCAGCGGCTGCTGCGGGTGACCCTGGCTATCGAGCGGCTGCCGCTGGTTGAGGTCGCTGAGGCCGCCGTATAGAGCATTGGCCGTGGCCACGAGGCGCCAGTTCAGAGCCCGCAGGCCGGGGATGGCGTTGGTAATCAGCCCTTCAAAGTGATGGTCGAGCCGCAGCGACACCGAGCGGTCGGTCACAAACTCGTAGTAGTTCATCAAGTTGAAGGCGTTGGCGTTGTAGAAGGGCGTCTGGTTGCCCAGCGGAATCTTCAGGAACAGCGCCGGCAGGCGGTCGGGCGTGTAGCTGCCCTCCAGGCGGTAGTTGAGGCGCCCCAGGTGCCCTGCCGACACGCTATGGTTCATCAGCAGGTTGAATTTTTGGTAGGCAGAGCTGCTGCCGGTGAAGAAGTCGCGCGCCCCGATGGTATAGCGAAACGTGAACACCGGCCACCGCTTGAGGCCGATGGCGCGGCGGCGGTTTTCACCCTGCACCAGATTCTCGTCGGGCGCGTAGCGCGACTCAAACACAGCCTCGGTCAGCGTGATATCGGGCACCACGCGGTTGTCGCGCCGAATCACAAAGTCGGTCAGCAGCCGGATATTCTGCTCGCGCAGCGTCACCGTTTCGGTAAAGCCGTGAAACAGGTCGCGCTGCCCGGCTATGGAAATGAGGTCGCGCAGGATGGGCTTGCCCTCCGTGAAGCGCCCCCAGCGCGATGCCGCCACAAAGAGGTTATTATCGGCCGGCAGAAAGTCGTTGTCCAGCAAAGCAGCCTGCTCCACATCGTGCTTAAACTCACCGGTAAATACGGTCCAGTGCCGACGCTCTGCAATGTAGCTCGACCGCAGGCCGTACTTCACCCGGCCATCGCGGGTGCCGTAGGCGATGTAGCCCTGGCTCACGGTGTTGCGGCTGAACTGCGGCGTGGTACGGAAACCCACCCGAAAGCGGTTTCCCTCGTAGTTGTTGTTGGCGTAGGTGTTGATAATGGGCCCCAGCTCAAACTTGTTGCCTATGTGCTTATAGCCATTGATAAACAAATCGACCCAATCCAGGGTACTGCGCACCGACGGCAGTTCGCGGGCCGAGTCGAGCACCGCGAAGGTCTGGCGCTCGCTCAGGCTCAACGTGTCGGGCCGGTTTTTGTCGAAGTAGCCCTCCGTGGCGCCGCTGGGCAGCATACCGCTCAGCAGGCTTCCGGTGTCGCCACTGCCCGGCTCCATTATCGTCGATACGATGGGCTGGTCGTAGAAGCCGCTGGCAGTCTGCGGCTTGTTGCGCACAAAGTCGGAGTTGACGGTGGTGAAGCGCACGCGCATGGCAGCCTGCTTCTCGTAGGGCCGCACGCCCAGCACGAGCCGGGTGCGGGTGGGCAGGCCCGGCCCTTCGCCGGGCGACGTCATTTCCTGAAAAATGCGCAGGTCACTAATAAAGTTGAGGTTGGCCTTTTCGCTGGTAATCACGTCGATGCGCCGCAAGGCGTACTTATCGGTCGTAATCCAGATGGTGCCCGTAAAGGCCAGGTCGTGCGGCCGCTTAGGCGCGATGGCGATTTTGTAGCAAAAGTCCTTGCCCACCAGCACCGAGTCTTGCAGGGTGTAGTCGTAGGTAAGGCGCCCGCCCGCCGAAATGGGCGAAATAAAGTCCTTACCCAGAATATTTTGCCAGTTGGGGTAAAAGTCGAAGTTCTGAAAGTTAGAGCCCAGCATCTGGCTCAGCACCGAGCCTTCGCGGGGGCCGGCCCCGCGCATCTGCTTGTGCAGAATGTCTTCGCGGCGGCGCAGGGGCGGGCCGTATTTCTGGTACACCTTCGAGCCTACTTCCGAGGCGAAGAGCGGCAGCGGTGAGTCGGGGTCGGAGGCGCTGGCGGCGCCCTGGCGCACGGCCAGCGCCCGGATGTCCTTGACCACCTTGCGGTTGGCCATCGCCTTGGGCAGGTCGGCCAGGCTTACCTCAATGCGGTTGTACGACGCATACTCGGCGGCCGTGAGGGCGGCGCGCTCGTTTTCGGGCTTGTGGCGCTGCACTTCGCGTAGGATGCGGAAGGCCGGGTTTTCGGGCTGCCGGGAGCTTACTACTACTTCGGCCAGGGCTACGCCGCCGCCCTTCTTGAGGCGAAACAGGACGGTTTGCTGGGGCGCGTCGGTGAGCTTTTTGCGTAGCGTGAGGAAGCCCAGCGACGAGGCGGCCAGTGAGTCGGGCGTGCCCGATACGGCCATCTTGAATTTGCCTTCCACATCGGCCGTAATGCCGGTGCTGGTGCGGGGCACAAAAATGGACGCAAACGGCACGGGCTCACCCGAGGCAGCCTCCACCACTTGCCCGCTGATGGTAATTCGTTGGGCCACAGCCAGCCGACCGACCAAGAGCAGGCCAAGCAGCAGCAGCGAAACGGTAAATTTCATAGAATTAGAGCGATACGCAAGGCTTTGCTAAAGGAAAGACACGTTCGCAAGTTACGCAAGGTGCAGCGGGTAGCAACTAGTTCCGGGGATGGTAGCATCCGGTTTTATGCCAGCGTGCCGAGTGGTCTTATTGATTGACTACAAGTTGATTAGCGGTGGGCCGATAAAAAAAGTGGTCCGGAATTGCTTCCGGACCACTAGCTAAAGAACGCTTTTTTCTGTGCCAACGGTGAATTCTACACTTCGACTTTCAGCGTAGCAGGCCGGTCGGTTACTTCAAACAGCTCGCCGTGGGGCACCACGGTGATTTGCCCGTATTCCTGCAACAGCATCTTGTACGCATCGGCCACGGGGCGCGGCTTGCGGTCAAGGTCAAACAGGCCGCAGGCGTTAACGGTACCTTTTTGCTCAGCCAGGCCGGTTTCCCAGTCAATCTGGTCGATGAGCGAATACCACGTAAAGCCCAGCACCGGCACCCCTTCCTTGCGGATGCGCAGGATGTTGGCCCACTGCTTCCAGAGCCAGGTGGGAGCTTGGGCGGCCTCGAATACGTTGGTTTCGGTGTGCATTACCGGCTTTTTATAGCGCTGGTAATAATCGTGGGTGATGGAGGCCCAGCCCAGCACGTCCATGCTAGTGCACACTTCGCCATTAGGCAGCAGCATCTTTTCGTTGCGGCCGTAGTAGTCATTGCCCATTACCTGATATCCGGGAGGCTCGCCGGCCATAAACCAGTCGTACTCCTTGCGGGTCATCCCGTTGTCGTAAAAGTAGTTAACTACGTCGCCATCGGGCTGATGGGCATACAGCAAATCGAGTGAGGCAAACCGCAGCTTGTTTTCCAGCGCGACGCCCGGCGTCGGCTCGGTGCGCATCTCGTGGGTGTATTCGGCCGACTCGCTCTGCACAATTACGCAGTCGGGGCGGTGCTTGGCAATTTTTTGGGTGCCCATGATGCTGGCGGCCACCGAGTGCTTGAGGGCCGTCACGAAGCCGTGGTCGGACTTCAGCTGCTCGTTCCACTTGCCATCCTTGGCACTCATTTTGGCCGTCACGTATATCTCGTTGACGGGCGTGTAATAGCGCACCCACGGGTAGCGCTTGGCCACTTCCTCACAGTAGTTAGCAAAGTGCACCGGTAGCTCGGAGTTCTGAAAATCGCCCAGCCAGTCGGGCACCCCAAAGTGCATCAGGTCCAGGATGGGCGTGATGCCCAGGCGCTTCATCTCGGCCATCGCCTGGTCGGCAAATTCCCAGTCGTACTTATCAGCGCTCTGCTGAATGCTGTAGTACGGCAGGCCGTAGCGCAACACCTTGAGGCCCATTTCTTTTACCAGGCCCAGGTCTTCCTTGTAGCGGCCGTAGTGGTCGCACTCGGCCAGTTGGTCGCGGCGGGTTTTGCCGTGGTTGATGGTAGGGTAGCTGCACTCAATGCCGGTGGCAAACATGAAGTTGTTGGGCAGCCCCGTGGGCAGCCCGCTGCCGTCGTGCCCACGCGCGCCGCCAAACTCGTCGCCTTCGTAGTTGCCGTTCCCGAAACTATGCTTGATTTCGGTGAGAAAAGATTTCATTGGTAATAATTAATAGCTGATTACTAAATAATTAATGAAAATTGGTCGCTCGTAACTTCGCAAGCAGAGTCCGCTCGAAAGCCCTAATTACTGACGGCTACTCATTCGCCAGTTATGCGTCGCGGCGGCGTTCTCTTTCCAAGAATTTATCGGCTGTACGCAGGCTTAGCGCCATGATGGTAAGTGCCGGATTAACGCTCAACGCGCTGGGAAATACCGAGTTGTCGCAGATGTACAGGTTGGGCACGTCGAAGGCACGGCCATCGCGGTCTACCACGGCGTCGTCACCGCTCAAACCCATGCGGGCCGTGCCAATGACGTGCGCATAGCGCTGAAACGCCCAGATGTCGGTGGCGCCGGCGGCGGCCCAAATGTCGCGCATCACCTTTTCGGCGTGGGCGTTCATGCGGTGCTCGTTCTCCTGGGCCGTAAAGTGCAGGCGTGGCTTGGGCAGCTGGCGCGCATCATGCTCACTGCTCAGCTCCAAGAAGTTATCGGCGTGCGGCAGGCAGTCACCGAGAATATTGATGCCCGCAATGTGGTTGAACTGCCGCATGTATTCGCGCAGTGGCTGGCCCCACAGCTTGCGCCCCCGTGCCACCTGGCCCGCAAACGTAACTGGCATCACCCCAATGCTTTGCAGCAAGTAGCCGCCCGCAAAGTCAGCGCCTTTGGGGCGGTGCGTGTCCTGCGAGATGAGGCCGCCCGGAATGCCCTTGGTGGGGCGCACCTCATCGGCAAACGTGCCCCAGACTTGGAGGCCAGGGTGGGCCATCAGGTTGCACCCCACCTGGCCGCTGGTGAGGGCCAATTCGTTGAGCAACAGCAGGCGTGGCGTCTCGACCGAGCCCGCGCAGAGGAATAGGTGGCGGCAGGCCAGGCGGTGCGTCTGGCCGTGCCGGGTGTATACCACGGCCGATACCTCGCCCTGCACGTTGCGCTCAATCTCGGTAACGTAGCTGTCGGGCCGAATATCCGCCCCGTATTTCACCGCTAGCGGGATAAACGTCACATCCACGCTCGACTTGGCACCGTTGGAACAGCCAGCCTGGCAAAAGCCCCGGTTAGTACACGCCTCGCGCCAGCCCACGCCCTCTTGGAAATAGCGGCCCGACAGCGCCGCATTGGCGGCCGGCGACGTCCGAATGCCCATCTTCTCGGCACCGCGTACCATGAGCTGGGCGGCGCTGTTGAGCGGCAGGGCGGCCAGCGGGTAGCCCTTGGGCCGGCTAGGACCCCAGGGGTAGGGGGTGGGTCCCGAAACCCCGATAAACTGCTCCACCTCTTCGAAATAAGGCGCCAGGTCATCGTAGGTCAGCGGCCAATCCTCGCCCTTGCCGAAGTCACGCTTCACGTGCAGGTCGTCGGGCAAGGGGCGGGGTGTGTAAGCGGTGTAGTGCAGCGTGGAGCCCCCCACGCCGGTGCCCGAGTTGTTTTTGCCCATTGCCAGCGGGTCCTGGCCAGCGGCCAGCCGCTCATCGTTCCAAAATAGAAAGTCCTGGGCCTTCTCGTCGGTGGCAAAATCCTTCTCAGGGTTGTGCCAGGGACCGGCTTCGAGGGCTACCACTTTCAGGCCGGCCTGCGCCAGGCGGGCCAGCAGGGGTGCCCCGCCGGCACCCAGGCCAATCACGATGCAGTCAACGGCTTCGGCGGTAGTGGGGGTAGCCTGGGGCTGCGGCTGCGGAATTTCGGCGGCCGGCAGGGTTTCATTATCAGCCAGTAGCTCACGCAGTAGGGGGTCCTGGATAGCGGGCTCGGTTGGGCTGATAACCCCTTCTTCGGCAATTTCTTCGTCGGGCATACAAGGTGCGGTAAGCTTTAGCTGGCACCGCGGGGCCGTTGAATATAATGTAATGGGCAGGTAGCCAGCAGATTTCAACAAAAACCTACTGGCGGTGAGCCAATGCTTATTGCGCGCTACGCCTCGCGGGCCTCCTTTTCGTTGAGGCCGATTTTAGTCCAGGCGGGCAGGTCAGCGTAGCCGGTATAGCCAATCTCGTCCTGGGCCCAGGGGTGAGCGTAATACGTTTCGGTCAGCTCAGCCAGCATCTCCTCAAAAAAACGGTCGGCTGGCAGCGTCTGCCACGCGGCGCCGGGCGGGTTGCCACCGACCAGGGCTTGGATAACCTCATCTTGCTGGCTAGCGGCAAGCTGCTCAAAATCAGTCTTAAACAACTCATGCGCGATGTCCTGAATGCCACCCAGGCCCAGGCGATAGGCTTCGCGGTCGGGAGGCAGGGCGTCATAGCGCCAGCCATCGGCGCGGCCTTCGGCCAGGCGCTGGTCCACGGCCGGGGCCAGCGGAATGGGCACCGGCCGCTCGGGCTGCGGAAATAAGCGCGCGGCCACGGCTTCGAGTAGCCGGTAGGTAGCAGGGGCCAGAAATTGGGGCTCGTAAGCGGCGCCGGTTTCGGCCAGGCGCTGGGTGAGGGCGGCGCGGGTGGCAGCCGAAACGTGCGCCGAAGGCAGCAATTCCTGGGAGGTCATAAACGAGAACAGGTTGAAGCAAGGCTGCGTGCGAAGGGCACGACAGATTTGCTTCAACCTGAACGATAAAACCGGCCGGAAGTTTGGCCTTCCCAATAATTTTAGCTATTCGTCGCTGCTCAGCTTGCCACCGGTTACGTGCACCAGCGCGCCGGTCATAAACGAGCCGTCCTGCGAGGCCAGCAGCACGTAGGCGGGGGCCAACTCCTCGGGCTGGCCGGGGCGCTTGAGGGCTACCTCGTGGCCGAATTTCTGAATCTCATCCAGCGGCATGGTGCCGGGGATGTTGGGCGTCCAGACGGGGCCGGGCACCACGCAGTTCACCCGGATGTTGCGCTCGCCAAGGTACAGGGCCAGCGACTTGGTGAGGGCGTGAATACCGGCCTTGGTGCAGGCGTAGTCCACCAGAATCGGAATGCCCACGATGCCCACGATGCTGCCCGTGTTGATGATGCAGTCGCCGCTTTGCAGGTGCGGAATGGCGGCCTGGGCCATCCACATGTAGCCCATGATATTGGTATCGAACGCCCGCCGAATCTGGGCTTCCGGAATGTCCTCAAACTTTTCCTGCGCCATCTGGAAAGCGGCGTTGTTGACCAGGATGTTTAGCCCGCCCAACTCCTCGCGCACCAGGCGCACGGCCTGGAACGCCTGCTCGCGGTCGCGCACATCGAGCTGGAGCACCTGGCACTTGCTGCCTTCCTGCTCCACAAGGCGGCGGGTTTCCTGCGCATCTACTTGGTTTTCATTAAATAAGATAGCTACGTCGGCGCCTTCCTTGGCGAAGGCGATGGCTACGGCGCGGCCAATGCCCGAGTCGGCGCCCGTAATGAGAGCCACCTTGCCTTCGAGCTTGCCGGCGGCGCGGTAGGCGGCCAGGCTGGTCTGGGGCTGAAATTTCATGTCGGCCTGCTTGGCGGGGTAGGGCAGCTTTTGGGCGTGCTCCTTCATGTCTTTGGCAGTGGGGCGCTTGGGCGGCGTAGCGGCTGAGCTCTTGGTAGGCATAGTGGAAAAGGCAAAATGTGTGGGAGATTAGCTTACGCAAAAACAGCCCTGCGCGGCCAGCAGCCCCGCAGGCGCCAGCTTGTTTGCACTGCGCCGCTGCCAATTCAAAAAGTTGAATAACAGCCATCTGTGCCTAATGAGGCTTGCCTGGCTACGCCCGGCACCGCCGCCCAAATGCAGCGCCGCTGGTATTTTGCGCAGTGCTGGGCCCCGGTAAGCAAGGCATCCCGCCAGCGTTAAACTTTATGCAGAGATTGTTACTTTTCTTGGTCATCATCCTATTCAACGGCTTCGGCAGCCTGGGCGCCGGCCACCGCGCCGGGCCCGGCGAGCCGCCCCGCCTCAACGGCCAGTGGCAGGGCCCACTCCAGGTGCCCGGCGGCACGCTCACGCTGAGCATCACCATCGTGCCGCTCAGCAACGGCACGTACTACGCGGCGCTCGACGTGCCGCAGCAGCGCATCAGCCGCATGCCGGTCGAGGTAGAGCTGAAGGACGATAACCTGGTGCTGCGCATCGAGCAGGCGGGCAGCCACTTTGAGGGCAAGGTGCTGGCCGGGGGCGACAAGCTGCTGGGCACCTGGCAGCAGCCCGGCCTCAAAACCGACCTCACGCTGGTGCGCAACGTAGCCCCGGCCGCCGCCCAGGCCGCCAAAAAGCTGCGCCTCACGCCGCCGTACCGTGAGTCGGAAGTAACGATAGCGAATGCCGTGGGCAAGAATAAGCTCAGCGGCACGCTCACGGTACCCAGCGGCGAAGGGCCGTTTGCGGCCGTGGTGCTGCTCTCCGACTCGGGCCCGCAGGACCGGGAATCGGAGCTGCAAGGCTACCACTTGTTTGGGCTGCTGGCCGATTATCTTACCCGGCGCGGCATCGCGGTGCTGCGGTTTGACGACCGGGGCGTGGGCAAATCGAGCGGCGACTACGCCCGCGCCACCACCGCCGACTTCGTGACCGATGCCCAGGCGGCGCTGGCTTACCTGCGCGGCCGGCCGCTCATTGCGCCGCAGCAAGTGGGCCTGCTTGGCCACGGCGAAGGTGCCAACGTGGCCCTGTTGGCCGCGTCCGAGCCGCTCGAAGCGCCAGCCTTTGTGGTGGCGCTGGCGGCCTACGGGCAGCCGGGGCGCGACGTGCTGCGCCGCCAGCAGGGCGAGATTATGCGCCTCATCGGGGCCGATGGCGCGCAGGTAAAAGCTGCCCAGGGCCTGTTTGACCAACTGGTGGAAACCGTGCGCCAGACGCCCAACACGGCCGCCGCCCGCACTAAAATAATGGGCCTGCTTCGAAGTAGCAATACCGGCCTCGACGAGCCGATGGCCCGCGCCCGGGCCGTGCAGCTCACCTCGCCCTGGTCGCGCTTTTTCTTTGACTTCGACCCCACCAACCGGCTGGCGCTGGTGCGCTGCCCGGTGCTGCTGCTCAACGGCAGTGCCGACCTGCAAGTGGCCGCCAGCCGCAATATGTCCTTGTTGCAAAAGGGGTTGCGGCCATCGGGCCAGGCTGTGCAGGCGCACCGCCTGCCGGGCGTCAACCACTGGTTTCAGGACGATGCCACCAAGTGGCCCATCGTGGGCGGCGAACGGCAGGCGGCCTTCTCGCCCGCCGGCCTCGACTACCTGCGCGACTGGCTGCTGACCCGCGCCCACCTGGCTAAAGCCCCCGAGCCCGTGACGGTGCGCCGCCCCGCCCCGCGCCCCCAGGCCCTCACGCCCCTGCGCCCCCGGACCAAGCCCCGCAAAGTGGCCCGGACCTAAAGGGCTGTTAAACAGTTTTTAGTGTGAAAGCGGGAGCAGCACCACGCGGCGGTTGCGCGGGCGCTGGTCAGGCTGGCGGTTGTCGGCCACGGGGCGGCTGCCGCCGTAGCCCACGGCCCGCAGCCGGGTGGCCGCCACGCCGTGCGCCGCCAGGTACTGGCACACGGCCTCCGCCCGCCGCCGCGACAGCAGCTGGTTGATGGCCGGGTCACCTTGGTTGTCGGTGTGGCCCTGCACTTCGAGGCGCAGCGCGGGGCGGGCGGCCAGCGCCTGCGCCAGCGTGTCGAGGCTGGTCCGCACGGGCGGTAGCAGCTCCGCCTGGCCCTGCTCAAAGTAGAGGGCGCGCAACGTCACGGCCTGCCCGTGGGCCAGGCGGGTCGCTACGGCCGCCGCCCGGCCCGAATCGGGGGGCGCGGGCCGGGCGGCGACCGTGGCGGGCGGTGGGGTTAGCACCGTGCGGGGCACTGGCGCTGGCGCGGCGGCCACGGGCAAGTAGCTGCGCAGCCGGGGCTTCAGCGGGGCTACGGGTGGCTGGGGCAGCAGGGCGGCCTTGGTGGGCGCTACCTGGCGCGGGGCCACGGCCTTGGCGGGCGGCGCTGCGGGGGGCAGCACCCGGGCAGTGGTCGCCAGCGGGCGCGGCGGCACCTCGGCCGGCGGGTGGCTGAACAGGTAGCGCGTGGGAATAACGACCGGCTCCGCCTTTTCCTGGGTCATGCCCCAGAGGTTGCGCCAGTTGGCCGCTGGGGTGGTGGCCGGCGTGGCGGGCGGCAGCCAGGCCAGCCGCGCCCGCGTGGAGTGGGCATACTGGCAGTAGTCGATGCGCAGCGCGTAGGGCACCCCGGCCTTGAGGTCTACCTCCAGCTGGTAGTAGCTCAGCGACTGGCCGCGCCACTCGTCGAGCAGCTGGCGGCCGTTGAGCCACAGCCGGATGCCATCGTCTACGCTGATGTGCAGCACGTAGCGGCCCATGGTAGCGGGCACGAGCCAGCCCGTCCAGCGCACCGAAAAGTCGTCGGCCTGCAAGCCTACCACGGGGTTGTCATCGTGCCAGTCGAAGTCGATGGTGGCATCGCGCCGGCTTAGCACGAGCTTGTTGAAATCGCGGCCGTCGTAGTAATCGGCCTTCAGCCCGTCGCCAGCCGGGGTCTGGGCCGCGGCCCAGGCCGGCGCCAGCAGCAGCCACAGGCAAAAGCGCCACCTTCTAAGCTCATTCATGAGGTGAAGATGACGCTTTTAAGCCAGAAGTTGCAGCGCGGGCGTTTACCAGGCCAACTGCTCCAGGCCGTGGAAGTAGCCGCCCGTGGGGCCATCGGCGGACAGCAGGGCCAGGCGCACGGCCGTTTGGGCACCTTCGGCCACGCCGAGCGGGGCTTCGGCGCCGCCCAGGTCGGTTTTGACCCAGCCCGGGTGCGCAGCATTTACCTTGATAGCCGTATCGGCCAGGTGCTGGGCCAGCACTACCGTCAGCATGTTGAGCGCCGCCTTTGAGGAGGTGTAGCCCGGCGTGGCCCAACTGCCGCCCTGCCCCTGGCTGATGGCCGTGAGCGACCCCAGAATGCTGCTTTGATTCACGATGCGCCCGGCTGGCGCCTGACGTAGCAGCGGCAGCAGTGCCTGCGTAATGGCATACGGCCCCACCACGTTGGCCTCGTAGGTACGACGCAGCGTGTCGGGGCTGATGTCGAAGCCCTCGTCCAGCTGCACCCCGGCGTTATTCACCACAATGTCGAGCCGGCCAAACTTCTCGCTGAAGAAGGCGGGCAGCGCCGCAATGTCGGCGGCGCTGGTCACGTCCAGCTCCACGGTGTGGGCGTCGAGACCCTGCTGGCGTAGGTCGGCCGCCGGCTGGGCAGCCTTGCCCTGCCGGGCGCCCAGCACCACCGTAATGCCCTGCTGCCCGAGCTGCCGGGCTATTTCGAGGCCTAGCCCCTTATTGGCCCCCGTAATGAGGGCGACTTTTTGCGTATTCATGCCCCCTAAACCCGAGGCCGGAACATCGGGTTTACCGGGCTGACCTTAAAAATTGTGGCCGCAGTGAAAGCAGTGGTGCGCGCGCCCCTGCAACGGGTAGCGCCGCAGCCGCGATAGCAGCGCCACAAACCAGTGCGCTGCCCCCGGGCGGGCCGCCGCGTCGTAGCTCACATCGGCCGAGCCGCAGCGTGGGCACAGCGTACCGACCGGCGCGGCGGCGGGCTCGGCCAGGCCCCCGCGCACGGCCTGCATCACGGTGGGCGGGCGCAGGGCCTCAGCGGCCCGGGCCGCATCGCGCTCGTACACGTGCAGCCGCACGCCACCCGCCACGGGGCTGTACATCCGGTTGAGCGACACCAGGTTCTCGTTGGTTAAGAAGCACGGGATGCCCGCCGCTTCCAGTTGCGTGCGGGCCAGGTGCGCCGCCAGCGGCTCGTAGTACGAGTCGAGCACAATGATATTTTCCGACCGGGGAGTAGTAGCGTCAGTGGCCATGAGGAGGCAGAGAAAAAGAGCGGTCGACCGGCCGGGGCAGCCCACCCGGGCCGCCGCTACCACCTGGCTGCTTGCTAAACAGCGCCGGCTACCTTTTGGTAGCGGCGTGCAGGTCTTTGGCCGTGCGCTTGGCCCGCAGGGCCGTGAATTCGGCCTGCCACGCCCGAATGCGCAGCTCGTCGCGGGCCGGCAGGTCGAGGCGCACGCGGGCCAGTTGGGCGTTCAGCCGCCGGTAGGTATCCTGCGCGTAGTCCCAGTCGCGGGCCTGCCAGCCGGCCTGGCGCACGCGGGTGGCCCGCACCAATTGCCCGTAAGCGCCCGCAATAGTAGCCGGGGTAAGCTGGTTGACCTGGTCGGCGTAGCTGGCCAGCAGCTCCTGGTCCACCACTTTCTGCCGGCCGGCACCGAGCGGCACCGCCCGCCGCGCTTGGTTGGCCGAGTCGAAGCTGACCGTTTGGCGGCCCAGCCGGTGCAGGGTGTGGCCCGTGTTGCGGGCGGCGGTATCGAGCTTGCTCAGTTCTTCGCGCACGGCGGCCTGGCGCTCGCGCGGGGTCGAGTCGCAGGCTGTCAGCAGGGTGCTCAGCAAAAGGCCAGCGGCCAGCGGCATCAGTAAAGTCTTCATAAGAGCCTGCTACGGTGCGGGCCGGCCTCAAGGTTGGGCCAGCCGGAAATTGAGCGGCAATTCATATTCCACCGGCACGGCCCGGTGGCCCACGCGGGCCGGTACCCACTGGTTGGGCACCAACTGGGCCACGCGCAGGGCCTCCTCGTCGCAGCCCCCGCCTATGCGCTGCACCAAGTGGTGGTTGCTGGTGTGGCCCAGCGTATCAATTAGAAAGCCGATAACCACCTTGCCCTGAATATTGCGGCCGATGGCCGCCGTGGGGTACACGAGCTGCGTGGTGTACTGCGCCAGCGTGGCATCGCCGCCAATGAAGAGCGGCGGCTGGTCGGGGTGCACGTAGCTCCACTTGCCGGGGCTCACCTCGGCGCGGCAACTCACATCGGCCCCCGGCCGAAAATAGAGTAATTTTTGCTTGTCATAGTCGTAGCGCTGTAATACTACTTTTTCGCCCGAGGGCGTGTAGCCGAAGTACTCCCACACGCCGATTTTCTGACCGTTATTCAAAAATCCTTTCTCAAACTTGCTCTCGCGAAGCTTTTGAGCAGTAGCTGATTGGGTTATAAAAAATAAGCCAATCAGCAATAAAAATGTATAGAAAGGACAGCGAGTAGAAAGTAGCATAGAGTGGGTGGGAGAAAAAGGAGTAAATGGAGAATCAGGCTTCCAAGATACTACCTCTGGCACGGCCTGCAAAACGTGGGGCAAGCCAGCCCAAAAAAAGCTGCCGGCCCCCAGAAAGGGAGCCGGCAGCTTCGGGGTAGCAAACACCCTAATTCATTAGGGCATCAGCACCTTGTTCACCACGTGGATGACGCCGTTGCTCTGCATCACATCGGCAATGGTTACGGTCGAGATGCCGCCTTTCTCATCTTTCAGCTCAATGGTTTTGGCGCCTTTCATCATGGCCGTCAGCGTGCCGCCGCTCACCGTGGTCAGGGTGGCCTTGCCGCCGCCAGCCTTGATGGCCTTCATAAGGTCGGCTGCCGTCATTTTGCCCGCTACCACGTGGTACGTCAGGATTTTGGTGAGCGTAGCCTTGTTTTCCGGCTTCACCAGGGTTTCGACTGTGCCGGCGGGCAGGGCGTTGAAGGCCTCGTTGGTAGGCGCAAATACCGTGAAAGGCCCGGGGCCCGAGAGCGTCTCCACGAGGCCGGCGGCCTTCACAGCGGCTACCAGCGTGGTGTGGTCTTTCGAGTTGACGGCATTTTCAATGATGTTCTTCGTGGGGTACATCGCGGCCCCGCCAACCATCACCGTTTTGGCTTTTTGGGCCGAAGCCGATTGAATAGTGGCCGTGCCGAGCAGCGCCGCAATGGCCAGGGTTGCAAAGGAAAGTTTCATGGGTAAGGGGGAGAAGAAAGAAAAAAATAGGATGGGTTATAACCTGCTCCACCTACGGCAAGCCCCCTGCGCTTGGATTTTAAGCTCGACAAAAAAGATGTGAGCGACTCGGGAAGCCTGCCGCCCAAAACTTTTTCGGCTTGAAAATGAACCAACAAGCCTCGGCCAATAGAAAAAATAACGGCCACCGCTTGCTAGTTTGGCCCTTTTGCCTACCTTTGTATCACCAATCGCCACAACGGCGAACAAACCTCAAGCGAGAGTAGCTCAGTTGGTAGAGCGCGACCTTGCCAAGGTCGAGGTCGCGAGTTCGAACCTCGTCTCCCGC
>Ga0160428_1000119_pt1 | contig 97874 bp, 70 predicted proteins | sample SolpanmetagenomM_FD_108198 | JGI IMG/M metagenome (GOLD analysis project Ga0160428, IMG submission 108198) | Solar panel surface microbial communities from Lawrence Berkeley National Laboratory, California, USA - M | ecosystem: Engineered > Built environment > Solar panel > Unclassified ...
AAGAGGCTTGTCATACCGATTTTTTTACCGATGATGCCAGGCATTCTAGTGGATATTAAATGACACAAAAAGAAAAGGCCCGAGTGGCCTTTTCGCTAAGGGAGTGCAAAGGTAAGGATTTTAGCCGAGAAAAACCAACGGGGCTTAGAAAATAATTTCCAGTCAGGCTGTTAGCTCAGCGGGCTGCTTACTTCCGGCTGGCTGGCGGCCTCCCTCTCCGGAACGGCGGCCAGTAATAAGAAGAAAAGACCGACTACCACGCCGATGTTGCTTTCCAGGGTGTACTCGACTAAGAAAGATAGGGAGACAATCAGGTACATTAGGAGTAGCAAGATGTTTCGCTCGCGGATACCTACCCAAAGGCAGTAATAAAACCCCAGCAGGAACAGCAGGAGGCCAATGACCCCGTAGGCAGCCAAGTTGTAGAGGTACTGATTGTGGGGCAGCACGTACTTGGCGGGGTTTATCTGGGGAAAGAGGTAGCCATACTGATTAGCCATGGCGGCCGTTAGCTGCGGCTTGCTGACGCCTAACAGGGGGTGCTGCTGCACCAGCAGCCACGCTACCTGATAGGAATAGACGCGCGCCGTGACGGAAAAATTATTGGCGGCCTCGGCCGAGTTCATCTGCGTGGCGTCGAACCGGGTATTATCGAGCCTGTTTTGCAGGGTAGGAAATAGGAATACGCATCCGGCACCCAGCCCCAACACCAGCACCACCCCGGCTACTGCCATTTGCCAGCGCCCCTGCCGCCACCCCAGCCACCCCAGCCACAGCATTCCACCAGCATACATGGTAACAATGCCGCTGCGCACGGCCAGCAAATGCTGAAACACGAACAGCAGCACGACGGCAGCGCCCACCAGCCCGCGCAGCAGCGGCGGCAGGGTAGCGGAAAAGAGTAGCACGATGCCAGCCAGCACGGCCATGCTGATAAGCAGGCTGAACCGAATGTGGTCGGGCTCGGTAGGCATGACCTGCGACTGGATGTAGAGCTGCGCAATGGCCTGGTAATGCAGAAGATAGTTAATGGTAGCGCCGGCAGCCGCTACTACGCAGCTACTAATGAGCAGCAGCCAGACCAGGCGCTTGTGAGCGGGTAGCCAGGTGGGTAATAGCCAGAACGAGAGGGGCAGCAGCACAAACGGGAGCTGCAAGACCAAGTCCTGCCACAGGTCTGCGTTGGTCAGGCTATTTTGTAACAGGCCAGTGCCGGCGTGCACCAAATACACGAGCAGAAAGCTGAGGAGCTGGGGCCAGCGCGCCCACTGGGCTACTCGCCGTTGGCCCCAGCTATAGCCCAGGCCGGTCAGGAAGAGGCCCGCCATGCCGATGCTGGGCAGCACCCGTACCCAGGCCGACGTGAAAAGCCCAATAATAATGACTGCACTCCAAAAGACGCTGAGCTGCCGAGCGCTTTTAGCGGAAAGGGAATTCCACATCCAGAAAAATGTAACTGCGCTTCAATCAAGCGATAACGGATTCAACTCATCGTTATCTGGCCTGGGCGGCGGGTAGGCAAAGGTACGACGATGCCTGCCCGTGAGCGGCGCTAGCCAGCCGATACCCTGCACTAGTGGCCCACCCGGGTCCAGTGATGGTCCATTTTACCTCGCCCCAGAGTGCTGGGTAGCGGCTACTTTTGTTTATGCGCCCGCCCAAAGCTTCGATTATCATTTCGGTTTACAACCGCTTCGACTTCCTGCAACTGGTGCTGGCGGGGCTGGAAACGCAGACGGAATCCGACTTTGAAGTCATCATCTCGGATGATGGCTCGGGGGAGGAATTCGTGCGGCAGCTAGCGCAGCTTAGTGCCAACTCGTCGTTGCGCCTGCAACACCGCTGGCACGCGGATGATGGTTTTCGCAAGAACCAGATACTCAACACGTCCGTGCGGGCCGCCACGGGTGCGCAGCTCATCTTTTTGGATGGCGACTGCATACCGCACCCCAAGTTTGTGGCCGAACACCTGGCCCACGGCGGCGCGGGCCGCTGCCTGGCGGGACGGCGCATCGATATTTCGGCCCGGCTGACGCGCAAGCTCACACCGGCCGCCGTTCGGCAGGGCATTCTGCAACGGCCCGGCACCATGCTGGGGCAGCTCAATGACTTTCTGCTGCGCCGCACATTTCACTTCATGAACGGCTTTTACGTGAGTAGCCCCGCGCTACGGCGCTACTTCAACCGCAAGGACCGGGGGCTGCTGGGCGCCAATTTCTCCGTGATGAAGGCCGACCTGGAGGCCATCAACGGCTTCGATGAGCGCTACACGGCGCCCACGTTTGGCGAAGACTCTGACGTGGAGTTTCGCCTGCGGCTGACTGGCATCCGGATTATTCCAGTGCTCAATATTGCCGTCACGTACCATTGCCACCACAAGCTGCTGCCGCGCCCCGAGGTGAGCAAGGCCCTGTATGAGCAGGTGGTGCGCGAGGGCATTGCTTTTACCCCCCACGGCCTGGTGCGCCAGTAGGGCAGTGACCGACCCCTCCCCTACCGGCAACTAATAGGACTGGCGTTGCGCGGGCTGGCGTAGGGAGAAGTGCCCGCCAGTGCCGAGTTCCTTTAAAACAGGCCGGCGGCTACGCGGCGGATGGCCTCCGACTTGCCCATGCTGTAGTAGTGGAGGCAGGGCACGCCGTGGGCCATCAACTCGCGGCTCTGGTTGAGGCACCACTCGATGCCGACTTCGCGGGCAGCAGCGTTGTCCTTAGCCTGATGGATGGCTTCGGACAGTGCCTCGGGAATGCTTAGGAAGAAGGCGCGCGGCAAGCCAATGAGTTGGTTTTTTGTAGTTAAGGGCTTGAGGCCAGGGATGATGGGCACGGTGATACCCGCTTCGCGGCAGCGCTTCTCAAACTTGAAAAACTCCTCGTTGTCAAAAAACATCTGGGTCACGATGTAATCAGCACCGCGGTCGATTTTCTGCTTCAGGAAGCGGATGTCGGAGCCGTGGTTGGGCGCCTCGAAGTGCTTTTCGGGGTAGCCGGCGGTGCCAATGCAAAAGTCGGTACACAGCACCGGCTCGGAGCCCAGCGGCTGGTACTGCTCGTCGTGGTCGTGGTAGCGGCCCTTATTCAGCTCCGCCACCTGGCCGATGAGGTCGCAGGCGTAGGTGTGGCCATCGGGGTGGGGCTGAAAGTGGCCCTCGCTCTTGATGGGGTCGCCGCGCAGGGCCAGCACATTGTCGATACCCAGGAAGTGCAAGTCAATCAGCGCGTTCTCGGTTTCTTCCTTGGCAAAGCCGCCGCAGATGAGGTGCGGCACGGTGTCCACGTCGAAGCGGTTTTTGATGGCCGCGCAAATGCCTACCGTGCCCGGCCGCTTGCGCACAGCCTTGCGTTGCAAGAGCCCGCCCGGCCGCTCGCGCAGCACAAACTCCTCGCGGTGGTAGGTGACGTCGATAAACGGCGGCTTAAACTCCATCAGCGGCTCGATATTGGAGAATAGCGTGTGGATATTTTCGCCCTTGCGGGGCGGCAGCACCTCGAAGGAGAAGAGCGTTTTGCCCGCGGCGCGGCGCAGGTGTTCGGTTACTTTCATGGTTTCAGGCAAAAACGCCTGTCATTGCGAGCACAGCGAAGCAATCGCACCTGCACGACACCCGAACGGTTTCGTTCTGGGGCGATTGCTTCGCTGTGCTCGCAATGACAAAATAAATAATTACTGCGGGTCGTAATTCAGATTCGGCATTAGCCAGCGCTCCAGTTCGGGCAGCGGCATTCCCTTCCGTTCGGCAATGTCGGCCACTTGGTCGCGGCCTATCTTGCCCAGACCAAAGTACTTGGCGGCCGGGTGGGCGTAGTAAAGGCCGCTCACGGCGGCGGTGGGGTACATAGCTAGGTTTTCGGTGAGGATGATGCCGGTCTGCTTCTCGGCGTCAAGCAACCGAAACAACGTGATTTTCTCAGTGTGGTCGGGGCAGCCGGGGTAGCCTGGCGCGGGCCGGATGCCACGGTATTCCTCTTTAATCAACTCCTCGCCCGAGAGGTTCTCATTAGGCGCGTAGCCCCAGAACTCCTCGCGCACGCGCTGGTGCAGGCGCTCGGCGAAGGCCTCGGCGAGGCGGTCGGCCAGCGCCTTTATCATGATGCTGGAATAGTCGTCGTGGTCGGCCTCGTACTGCTCAATGAGCTTTTCGATGCCTAGCCCAGCCGTGACGGCGAAGCCGCCCACGTAGTCGGCGCGGCCGGTTTCGCGGGGAGCCACGTAGTCGGAGAAGGCTACGTTATGGACACCGGGGCCTTTTTCTCCTTGCTGCCGCAGCGTAAAAAACTCGTCGCGCACCTGCTGGCGGGTGTCGTCGGCGTAGATTTCGATGGTGTCGTGGTCCTTGGTATTGGCTGGCCAGAAGCCGAGCACGGCCCTAGCAGTGAGGCTCTTGTTCTCGATAACTTCGGCTAGCATGCGCTGCGCATCTTCGAAAAGCTTGCGGGCAGCCTCGCCCAGGTTGTCATCTTCCAGAATGCGCGGGTAGCGGCCGCGCAGCTCCCAGGTGTGGAAGAAGGGCGTCCAGTCGATGTAGCGAGCTAGCTCATCGAGCGGGTAGTTATCCAGCACCTGCGTGCCCAGGAAGCTGGGCTTGGTGATGGGCGTAGTTTCCCAGTCGGCGTGGTAGCCGTTGGCGCGGGCGGCCTCGATAGGCAGGTAATTTTTATCGCGCTGGCGGCTGGCGTGGTCGGCGCGCAGGGCCTCATACTCAGCGGCAATGGTAGCGGTGTAGGTAGCCTTGCCCGAGCCGAGCAGGCTAGCGGCCACGCCAACCGAGCGCGAGGCGTCGTTGACGTAAACCGCTGACCCACTGTAAGCGGGAGCGATTTTCACGGCCGTGTGCAGACGTGAGGTGGTGGCGCCACCAATGAGCAGCGGCACTTGCAGCTTGCGCTTTTCCATCTCGCGGGCCACGTATACCATCTCATCCAGCGAGGGCGTGATGAGGCCGCTGAGGCCGATGATGTCGGCGCCTTGCTTCTGCGCCTCGTCCAAAATGCGCTCCAGCGGCACCATCACACCGAGGTCCACAATCTCGAAGTTATTGCAGGCCAGCACCACGCCCACGATGTTCTTGCCGATGTCGTGCACGTCGCCTTTCACGGTGGCCAGCAAGATTTTACCGGCCGTTTGGCGGGCGGCGCCGGCCTTTTCGGCTTCGAGGTAGGGCTGAAGGTAGGCCACGGCTTTCTTCATCACGCGGGCCGACTTCACTACCTGGGGCAGAAACATTTTGCCGGCGCCAAAGAGGTCGCCCACCACGTTCATACCCGCCATCAGCGGGCCCTCAATCACATCGAGCGGGCGGCCGACCTGCTGGCGCACCTCCTCGGTGTCCTGGTCGATAAACTCGGTGATGCCGCGCACCAGGGCGTGTTGCAGGCGCTCGGCCACGGGCAGGCTGCGCCAGGCGTCGGCCACTACCTCGACTTTGCCCTTTTGCTTCACCGTTTCGGCGAAGTCCACGAGGCGCTCGGTAGCGTCGGCGCGTCGGTTGAGTAGCACGTCCTCGCAGAGTTCCAGCAAGTCTTTCGGAATTTCGTCGTACACGGCCAGCTGGCCGGCGTTCACGATGCCCATGTCGAGGCCGGCGCGGATGGCGTGGTAGAGGAAAGCCGCGTGCATGGCTTCGCGCACCACGTCGTTGCCCCGGAACGAGAACGAGATGTTGCTGACGCCGCCGCTGGTGCGGCAGCCGGGCAGGTTTTCCTTTATCCACTTCACGGCCGCGATAAAGTCGAGCGCGTAGTTGCGGTGTTCCTCCAGGCCGGTGCCCACGGTGAGGATGTTAGGGTCGAAGATGATGTCCTCGGCCGGGAAGCCAACTTCCTTTACCAGAATATCATACGAGCGCCGGCAGATGGCAATACGGCGCTCGTAGCTGTCGGCCTGGCCGTCTTCATCAAAGGCCATCACCACCACGGCCGCGCCGTACTGGCGCACTAGCCGGGCGTGGTGCTGGAAGCGCTCCTCCCCTTCCTTGAGCGAAATCGAGTTGACGATGCTCTTACCCTGCACGCACTTGAGGCCGGCTTCGAGCACGCTCCACTTCGAGGAGTCAATCATGATGGGCAGGCGCGCAATGTCCGGCTCCGAGGCGATGAGGTGCAGGAAAGTCGTCATCACGGCCTCCGAATCGAGCATGCCCTCGTCCATGTTGATGTCGAGGACCTGCGCGCCGTTTTCGGCCTGGGCGCGGGCCACGGCCAGGGCCGCCTCATAGTCACCCGAGCGGATGAGCCTAGCGAAGGCCCGCGAGCCGGTCACGTTGCAGCGCTCGCCAATGTTGACGAACAGGCTTTCGGGCGTGATGTTAAACGGCTCCAGGCCAGCGAGGTGCGTGGTACCCTTGGCCAGCTTCTCGCCCCCACCGCCGAGGGCCAGCGACGATACCGAGGCCGCCTCGTCGTCCACCAGCGCGTCGCGTTGGGCGGCCGGGGCATCGGGGTGCAGCTGGGCGGCGTGCACTGCGCGCGGACTGTAAGCGTCGGCCAGCTTCTTGAGTTCAGCAATGTGCTGGGGCGTAGTGCCGCAGCAGCCGCCCACCACGTTGAGCAGGCCTTCTTTCAGATAATCTTCGACCAGCGCGGCAAATTCCTGGGCACTCTCGTCGTAGCCGCCGAAGGCGTTGGGCAGGCCGGCGTTGGGGTAGGCCGAGACGGGCACATCGGCCAGGCGGGCCAGTTCGCGCACGTAGGTACGGAGCTGGTCGGCCCCTAGCGCGCAGTTCAGGCCCACGCTCAGCAAGGGCAAGTGCTTGATACTATGCCAGAATGCCTCGACCGTCTGGCCGCTCAGGGTGCGGCCCGAGGCGTCGGTAATAGTGCCCGAAATCATGACGGGCACCACCCGGCCGCCTTCGTTGAAGAACTGCTGCACCGCGAAGAGCGCGGCCTTGGCGTTGAGGGTGTCGAAGATGGTTTCGATGAGCAGCGTGTCCACACCGCCGTCCACGAGGCCGCGGGTTTGCTCGAGGTAGGCGGTGGCCAACTCATCGAAGGTGACGGCGCGGAAGCCGGGGCGGTTGACGTCGGGCGAGAGCGAGGCCGTGCGGTTGGTGGGGCCGATGGCGCCGGCCACGAAGCGCGGCTGCGCCGGGTTCTGGGCCGTGAATTCGTCGGCCACTTCGCGGGCCAGGCGGGCCGACTCGTAGTTCAGCTCATATACCACGTGCTCCAGGGCGTAGTCGGCCTGCGCGATGGTAGTACCCGAGAAGGTATTCGTTTCCACCATATCGGCCCCGGCCGCAAAATACTCGGCGTGGATGGCCCGGATGATGTCGGGCCGGGTGAGACTCAGCAAGTCATTATTGCCGCGCAGCGGGCGCGGGTGTTCGGCAAAGCGGGCGCCGCGAAAGTCGCTCTCCTCCAGCGGGTAGCGCTGAATCATGGTGCCCATGGCGCCATCCAGGATGAGCAGGCGCTGGCGCAGCAGCGCGGGCAGGGGCGAAATACAGGCAGCGTCGGCGGGGGCAGAGGCGGGGGAAGCAGACATTTCTTTCGGAGCAAGTACGGAAGCGAAAAGCCCCTATCCAGAAAGAAAGCCGCGCCAGGCGGCGCAGGTTCCGGCTGATATCTTCTCCGACCCAAAGCACTGGCCGAACAGGAAGTGGCACCTACTCGGGGTAGGTTGCCAAGACGTCATCGGGCCTGGTCCCTCGGTCTTTCTGGATAGCAGCGGTTACGAAGATACAACGGGTGCGCCTACTTCCCCTAAAAAACTCGCTCCCCGGCAAAAGGTAAAGAACCAAAAAAAAGCGCCTTCCCAACGAGGGAAGGCGCTTTTTGCAAAAAAGGAGCTACTGGGCACAAGCCTAGGGCAGGAGCACGCCGCGGTAGTCGTTGGCATTCACGGTTGGGATGGTCGAGCCGTAGTAGGCGTTGATGACCCGAATCCACTCGTTGGCGATGATGGCGTAGCCGCGGGGGCTGGGGTGCACGCCATCGAGGCCGAAGAAGTTGCCGCTGGCGAAGGTGGCGGTGTTGTTTACCCCGTTGGTATAAACGCCGGCATTGGCCACGCCGGTCAGGAAGCTGTTGGCATCCACTACGGGCAGTTTAAAGCGCAGGGCTGTTTTGGCAATAATGGCGTTTAGCTGCGTGGTGCGGTTCGTCACGTTGGTTGCCTCTACGGGGTCAAGCACGTAGTCGCTCGGGATAGCGTTGGTGGGCGAGGTGCCCACGCCAGGGTGGCCGGCGATGTAGGCCTGGGCCGTGAGCGTCAGCAGGTCGGTGGCGGTAGCCACGCGCGCGGCCGTGGCCGTGCCGGCCGCGTTGAGAGCCTGCACGTAGATGTTGCTGATGGGCAGCCCGGCAGCCTTGTACGACGCCAGCACCGCCGCCACGGTAACGGTGTTGAAGTACGGCACACTGGTCACGTTCGGGATGTTGGCCACGGCGCCTTTCACCGTGCCGTTCTTGGTCATGGTCGTCAGGATGGCCCGGTAGCCGATACCGAAGCGCGTGGTATCGGTGAGGCCGCCAAACGGATTGGTGGGGGCTACTACCCCACCGGCGGCGGCGTAAGCCAGCACGTCGTTATTCCCCATCCAGCAGGTGAAGAAGGTGGGTGCTTTCTGGCCGATGTAGGTAACGTAGTCTTTGGTCGGCTTTTCGGCTGGCGTTAGCAGGCGCTCATAAAAGGGGTTGATGACGCCGTACGGCACCAGCCCACCCGTGAGGGCCGACACGCTGCTGAGCACCGAGATGCCCGGCACGCCCAGGTTATCGGGCTGCGCGCCGGAGTAGGCCTCCAGCTGGTCGCCGCCGGGGAGCACCGCCCCGGTGCGCGCCACCTGCTCGCCCAGGTAGCTGTTGGCCGCCGTGGGCTGCACCGGCGCCAAGGCGTTATTAACTACCTGAAGCTTGATGTAGCCCGAGCCGTCCTTTTTGGCGCTCGAAAAAGCGGGCTGCACGAAGCTGGCCGGGCCCTTGCCGGTTTTGGCAAACTGCTGGGCCAGCAGGGCAGGGTAAGAGGTAGCCTGCCCGTCGTTGAAGAGGCCGCCGTCGGTGTAGCCCGAGGTGAGCGAGTTGCCCACGGCCACGTAGCTGGTAAAGTCGAGCGAGCCCGGCGAGGCCGTGGGCGCCGCAATATCGGACTGGCAGCCGGCCAGCCCCACGCCCAGGCCCAGCAGCGCAAGCGCGGGGCGGGCAGTTTTCGCAAAGAATAAAGTCGTCATTTGGGTAGGAGAAAAGGCGGGGTTAGAACTTCACGTACAGCTGCACGCCGGGCACGGCGATGGTCGTTTTGTAGGTGCCGGCCACGCGGTCGGCGGTGCCGTTGCTGATGAGGTCGTCCTGGCTCTGGCTACGCTTCATGAAGTCTTCGAACAGGAACGAGGCGTCGAGGCCGAAGCGCTTGGCAAATTCGTAGCTGAAGCCCGCCGTGACGCCGATGCGAGCGGCATCGGGCGTTTCGGGGGTCACGAAGCCGTCGCGCACGCAGGCCATGTCGTAGAACGTGCCGGCCCGCAGCGTGAAGTTTTCGCCAAACTTATACTGCCCACCCAGGCGGAAAGCCAGCGCATCCTCGTACTGCCGCTTGGACGACGAGGCGGCGTTGCCGCCCAGCACGCCGTTGGTATAAGTAAAATTGAGCGACTGGTAGCGGCTCCAGCCCACGAGGTTGGCGTCGAAGGCCAGCGTCAGCCGGTCGTTGGGCCGCACGCCTACCCCAAAGCTGTACACGTCGGGCAGGGGCAGCGTTACGTCAAACTTGGTGGCCGTGAAGCTGCCAGCTGCCGAAGCCGGCAGGCCCGTCAGCTTTACGTCGCCATCGCCTACGTGCGCATCCACGGCCGAGCGGTAGCTCAGGCCCGCGCTCAGCTTGTCGGAGGGCTTAAACATGACGCCGATATTGTAGCCCACCTTATGGTCGGCGGTGCCCGTGAGCTGGGCGTGGGTGGGCGCGGCGCTGCCCTGGGCCTGCACCGGAATATCGCGCTGCAAGTCTACGTCGCCATAGAGCAGCGTAGTCACGCCGCCGCCCACGCTAAACTGCGGCGTGATGGCGTAGGCCGCCGTCACCTGCCCGAATACCGAGCGCAGGTTGATGTCGGTGAGCGAGTAGCGGCCTTCCCAGCCCTGCTGGTAGTGCAGTTCACTGCCAAAGGGCGTGTACACCCCCGCGCCGATGCGCCACTTGCCTTCCTTGGGGCCAAAGCCCACAAAGCCGCTGAAGGGAAACACGTTGGTATTCTGCAAGGTACGCTGGCCCTGGTCGGCGCCGGCGGGGCGAAACGAGATGCGCGGAATGGCCATATTGCCACCCACCTGGAAGCCCGTGGGGGCAAAGGCGAAGGCGCCGGGGTTAAAGAACTGGGACGCTTGGTCGAGGTAGAGGCCGGTACCGGTGCCGCCCATACCGACGTTTTTCGCACCGGTCAGGCCCACTTGAAAACCGCTGGCCTGGGCTCCCGATGAGGCCACGAGCAGCGCTCCGCCCGCGAGAAGTAGAGATTTGACTTGCATAAAATGCAACAGATTAGGTGGGGAGAATGAGGGGCTAAATGTAAGCCGGGTTTGCAAATAAGTAGTAGGCGTGCCGACCACTTGGGCCGGGCCGCTTCAAAATTACTTCATTTTTCAAGAGGTGATGAAAGCCAGGCTGCTGAAACTAATTCATTTAGAAACATTAAGGCAATATGAACTTGGGTGCGAAGCAACTAATTTTGTTTTTCCGCTGCCTTTATTTTTACTCCTTCTGCCCTTTTTTATTTTCCGCATGATGAAACACTTCCTCTCCTTGGGTGTGGCCAGTGGCTTGCTGCTCGCCGGGCTCGGCGCGCAGGCTCAGGCTACGCTGGGCACCAGCCCCTACGTCGAGAACTTCAACGGCCTGGCCGGGGGCTTGCCCACCGGCTTCAGCGTCTACACCAACGCCTCGGCGACCAGCCTGGGCACGGCGCCCACGGCGGCCCAGCTCATCCTGACGCCCGGTACCACCACGGCCTGGATGGCTACCGGCGGCGGCTTCAAAAACTACGCCTCGGCCACCGGCCTCAACAGCTCGGCCACGGTGGCCGCCCAAACGGCGGCCACCAACCGGGCGCTGGGCGTGCGCCAGACCGGCTCGTTTGGCGACGGCACCAGCACCAGCACGCCGCCCACGGGCGCGGGGCCGGCCTTCGTGTTTCAGGCCGCCAACACTACCGGCAAAACGGATTTTGCGCTCAGCTTCAAGCTGCAATCGCTCGACAGCACCATCACCCGCACGGCTACCTGGCAGGTAGACTACGGCCTGGGCACGGCTCCCACTTCGTTTACGACGGTAGGGTCGAGCGCGACGACCGGCAACTCGGTATTCTCCAACAACACGATTACGGTGAGCTTCAGCGCGGCCCTGGACAACCAGACCGGCCCGGTAACCATCCGCATTGTGGCCCCCACCAGCACCACGGGCGGCGGTAGCCGGCCCAGCTCGGCCATCGACGACTTTTCGCTGAGCTGGAACACGCCCACGGCCAGCACGCCGACCCTGGCCGCTTCGCCCACGGCCCTGAGCTTCGGCAGCCAGAACATCAACACGACTTCGGCCGCGCAGAGCTACACGCTGACCGGTACCAGCCTGACGGCCGCCACCACCGTGACGGCCACCGGGCCCTTCACCGTGTCGAAGGACAACAGCACGTTTGCCACTTCGGTGACTTACACGCCCGCCGAGCTGGCCGCCGCCAAAACGGTGTACGTGAAGTTTACGCCCACTGTCACCGGCACCAGCACCGGCAGCATCGCCAACGCCAGCACCGGCGCCGTAACCCGCACCGTGGCCCTAACCGGCATCGGCGCCGACCCCAGCCAGACTACGTTTAACTTCAACACCTGCGTAACGGCCCTCTCCGATGGCTGGAGCCAGTACAGCGTAACCGGCCCGCAGGTGTGGGCCTGCACCACGTTTGGCCGCGACCCCGCTAACCCCACCGCTACCACGGCCTCGCCCTACGGCGTGCAGATGAACGGCTACGCCAGCGGCAACATCGAAAATGAGGACTGGTTTATCTCGCCGGCCTTTGACATCAGCGCTTATAACTACCCGCTGTTTTCGTTCTGGAGCCGCACGGCCTTCACCGGCCCGGGCCTGAAGCTGCGCGTATCGACCAACTACAGCGGCACCGGCGCCCCCAGCGCCGCCACCTGGACGGACCTGAACGCGACCTTCCCCGGCGCGGGCTCCGATACTTGGACGCAGACGCCCAGCGTGAACCTGTCGGCCTTTAAGGGCACCAAAGTGTACGTGGCCTTCGTGTACACCTCGACCACGACGGGCGCCGCCCGCTGGACCCTGGATGACATCTCGCTCACCAACTCGGCCACGCCCCCGGCCCCGACCATCCTCACCGATGCCAAGCAGCTGGCTTTCGGCTACCAGGCCGTGAACACCAGCGGCACCCAGACGCTGAGCGTATCGGGCGCCGACCTGACCGGCGACGTAACCCTGACTTCGTCGAACAGCAACTTCACGCTCTCGAAAGACGGCACCACCTTCGCCAGCACCCTCACCCTGACCAAGGCTGAAGTAAGCGGCACCACCAAGGCCGTGACCGTGCGCTTCCGCCCCACCACGGCCCTCACCAGCTTTAGCGGCGCTATCGCCGTGAGCACCGGCGGCGCGGCCGCCGCCCTGAGCGTGGCCGTGAGCGGCGACACTTACGACCCGGCCAAAACGCTGGAAGTAGTGAACTGGAACATGGAGTGGTTTGGCTCGGCCGATGCCACCCTCGGGCCGGCCGACAAAAACCTGCAAAACACCAACGCCACCACCGTCCTCACCTTCCTCAAGGCCGATGTGTATGCCCTGGAAGAAGTAGTGGATACCGTACGCCTGAAGGCCATCGCCGCCAAGCTTACCACGAGCCTCGGCGTGCCGTATGCCTACAAGATTGCTGATTTTGGCTCGTATGGCGACAATGCCCAGGACCCCGACTACATCGGCGACCAGAAGCTGACGTTCATCTACCGCACCGATATGGTGAAGAACGCCTCTTTCTTGGGCCTGCTGCGCTGCACCCAAGCCGACAACTGCGCCGCCTACACGCCCTGGGCCTCGGGCCGCTTCCCCTTCCTGATGCGCGCCGACGTGACGCTGGACGGCATTACGAAGAAGGTCAACTTCATCGTGATTCACGCCAAGGCGAACGCTACCGCTACTTCAGCCAACGACTACGCCCGCCGCAAAACCGGCGCTGACCTGCTGAAGGCCGAGCTGGAAAAAACCTATCCGAACGACAACACCCTGATTGTAGGCGACTACAACGATGTGCTGAACGGCACCATCGCCACGGGTGTGACGCCGGCCATCACTTCGTACTCGTCGTTCACTCAAGACCCCAACTACCTGTCCATTACGCTGCCGCTGGCCCAGGCCGGCCTGCGCTCGACGGCCAGCTATGCCACGGTAATCGACAACGTGATTGCCAACAAAGGCATGGCGCAGTACTACATCAGCGGCACGGCGGCCATCCGTACCGACGCGGCCGCCCAGGTTACGAACTACGCCAACACGACTTCGGACCACTACCCGGTGTTCTCGCGCTACTCATTCACGGCCCCCGTACTGGCTACCAAGGCTGCCCGCCCGGCGTCGCTGGGCCTCTACCCCAACCCGGTGACGAACACCCTGCGCTTCGACGTGCCCGAAACCGGCAACGCCCTGAGCCTGCAAGTGTACAGCACCACCGGCCGCCTCGTGCTGCACGGCACGGGCTCGGTCGAGCAGCTCAACCAGCAGCTGAGCCAGCGCGTGGGCAGCCTCGCCGCCGGCCTCTACGTGGTGCGCGTGGTAGGCGCCCAGCAGACCTACACCGACCGCTTCGAGAAGCAATAAAAGAAGCCCACTAGGCTGCTGGCAGCCAGCGGGCGCACAAAAAAGGCCCCGACCAATTGGTCGGGGCCTTTTTTGTGCGCCCGCTGGCGCCTCCTTGCTGAGGCACCGCCCGTGCGGGGGTGTTGTAGGGCCACTCATTTCATCCGCACGCAGCGGGCGTTGGAGATATGTGGGGGCGGGTTGGGATAATATTTTTCTATCTGGCGCTGCGAGCCGGCACTTTTGCCGCCGGCTGCCGGAAATACCGGCTTAGCTTTTGGCAATTTTTTTATGCAGCTCGTTCTTACCTGGCGCGCTTTATGGGCTTTCCTAGCGCTTACATTTTTCCTGGCTGAAGCCCACGAATTGGTACACACCGGCCTGGGCCGGGCACTGTGCGGCTGCTGGGGCACGCGCGATTTTAACGTCTGGTCATTGTGCGCCGATTGCGCTGTGGGGCGGCCCTGGAGCCTGGCTGCCACCTTTGCCGGCCCGCTGTTCACCTTTGCAGTGGGCTGGTGGGGCTACTTTTTGCTGGCGCCGGGGCGAGCACCGGCAGCGCGTTCGCTAGGCTGGGTGCTGGTGTTTGCTACGCTGCCATTTGGGCGAATTTTCGGGGCAGTTTTTATGGGCGGCAACGACGAAGTATACGCTCTCAGCAAGCTGCTGCCCTACCACGTGGCGTGGGGGCTGGGTGGCGGCTTGGTGCTGCTGGCCACCGTGCCGCCGCTGGTGCGGGCCTACGCCGCGCTCCGGCCGGGTGGGCGTGGGTGGCTCTTTTTGGCCTTTTTGCTGCTGCCTTTTGCCGCGTTGCTGGCAGTTATTTTGGGGGCACTGAACGCGCTGCTGGCCGCTGGGCTGCTGGCTACCTACGGTATTCTGGGCTCACCCATCTTAGTCACGGTCTGGACGGCGGCTGTGACCCTTGGCCTAGCCCTAAGCTACCGCCACTTGGCCACGCTGCTGCGGCCGGCGGCGCATTAGGCTTATTTAGCACATGCATCGTCACCGGATTTTTCTGTATCAGACGCTGGGCTGGGCACTGGTCATCGGCTACAGCCTGCTGGGCTACGACATGCTGAGCCTGCGGTTTGGCAGTAACCGCTCGCTCGGCCCGGCCCAAACGCTGCTGCTACGCTTTAGCTTCTGGCTCAGCCTGATTACGCTGTTTTACTATTGCCTGCTACTCGTTTTTCCGCAGGGGCGGTGGCGCGGGCTGCGCCTGGGGCTGGGGCTACTGGGCACGCCGCTGGTGTTTGCGGGCACGCGTTACCTGCTCGAAGAAGTGCTTTTCCCGCTGCTGTTCGGCTTTCGCAACTATGAGCCGGGCACCACGCTGGGCTACTACCTGCGAGACAATGCCTATTTCGTGCTACCTACAGTGGTGCTGGCCGGCGCCGCCGTGCTGGTGCGCGACGCGTTTGTGCGCGATAAGGAGCGCGAAAGCCACCTGCGCATTCAGTTGCTGGAGCAGGAAAAAACCCAGGCCGAGCTGGCTTTTTTGCGCAGCCAGCTCAACCCCCATTTCCTCTATAATACCCTCAACTATCTCTACGCCAGTGCCTACTCCGTTTCCGAGCCGCTGGCCGAGGCTATCCTGCGCCTCGCCGACCTGATGCGCTACATGCTGCACAGCAGCCCCGATGGCCAAGTCGGGCTAAGCCAGGAAGTGGCCTACGTGGCCAATTACCTCGCTATTCATCGCCTGCGCTTTGAGGAACAGTTTTTTGTGAATTTTGAGCAAACGGGCTTGCCCGTGGGTGAGCAGCGAGTGGCCGCGCTACTGCTCATCCCGCTGGTAGAAAACGCGCTCAAGCACGGCGTCATCAGCCAAGCGGCGCAGCCCGTCACCATCTGGCTCCACCTGGCCGCGCCCGACCAAGTGGAGTTTACGGTCGAAAACCGCATCAATCAGCACCACAAAGACGCGACCACCGGCGTGGGGCTGCCCAACATCCGACGGCGACTAGCGCTGCTGTACCCCGGCCGCCACTGCCTCACGGTGCACAGCGATGGCACCACCTACCGCACCCGCCTGTCTCTGCACCTGGATGCCACCCCATGAGCTTACTTCAGCTCCGTAATGGTAGAGACACCCTCGCTGGCCGCGCCCTGCTGCATCTGCACGTCAAATTTAACCTTGGCGGCAAGGGCTACTTTGGGTATCACCACGTAGTACACCACGTTGGTAGGCATGGCACAGGGGCCAGCGACCAGCCGCACGCGGTAGGTGTAGCCGGTGCAGGCCTGGGTTACCTGTTGGGTTAGCACGTGGCTGCAAGTTGGGGCGCGGGTTTTACCGGCCAGTAGCGTATGGGTGGCAAAATCGACGGCCGGCAGCTTGTCGCCCGCAAAAAGCTGCCGGTACTCGGCCGTCGAGTTTACCACGTACTCGTTGGACTGGCCCACGTTGGGCAGCGGCTCCGAGATAACGGCCGTGAAGCCCTCGAGTTGGGTGGCTGGCACGTCGGCCGAGGTCATGCAAGGCGCAGGGTCGTCCGCTTTCTTACAGCTGTTGCTCATAGTCAACGAGCTGAGGGCAGCCAGGGCCAGGAGTTGACGTGCAAACATAGAAACAGGATAATCGGGTGGAAAAGGCAGATTAGACAAGAAATATAGCACCTGGCGCGCCATCAAGCTACTCACGCAGCTCTGGCATTGGCCCGCCGCCCCGGCCGCGTACCTTCCCACCCTTCTTTCCCCCGTGCCCCATGCTCCGCTGCATTGCCATCGACGACGAGGCCTACGCTACCCGGCTGCTAGCTAGCTACATCCAAAAAACGCCCGCGCTCACGCTGGCCGGCACCACCACCGACCCGCTCGAAGCCCTGCGCTGGGTGCAGGAAGGCCGCGCCGACCTCCTATTTCTCGACATCCAGATGCCGGAGCTAACGGGCCTGCAATTTCTAAAAATCTGCGGCAGCCGGGTCAAGGTCATTCTCACTACCGCCTATCCCGAGTACGCGCTCGATGGCTACGAGCACGATGTAGTCGATTACCTGCTTAAGCCCATTGCCTTCGACCGCTTTTTGCGCGCTGTGCACAAAGCGCAGGCGCTGCTACCGGCAGCCCCGGCGGCCGACCTACCGGGGCCGCCGCTCATCCCGCCGGCCCCCGATTATTTCTTCGTAAAGGGCGACAGCAAAAATAAATACCTCCAGGTAAAGCACGCTGATATTCAGTATATTCAGGGGTTGAAAAACTACGTGGTTATTGTACTGGCTGGCCAGCGCCTTGTCACTTACCACACCCTACGCGAGCTGGAAGCGCTGCTGCCCCAGCCGCCTTTTGTACGGGTGCACAAGTCGTTTATCATCTCGCTCGCGCACCTGCGCCTGGTAGAGGGCCACCTGCTCACGGTAGGCACCGAACCGATTGTGGTGGGCGAAACTTACCGCGCTGCCTTTTTCCGGCTAATTCGGGAGAAAGCCTAGCCAGCGGCTGCAACGCCGGGCGCGCGGGCATGTCTTTTTTGTGAAAAAGCTGCCATCTTGCCGGCCGGTATTGCCGCTTGCCTTTAATTTCTTTCTGCTTTGAAAAGACGTGATTTTGTGGGCCTCACCGGCCTGGCCACCGGCGCCCTGTTGCTGCCCCACTTCCCCGGCATGGGCGGCACCCTCGTGGACCCCGCCCGCCTGCTGGAGCCCGGCCTTGATGTAGCCGCCAAAAAGCGCCTGGCCGACGCCGCCCTGAACGCCGCCAAGAGCGCCGGCGCCACTTACACCGACGTGCGCATCGGCCGCTACCTCAACCAGAGCATCTTCACCCGCGAAAAGCAGGTGCAGAACATTGCCAGCGGCGAAAGCTTCGGGGCCGGTGTGCGCGTGATTGCGGGCGGCAGTTGGGGCTTCGCAGCCACCAACAACGTGAGCGAGGCCGGGCTAGCCCAGGCTGCCAAGCTGGCCGTGGCGATGGCCAAGGCCAATGCCAAAACCCAGAAGCAGCCCGTGCAGCTAGCCCCCCAAAAGGGCTACGGCGAGGTGAGCTGGCGCACGCCCATCAAGCAAAACGCCTTTGAGGTGCCGGTGGCCCAGAAGGCCGAGCTGCTGCTAGCCGCCAACGCCGCCGCTCTCGCCAACGGCGCCAACTTCGTCAATTCCAGCCTCTTCCAGATAAACGAGCAGAAGTACTTTGCCAGCACCGACGGCTCGTACATCGACCAGGATGTACACCGCATCTGGCCCACATTCTCGGTCACGGCCATCGACCGGGCCAGCGGCAAGTTCAAGACCCGCGACGCGCTTAGCTCACCGATGGGGCTAGGCTATGAGTACCTCTCGCCCCAGGCGGCCGACAAGGTGGCGGGGCCCGCCGGCACCGGCCTGACGGGCTACCGCAACAGCTACGATATCCTGGAAGACGCGGCCCTGGCCGCCCGCCAGGCCAAGGCCAAGCTCACCGCTACCTCGGTGCTGGCCGGCAAGTACGACCTCGTGCTCGACCCTAACCACCTGGGCCTCACTATTCACGAGAGTATCGGGCACCCGCTGGAGCTCGACCGCGTGCTGGGCTACGAGGCCAATTATGCGGGCACTAGCTTCGCCACGCTGGAGTGGCGCAAGAAGAACATTCCGTACGGCTCGAAGAACGTGACCATCGTGGCCGATAAGCTGCAAGCCGGCTCGCTGGGCGCGGTGGGCTACGACGACGAGGGCGTGAAAACCAAGGAGTGGACGCTCATCGACCAGGGCAAACTCATTGACTACGAGAAGATTCGCGACCAGGCGGCCATCGTGGGCCAGACGACCAGCGACGGCTGCTGCTACGCCGACTCGTGGGGCACGGTGCAGTTTCAGCGCATGCCCAACGTGAGCCTGCGCCCCGGCACTGCCAAAATGAGCGTGGACGACATGATAAGCAAGGTCGACAAGGGTATTTACATCGCCGGCCGGGGCTCGTACTCCATTGACCAGCAGCGGTATAACTTTCAGTTTGGCGGCCAGGTGTTTTACGCCATCGAGAAGGGCAAAATCGCGGGCATGCTCGACGACGTGGCCTACCAAGCGAACACCCAGGAGTTTTGGAACTCGTGCGCGGCCGTGTGCGACCAGAGCGACTACCGGCTGTTCGGCTCGTTTTTCGACGGCAAGGGCCAGCCCTCGCAGGTGTCGGCCGTGAGCCACGGCTCGGCTACGTCGCGGTTTAACGCGGTGAACGTCATTAACACGGGGCGCAAGCTGGGCTAGCGGCTAGCCCAGCTTGCGCCGCGAGGCAGCCACGCCCCCATAAACGTCAGCCCCGGCCGGCGGTAGTACACTTGGTGCACTGCCGCCGGCCGGGACTGACGTTTCGTATTCGCTACCCGGGGCGTGGGCTACTCCACGGCCAGGTGCAGGCTGCTGACGCCGGCCTGCACCACGTATAGGCCTGGGGCCAAGCCGGTGAGGTGAGCCGTGCCGGTGGCATCGGCCGTGGCCGTGGCGGTTACCCGGCCCAGCGCGTCGAGCACCCGCACGGCCGCCCCCGGCGCTATCCCACTGAAGGTGGCGGCCCCGCCGCGGGCGGGGTTCGGGTACAGGGCCAGGCCGCCCGCGCCCAGCGTCAGGGTTTGCACGGGCGAGTAGGCGGCGGTGCCATCCTGGTCGACCTGGCGCAGGCGGTAGTAGAGCACCCCGGCCGGGGCCGCCTGGTCGGGGTAGGCGTACTGGCGGGGGCTAGCCGAGCTGCCGGCCGCCGCTACCCGGCCCAGCTCTTGCCAGGTGGTGCCGTCGAGGCTGCGCTCGATGGCGAAGTAGGCGCTGTTGACCTCGCTGGCCGTGGCCCAGGCCAGGCGCACGGCCGCGGGGCCGGCGGCCTGGGCCGTGAAGCTGACGAGCTGCACGGGCAGCGGCGCTAGGTTACGGATGAACAGGGGCGAGTTGGTAGTAGTGCCGTCGCCAAGCTGGCCGTTGCTGTTATTGCCAGCGGTGTATACGGCTGCCTGCTGGCCCAGCACCAGCGAGTGGTTAGCGGTGGGGCCAGCGGCCAGCGCCGTCCAGGCTACCGTGCCGCTGGCCTCGGCCACGGGCACCAGGCTGTTGGTTTTGGTGCCCGTGCCCAGCTGGCCGTAGGTATTGTAGCCCCAGGCAAAGAGGCGGCCGTCGGCCGCCAGCGCCAGGCTGTGGGAGCCGCCGCCCGCCAGCTGCACAAAGCGCACGCCGGCCGGCATGGTCACAGCCACGGGCGTAGAACTATTGGTGGTGCTGTTGTTGCCCAGCTGGCCGTATTGGTTGTAGCCCCAGGCGTAGACCGTGCCATCGGCGGCTAGCGCCAGGCTGTGGGAGTCCCCGACGGCCACCTGCACCAGCTTCGTACCGGCGGGCATGGCGCCCAGGCTCACGGCCACGGGCGTAGAGCTGTCAGTGGTGCTGTTGTTGCCCAGCTGGCCAAAGTTATTGCGGCCCCAGGCGTAGGCCGTGCCATCGGCCGCCAGCGCCAGGCTGTGGGAGCCGCCGCCCGCCAGCTGCACCAGGCGCGTGCCGGTGGGCAGGGCGCCCAGGCTCACGGCCACAGGTGTATGGCTGTCGGTAGTACTGTTGTTGCCCAGCTGGCCAAAGTTATTGCTGCCCCAGGCGTAGGCCGTGCCATCGGCGGCCAGCGCCAGGTTGTAGGAGGCTCCGCCCGCTATTTGTACCAGCTTAGTGCCGCTGGGTATGGCCCCTAGGCTCACGGCCACGGGCGCATGGCTGTCAGTGGTGCTGTTGTTGCCCAGCTGGCCAAAGTAGTTGTAGCCCCAGGCGTAGGCCGTGCCGTCGGCCGCCAGCGCTAGGCTGTGGTAGCCCCCGGCGGCCACCTGCACTAGGCGCGTGCCGGTGGGCAGGGCGCCCAGGCTCACGGCTACGGGCGCATAGCTGTCAGTGGTGCTGTTGTTACCCAGCTGGCCGCTGTAGTTCCAGCCCCAGGCGTAGGCCGTGCCGTCGGCCCGCAGGCCCAGGCTGTGGGAGTTGCCCGCGGCCGCCTGTTGGTAGCCGAGGGCTTGGTCGGGCAGCTGCGGCACTACCGGCACCGGGCTGTTGTCGGTGCTGTTGTTGCCCAGCTCGCCGTCGGCGTTGAAGCCCCAGGCGTAGAGCGTGCCATCGGCGGCCAGCGCCAGGCTGTGGTCGGCTAGGCTGCCGCTGGCCAGTTGCGCCAGGCGGGTGCCTGCGGGCATAGCCCCCGGGCTCACGGCCACGGGCGTAGAGCTTTTGGTATTGGTGCTGTTGCCCAGCTCGCCGTAGCCATTGTAGCCCCAGGCGTAAGCCGTGCCATCGGCCGCCAGCGCCAGGCTATGGCTGTCGCCGCCCGCCAGCTGCACCAGCTTCGTACCGGCGGGCATGGCGCCCAGGCTCACGGCCACGGGCGTAGAGCTGTCGGTAGTACTGTTGTTGCCCAGTTGGCCGTTGCCGTTCCCGCCCCAGGCGTAGGCCGTGCCGTCGGCCGCCAGCGCCAGGCTATGGTTCTGTCCGGTTGTCACCTGCACGAAGCGCACGCCGGTGGGCATCGTTACGGCCGCCGGCACCAACGTGCTGCCGGTGCCGCCGTTGCCCAGCTGGCCGAAGCCATTGCTACCCCAGGCGTAGGCCGTGCCATCGGCGGCCAGCGCCAGACTGTGGCGGTTGCCAGCCGCTACTTGCACCAGCTTCGTGCCGGTGGGCATGGCGCCCAGCCCCACGGCCACGGGCGTCGGGCTGTCCGTGGTGCTGTTGTTGCCCAGCTGGCCGCTGTAGTTGTAGCCCCAGGCGTAGGCCGTGCCATCGGCCGCCAATGCCAGGCTGTGGAAGAGGCCGGCCGCCACCTGCACGATGCGCACGCCGGCCGGCAGGCTCACGGCCACCGGGCTGCTGCGGGCCGTGGTGCTGCCGTCGCCCAGCTGGCCATTATCATTGCTGCCCCAGGCATACACCAGGCCGTTGCTGCCCAGCGCCAAGCTGTACTCGTAGCCCGCCGCTACCTGCACGAGGCGCACGCCGGCCGGCACCGCCCCCTGCCCCACGGCCACGGGCACTAGGCTGTTGGTGTTACCACCGTTGCCCAGCTGGCCCTGGGTGTTATCGCCCCAGGCGTAGAGCGCGCCGTTGGGGCGTAGCAGCAAGGAGTGGTCGTAGCCGCCAGCCAGCTGCCCACCCACCGGCAGGCGGCGCGGGGGCCGCGGGGCGGCGAAAGCGGGACGGGCGGGCAAGCTTAGCGCCAGGGCCAGCAGCAGGAGCAGCCGCGCCCAGGCAGGGCGGGCCAGCAGGAAGGTAGCTGTTTGTTTCATGAAGTAGGAAAGAGAGAAGCGCGTAAAAAAACCCGGCAGGACAGCTGGCGGGCTTTTACAAAGGTAGTCAGCCATTTTCAAGGGGCAAGTCCGGGGTAGCGGGGCCGGCGCCGGGCGCGGCGCGGCAGCGGGCAGCCCCCGTCAAGTGGGGCGCAACCCCTAGCTTTAAGCCCGGTCTTTCCCCTAACTCTTTACCTGCCGCCTATGAACCGACGCGATTTTACTACTCTTACCGGCCTGGCCGCCGGGGCCCTGTGGCTACCCAGCTTCCCCAGCCTGGCCGGCAACCTCGTGGACCCGGCCGCCCTGCTGGAGCCCGGCCTCGACGTGGCCGCCAAAAAGCGCTTCGCCGACGTGGCCCTGAACGCCGCCAAGGCCGCCGGCGCCACCTACGCCGACATCCGCATTCAGCGCACACTCAACCAGGGCATCTTCACCCGCGAAAAGCAGGTGCAGGGCATCACCAGCACCGAGAGCCTGGGCGTGGGCATCCGGGTCATTGCCAACGGCACCTGGGGCTTTGCCTCCACCAACAACGTGACCGACGCGGGCATCGCCAAAACGGCCCAGCAGGCCGTGGCCATCGCCAAGGCCAACTCAAAAGTGCAGAAGGAGCCCGTGAAGCTGGCCCCCCAGCGGGGCTACGGCGACGTGGCCTGGAAGACGCCCATCGAGAAAAATGCGTTCGAGGTGCCCATCAAGGAGAAGGTGGATTTGCTGCTGGCCGCCAACGGCACGGCCCTCGACAACGGGGCGTCGTTCGTGAACTCGGCCCTGTTTCAAGTCAATGAGCAGAAGTACTTTGCCAGCACCGACGGCTCGTATATCGACCAGGATATTCACCGCATCTGGCCCACGTTTGGCGTGACGGTGGTGGACCGGGCCAGTGGCAAGTTTCGCTCGCGCCAGAGCCTGAGCGTGCCTATGGGCATGGGCTATGAGTACCTCACGCCCAAGGCGGCCGACAAGGTGGCCGGCCCGGCCGGCTCAGACGTGATTGGCTACAAAAACAGCTACGACATCCTGGAAGATGCCACCCGCGCCGCCAAGCAAACCAAGCAGAAAATAGCCTGCAAAAGTGTGGTACCCGGCAAGTACGACCTCATCCTGGACCCGCACCACCTGGGTCTCACCATCCACGAGAGCGTGGGCCACCCGCTGGAGCTGGACCGCGTGCTGGGCTACGAGGCCAATTTCGCGGGTACCTCGTTTGCCACCTTGGAGTGGAAAAAGAAGAACATTCCGTACGGCTCGAAGCAGGTTAACATCGTGGCCGACAAGCTGCAACGCAACTCGCTGGGCGCGGTGGGCTACGACGATGAGGGCGTGAAAACCAAGGAGTGGAACCTCATCGAGCAGGGCAAGCTCGTGGATTATCAGAAAATCCGGGACCAGGCGGGCATCGTGGGCCAAACTGCCAGCGATGGCTGCTGCTACTCGCAGTCGTGGCGCGACGTGCAGTTTCAGCGCATGGCCAACGTCAGCCTCAAGCCCAGCGCCACCAAAATGAGCGTGGATGAGCTGGTGAGCAAGGTCGATAAGGGCATCTACATCGTGGGCAACGGCTCGTTCAGCATTGACCAGCAGCGCTATAACTCGCAGTTTGGCGGCCAGCTGTTCTACGCCATCGAGAAGGGTAAAATCACGGAGATGCTCGAAGACGTGGCCTACCAGACCAATACGCTGGAATTCTGGGGGGCTTGCCAGGGCTCGTGCGACCAGAGCGACTACCGCTTTGCGGGCTTCTTCAACGACGGCAAGGGCCAGCCCTCGCAAAGCTCGGCCGTGAGCCACGGCTCGGCCACCTCGCGCTTCAACGGCGTGAATGTGATTAATACCGCCCGCAAGATTGGATAAATTCTTAAGCTGTTAGCTTTTAGCTGCTAGCCGTTAGCTTCTTCCGGGAAGCCGGGCAAGCACGAAAGCTAACGGCTAGCAGCTAAAAGCTAACAGCTAACTAAAATGGCAATTCTCTCCCAAACCGAAGCCCAGGATATTCTCAAGAAAGTCATCGGCTTCAGCACCGCCAACGAGTGCGAGGCGACGCTCAATGGCAGCCTCGAAGGCAACGTGCGCTCGGCGCGCAACTCCATCAGCACGTCTGGCGCCGTAGACAACGTGGCCCTGGCCGTGACCTCGTACTTCGGCAAGCGCTCGGGCACCGCTACCTGCAACCAGTTTGACGACGCTACCCTGCGCCGCTGCGTGCAGCGCGCCGAGGAAATAGCCCGGCTGGCCCCTGAAAGCCCCGAGTACATGCCGCTGCTCGGGCCCCAGACGTATCTGGCTTCGCCCCAGTCGTTTGCGGCCAGCACGGCGGGTATCACCCCCGACTACCGGGCCAGCCAGATGGCGGCCAGTATGCAGTACTGCGACCAGAAGAAGCTGACCTCGGCCGGCTTCCTCAACGACCAGGCGGCTTTCGTGGCCAAGCGCAACTCTAAAGGGCTGGAGGCCTACCAGCGCACTTCCAACCTCGATTTCAGCATCACCGTGCGCACCCTCGACGGGCAGGGTTCGGGCTACGCAGCTACGGACTTTACCGATAATAAGAGCTTTGACGCGGCACGCCTCACGGCGGTGGCGGCCAGCAAGGCGTCGTCGTCGCTGGGCGCGCGGGCCATTGAGCCGGGCAAGTACACCGTCATTCTGGAGCCCAACGCGCTGGTGTCGGGCTCCGACGCCTCGCTGCTCGGGGCGCTCATGCGCTCGTTTGATGCCCGCTCGGCCGACGAGGGCCGCAGCTTCCTGAGCAAGAAGGGCGGCGGTAATCGCAAGGGCGAAAAAATGTTTGATGAGCGCGTGACGATTTACTCGGACCCTACCAACGCCGAGGTGCCCGACCTCACGTTCTCGCCGGATGGCCGCCCGCAGCAGCGCACCACCTGGATTGAGAAGGGCGTGGTGAAAAACCTCTACACCTCGCGCTACTGGGCCCAGAAAACCGGTATTCCTGACCTACCCGGCCCCGGCGGCTTCATCATGGAAGGCGGCACGCAGAGCACCGCCGACCTCATCAAGAGCACGGCCAAGGGCATCCTGGTGACGCGCCTGTGGTACATCCGCCCGGTGGACCCCCAGACGCTACTGTTCACGGGCCTCACCCGCGACGGCACGTTCTACATCGAGAACGGCGCTATCAAGTTCCCGGTCAAGAACTTCCGCTTCAACGAGAGCCCCATCATCATGCTCAACAACCTGGAGGCCATCGGCCGCCCGGTGCGCCTGGCCGGCAACCTAGTGCCGCCGCTCAAGATTCGTGACTTCACGTTTACGAGCCTTTCCGACGCGGTGTAGCGCGCCGCGTGGTAAGCTGTAGCTTGCCGTTTCACGTTTCGGCAGGCTACAGCTTGCCACCCCTAAAAAGCCCCGGCGCCAGCCCAGCGCCGGGGCTTTTTTGCTTGGCCGGGGCGGGCGCTGGCATTGCCCCGGCCAGGTTTTCTGCTTAACTAGCAGCGCTTTATTTGACTTTCGCTCATTTTTCCTTTTCGCTGCCATGAACCGACGTGATTTTGTGGGCCTTACTGGCCTGGGGGCCACGGCACTGCTGCTGCCGAGCCTGCCCGGCTTCGGCGCCAAGCGCGTGGAGCCCAGCCGCTTGCTGGAGCCCGGCGCCGACGCCATCCTGAAAAAGCGCCTGGCCGATGCCGCCCTCAATGCCGCCAAGAGCGCCGGCGCCAGCTACGCCGACGTGCGCATCGGGCGCTCGCTCAATCAGTACGTGTTTGCCCGCGAGAAACAGGTGCAGAACATCGTGAGCACCGAGAGCTACGGCGTGGGCATCCGGGTGCTGGTGGCGGGCTGCTGGGGCTTTGCCTCCACGAGCGTGGTCACCGAGGCCAGCCTGGCCGCCACCGCCCGCCTGGCCGCCGACATTGCCAAGGCCAACCGCCTGGTGATGAAGGAGCCCGTGCAGCTGGCCGCCCAGCCGGGCTACGGCGAAGTAGCCTGGAAAACGCCCCTCGTGCAGAGCGCCTTCGAGGTGCCGGTGAAGCAAAAGGCCGACCTGCTGCTGGCCGCCAACGCGGCGGCGATGGACGCGGGCGCCAGCTACATCAGCTCGGCGCTTTTCCAAGTCAATGAGCAGAAGTACTTTGCCAGCACCGATGGCTCGTATATCGACCAGGATATTCACCGCCTCTGGCCCACTTTCAACGCTACGGCCGTGGATACTAAGTCGGGCAAGTTCCGCTCGCGCGAGGCTTTGAGCGCGCCCGTGGGCCTGGGCTACGAGTACCTCACGCCCAGCGCCGCCGAGCAGGTGCGCGGCCCGCAGGGCACCGACACCATCGGCTATAAGCTGCGCTACGACATCCTGGCCGATGCCGCCGCGGCCGGCCGCCAGGCCAAGGCCAAGCTGACCATGAAATCGGTGACGCCCGGCAAGTACGACCTCGTGCTCGACCCCGGCCACCTGGGCCTCACCATCCACGAGAGCGTGGGCCACCCCACCGAACTTGACCGCGTGCTGGGCTACGAGGCCAACTTCGCGGGCACCAGCTTCGCCACGCTGGAATGGAAGGCGAAAGGCCTGCCCTACGGCTCGCCGCAGGTCAACATTGTGGCCGACAAGCTGCAACCCGGCGCCGTAGGCACCGTGGGCTACGACGACGAGGGCGTGAAAACCAAGCAGTGGGACATCATAAAAGCCGGCAAACTGGTTGATTATCAGAAAATCCGCGACCAGGCGCACATCGTGGGCCAGAAGGAATCGGACGGCTGCTGCTACGCGCAGTCGTGGGAGGACGTGCAGTTTCAGCGCATGGCCAACATCAGCCTCAAGCCCAGCCCCACGAAGCTGAGCGTGGACGAGATGATAAGCAAGGTGGACAAGGGCATCTACATCGCCGGTGCGGGCTCGTTCAGCATTGACCAGCAGCGTTTTAACTTTCAGTTTGGCGGGCAGCTGTTTTTTGCCATCGAGAAGGGCAAAATCACGGAGCCGCTCGAAGACGTGGCGTACCAGTCGAACACCCAAGAGTTTTGGGGCGCCTGCCAGGGCTCGTGCGACCAAGGCGACTACCGCCTCTTCGGCACCTTCTTCGACGGCAAGGGCCAGCCCATGCAAAGCTCGTCGGTGAGCCACGGCTCGGCCACCACGCGCTTCAACGGGGTGAATGTGATTAATACGGCCCGCAAGGTCTAGTCCTGGCGCAGGCGCCTCACCCCTAGCCCCTCTCCGAAAAAGAGAGGGGGCCCAGTTCTAGTACTAAACGCCTCGCTTTTAGACTAGCACTAAAAACTAGTTCCCCTCTCCTTTTCGGAGAGGGGCCAGGGGTGAGGCGCACCACCTGCACCATAACCAATTGAAAACTATCATCATGGCTATTCTCTCCCAGGACGAAGCCCAGGCTTTGCTCCAAAAAGTACTTACCTACAGCACCGCCGACGAGTGCGCAGTGGGCCTGAGCGGCCACAACACCGGCAACATCCGCTACGCCCGCAACAGCGTGAGCACAGCCGGCGCCGCCGATACCGTGTCGCTCACCGTGGAGTCGCGCTTCGGCAAGCGCAGCGGCATTGCCACCTGCAACGAGTTTGACGACGCCACCCTGCGCCGCTGCGTGCAGCGTGCCGAAGAAATTGCGCGCCTCGCCCCCGAAAGCCCCGAGTACATGCCGCTGCTCGGCCCCCAAACCTACCTCAACCCGCCTTCGACGGCCCCGGCGCCCCTCACGCCCACTACCCGCGCCCAGGCCGCCGCCGACAGCATGGCCCTGTGCACGGCCAAAAGCCTGACTTCGGCCGGCTTCCTCGATGGCGGCACGCGCTTCACGGCGCTGCGCAACTCGAAGGGGCTGCTGGCTTATCAGCAGGCGACAAGCACTAATTTTTCGGTGACGGTGCGCACCCCCGACGGGCGCGGCTCGGGCTACGCCGTGGCCGATGCCACCGACCCGGCCAAGCTCAATTTTAAGGCCCTGACCCAGCGCGCCGCCGATAAGGCGCTGGGCTCGGTGGGCGCCCGGGCCATTGAGCCGGGCAAGTACACCGTCATTCTGGAGCCGGCCGCGCTCATGGCCGGCGACGACCTCTCGCTGCTGGGCGGGCTGGTGAGCGGCCTCGACGCCCGCTCGGCCGACGAGGGCCGCAGCTTTATGACCAAGAAAGGCGGCGGCAACCGCAAGGGCGAAAAGCTTTTCGACGAGCGCATCAACATCTACTCCGACCCGCTCAACGCCGAGGTACCCGGCGATGCCTTCGACGGTGAGGGCCTGCCCACCCAGCGCCTGAGCTGGGTGGAGAAGGGCGTGGTCAAAAACTTGTACTACTCGCGCTACTGGGCCGAAAAAAACAAGACCCAGCCCACCGCCTACCCCAGCGGCTTCATCATGAGCGGCGGCACGCAGAGCACCGCCGAGCTGATAAAAGGCACCGCCAAGGGCATCCTGGTCACGCGCCTCTGGTACATCCGCGAAGTGGACCCGCAAACGCTGCTCTACACCGGCCTCACCCGCGACGGCACGTTCTACATCGAGAACGGTGCTATCAAATTCCCGATTAAAAACCTGCGCTTCAACGAAAGCCCGATTATCATGCTCAACAATATCGAGGCCATCGGCCGCCCGGTACGGCTGGCCGGCTGCCTGGTGCCACCACTCAAAGTGCGCGATTTCACTTTCACGAGTTTATCGGACGCCATTTAAAACCGACTTATATCGCAAAAAAGAACGTCATGCAGACCGCAGGGAAGCAGCTCGTTCGCGCCGCTAGGGTTTCTTTCCTAACGCTTCGGACGAGATGCTTCCCTACGGTCCGCATGACGTTCTTTTTTAAATTTAGCCAACTAACTCGCTAGCTTACAGACCTACAACTTAGGCATCTGAAAAGCGGCGTACACCTGGAATACGCGGTTTTGCAGGCGCGGGTCGTTCACGCCTTGCAGGTATTGCAGGTTGTTGATGTCGTTGAGGCCCGCCACGAAGCGGCCGCCCACGCGCACCACCGGCCCCAGCTTAACGCCCACGCCGGCCACGAGGGCAAACTCGCCGCGCTTGTAGTTATCGGTCGAGGTCTGGTTGGCGCTGGCGAAGGCCACGTTGCCGGTCGAGTTGCGCACCTGCACCGTGCCGTCTTCATTGGCCTGCACGAGGTAGCCAAACTGCGGGCCGCCCTCCACGTACACCGGCCCGAAGGTGGCTTTCAGCAAGATGGGCACCTGAATGTAGTTGAGCTTGGTGGTGTAGTTGGTGATGGTACTGGCGCCTTTCAGCTGCGCGCCCTGGAGCGAGTACAGCAGTTCGGGCTGGATGGAGAGCGGCCCAATCAGCTTGGCTTCGTAGAAAACGCCGGCGTGGAAATACGTCTTGTACGTGGCATCCTCGCCCACGCGACCCGTGAGCACGGCCTCATTCACGCCCCCTTTTACCCCAAACTGAGCGTGGGCCTGGCTGGCTACCAAGAGCAGCCCGGCTGCAAACACAAAATTTTTCATACTACCTGATAATAAAGTAAATAACGCGTCTGGCGAGGGCCAGTGGCTACCCGGCCGCCGGCCCTCGCCAGCCTTTAACGTGGGAGAAGACACTTTTGGGGTGCGCCGGGGTTGCAGCGGCAAGGTTGCAACCCCGGCCGTGAATGCGGTATGAACCGCTTTTGGGTGCAACCTTGCCGCTTCGCCCGCCGCCTTTTTTAGTACTATGCCCGCTCCTTTCACCTTCGTGCGCCTCAGCTACCACTCCGGCGACTGGGATGCCGTGGATGAGCGCATGCCCGCCAACCTGCTGCACTCGCTGGTGCAATACACCACGGTGCCCGTCGAAACCAAGGAGAAAGTGGTGGCCCTCGATAGCCCCGAGCTGTTCAACTACCCGTTTTGCTACCTCAGCGGGCACCGGCTGGTGCAGTTTTCGGCGGCCGAGAAGAAGAACTTCATTCAGTACGTGCGCAACGGCGGCTTCGTGTTCGTGGATGACTGCAACCATGACATCGACGGCCTGTTTGCCCGCTCCTTCGAAGAGCAAATGCGGGTGTGTTTCGGGGCCCAGGCGTTGCAGAAAATCCCGAAGACGCACCCCATTTACACGCAGTTTTTCAAGTTCAAGGACGGCCCGCCCAATACTGGCTTTGAGCTCAACGGCTGGGGCGACGACCTGGTGCACGATTACCTCAAGGGTATCACCATCAACAACCGGCTAGGGGTGCTCTACTCCAACAAGGACTACGGCTGCGAATGGGACTACGACTTTCGCAACAAGCGCTTTCTGGCCGAAGATAACACCAAGTTTGGGGTCAATATTCTGCTGTATGCGCTAAGCTAAAACCAGTCGTCATTGCGAGCGCAGCGAAGCAATCGCACCTGAACGAACCCCGCGCCGGTCGTTCCGCTAGCTTGTTCTGATGCGATTGCTTCGCTGCGCTCGCAATGACAAACGATTTATCTGCTCGCCAACATTCTACATGACCGAACAAGACGTAAAAACCTTACTTGCCAAGCTGCCGACGTTGAAAGCCGAAATCGGCAAAGTCATCGTGGGCCAGAGCCAGGTGCTCGATGAGGTGTTGGTGGCGCTGCTGGCCGGCGGCCACGCCCTGCTGGAGGGCGTGCCGGGGCTAGCCAAAACCCTGCTGGTGCGCACGCTGGCCCAGGCCACCGATTTGCCGTTTCGCCGCATCCAGTTCACGCCCGACCTGATGCCCACTGATATCCTCGGCACCGAGGTATTGGAAGAGGACCACGGCACCGGCAAGCGCTCGTTCAAGTTCAACCCCGGCCCTATCTTCGCTAGCCTGGTTTTGGCCGATGAAATAAACCGCACGCCGCCCAAAACCCAGGCCGCCCTGCTGGAGGCCATGCAGGAAGGCCACGTCACCTACGCCGGCCAGGAGCACACGCTGCCCAAACCGTTCTTTCTGCTAGCCACCCAAAACCCCATCGAGCAGAGCGGCACCTACCCGCTGCCCGAGGCCCAGCTCGACCGCTTTTTGCTGTACGTGCGCATCGGCTACCCCACCGAGCAGGAGGAAATGGCGGTGCTGAGCGGCACCACCGGCACGGCCCGCGCTGAGGTGCGCCCCATCTTGGGCGGCGGCGACATCCGGCAATTGCAGCAGCTGGTGCGCCAGGTCAGCCTCAGCCCCGAGCTGCTGAGCTTCGTGAACCGGCTGGTGCGCGCCACCCGCCCGGCTACCTCGGAGGTCAAATTCATCCAAGACTACGGCCGCTGGGGCGCCGGCCCACGCGCCGGCCAGGCGCTGATATTGTGCGCCAAGGCGCGGGCGCTGCTGCAAGGCCGTTTCGCCGCCACGCTCGATGATATCAAGGCCCTGGCCCCGCCGGTGTTGCGCCACCGCGTGCTGCTGAATTTCAATGCCGAAGCCGAAAACCTGACGCCGGATGATGCCGTGCGCGAGCTGTTGAAAGCGGTTCAGGTTTAATATAAAAGAGTTCTTAATCGTCTGTCATTGCGAGCCTGCGAAGTAATCGCACCCGAACGATAGACGAACGACCGGCGCAGGAGTCGTTCTGGAGCGATTGCTTCACAGGCTCGCAATGACAGACGATTTTTGATGCTCACCTAATACCACCTGCCCTTGCTCACCCCCGAACTCCTCTACGCCCTGCGCAATCTGCCGCTGGCCGCCCGCCAGGCGGCCGAAGGCTTCCTGGCGGGCGCGCACGCCAGCCGCCGGCAGGGCGCGGGCATGGAGTTCAGCCAGTACCGGCCCTACCAGCCCGGCGACGACCTGCGCCGCCTCGACTGGCGCCTGGCTGCCCGCTCGGACAAGTATTTCCTACGCGAGTCGGAAGTCGATACCAGCCTCACGGTCAATCTCGTGCTGGACGCCAGCGCCAGCATGAACCACCGCGATGCCAACGGCCTCACCAAGCTCGACTACGCCCGGCTGCTGCTGGCCGCGCTGGCCTATCTGGCCCAAAAGCAGGGCGATGCCGTGGGCCTCACCATCTTGGGGGTGAGTGGCTTGCAGCACTTCCCGGCCCGGTCCGATACCCGCCAGCTCCCGCGCCTCTACCACGCCCTGGCCACGGCTGAGGCCACCGGCACTTTCCCGGACGCCGCCACCCTGGCGCCGCTCACGGCCCGGCGGCAGCGCGCCCTTACGGTGTGCGTGAGCGACCTGTATGAGGAAAATGGCGAGATAAACCGCCTGGTGGCCCGCCTGCGCGCCACCAGCGGCGACGTGCTGCTGCTGCACTTAATGGCCGGCAACGAGCTGAATTTTAGCCATAAAGGCCCCGTCACCTTCCGCGACCTCGAAACCGGCCAGACCATCCAGCTCAATGCCGACGAGCAGCGCGCCACCTACCAGCAGCAGCTGCGCCAGTGGCTGCGCGACACGGCCCAGGCCGCCCGCCGCCAGGGCCTCGACTACCACCAGCTCAGCACCGCCGACCCGCTCGACGGCGCGCTACGCGAATTTTTGAAACGCCGCCAATTGATGAGTTAACTAGCATACGTGCATCTGTCAGTGCGAGCCTGCGAAGCAATCTCACCTAAACGATATCCGAACGATGACGTTCTGCTGCGCTTGCTTCGCAGGCTCTCAATGACATTGATAAAATGTTGTAATAAAAAAAGTTACGCAGTTGCTTACCCTCACCAATCCTTCTGCGCTGCTAGCCCTGCTCGGCCTCTTGGTGCCGCTGGCCATCCACCTCTGGAACCGGCGGCCCGGCCGCGAGGTGGCCGTGGGCAGCCTGCGCTGGCTGGCCGCCGGGGCCAACCGCCGCCTGCGCAACCTGCGCCTGGAGCAGGTGTGGCTACTGCTGCTGCGCGCGGCGCTGCTGGCCGTGCTGGCCGGGGCGCTGGCCGGCCCCCAGTGGCGGCAGCCCCGGGCCGCCGGCCGTGGCCAGGTGCTAGTGAGCCCCGCGCTGGCCGATGGCCGCCGCCTGGCCGCCGTGCGCCCTGCCCTCGACTCGCTGCGGCGGCGCGGCTACGCGCTGCGCTGGCTGGCGGCGGGGCTGCCCGCCATCACGCCGGCCGAGTGGCACGCCGACTCGCTGGGCCGCCCGGCTGGGCTGGCATCTCTGCTAAACTCTGACAACCTGTATTTTGCTCGAATGCAGCAGGCGGCCGACTCTTTTCCAGGCCAGCCGCTGTATGCCGTGACGCCGGCCGCTTTGCGGGGCTTTTTGGGGCCGCACCCGGCGCTGCCGGCTGGCCTCACCTGGCAGACTATCCCGGCCCGCGCAGCAACCACCTGGCTGCAAGCCGCCGCCGCCACCCCCGACAGCCTGCGCCTACTGCTGGGCCAAAGCGACGAAAAGCGCACCACCTTCCGCCCGGTGCGCGTGGCGCGGCCCCAGCCCGGGGCCAGCATAGCCGTGGCCGGCCTGCCGCCGCTGCGCTACCAAGTAACGGCCGGCCAGCCGGAGTTGCAGCCGCTAGCCACTGACTCGGCCCGGGCCCAGCCAGCGGTGCCGGTGCGCAGCGGGCCACTACGGGTGGTGCTCTACGCCCCGGCCGGCGCGGCCGGGGAAGCCCGCTATCTGCGGGCGGCTTTGCGGGCGGCGGCCGTGGGCCTGCCCACGCCGCTGGCCCTCACGGTCAGCACCACCGCCCCTGACCCGGCCCGCGCCCCCGACTGGCTGTTTTGGCTGGCCGAGGGCCCGGTGCCGGTGGCCTGGCGCGCCCAGGTGCCGCGCGGCCTGCGCCTGTGGCAGGAAGCAGCCGGCCCGGGCGTGGCCGACACCGCGACCCTGGCCACCGCCGAAACGGCCGGCCAGGCGCCCATCGTGCTCACGCGCCGGGGGCGCGGGGCTTTGCCAGCGGGCAGCCACCCGCGCTGGGCCGATGGCCGGGGCCGGGCCGTGTTGGCCGAGCTTGCGCAAGGCCAGGGCATTAGCTATCAGCTTACTACCCGCCTGCAAGCGCCCTGGAGCACGCTGGCCGCCAGCCCGACTCTGCCCGCGCTGCTGCTCGACCTGTTGGCCCCCGCGCCTCGCTTGGGCTCCGACTCACTGCTGACCACCTACGACCAGCGCCGCCTCGACCCGGCCCAGCTACCGGCGCCGCCTCGGCCGCTAGCCACCCGCACGGCCCCGCCAGTCGCCTACCACTTCACCGACTTGCGGCCCTGGCTGGTGCTGCTGGCCGCGGCGCTGTTTGGCCTGGAACGCGGACTGGCCCAGCGGCGGGCCCGCACTTTCGCCCCCTTATCTACTTCCTTATGAGCCAGGTAACCACGCATACTACGCCCGATGTAGCAGCGGCCCGGCGCCAGCTGCGGGCGGCCGGGCGCCACTACGCCGGGCGGCGGCTGGTGGCCGTGGGGCTGCCCACGGTGGCTGGCTGGCTGCTGCTCGGAGTGCTGGCGGCGCGCTGGCCGGGCGGGCGCCCCGTGCTGCTGGCCGGCGCGCTGGCTGGGCTGGCGGTGGCCGCGTGGCAGCTGTGGCCCCTGCGACGGCTGGGGCCGGCGGCCGTGGCGCGGCAGCTCGACCGGCTTTTTCCGGAGCTGGAAGACAGCACGGGCCTGCTTTTGCAAGCGCAGGAGCAGCTGCCGTTTTTGGGGCAGTTGCAGCAGCAGCGGGTGGCGCAGCGGCTAGGCGAGCTGGCAGCCACGCAGGCACCGCTGCTGCCGGTTTTAGTTAAGAATTCGCTTCTTATCAGCGCGTTGCTGCTGGCGGGCAGCGCCTTGGCCTGGTGGCTGCCGGCGCGGCAAGCAGTTTCGGTGGCCCCGGCCGCCGTGGCCGTGCATTTCTCGTCCGATGCCGCCCGGCCGGTGCCGCCCGCCGCCCCGCGCATTACCAAAGTAGCGCTGCTGGTGACGCCCCCGGCCTATACCCGGCGGGCCGCGTTTGCGCCGGCGGCGGCCTCGTTTCAGTGTCCGCAGGGCGCGCGGGTGCGTTGGCTGGTGCACGTCAATCGGACGGCCAGCCCGGCGCCGGTGCTCGAAATCGGCAGCCAGAAAGTGCCGCTGCGGCCAGTGGCGGGGCAAGCCAATCAGTTTGAAGCTACGCAAATTCTGAATGCCCCGGCGCTGTACCGGCTGCGCTTTACGGGCCAGTCTTCTGACGACTACGCCATTGATGTGCGGCCCGACCTGGCGCCCACCATTCGCATCCAAACGCCTAAGCCTTACACGCTCATCGCCGCCCACGGCACCCGGCCCGAGGTACCCGTGAGCGCCACGCTGCGCGATGACTACGGCCTGAGCCACGCCGAGCTGGTTATCACCGTGGCCCAGGGGCAGGGCGAGGCGGTGAAGTTTCACGAGGTGCGCCGCGACCTGAGCGGCGGCCTGGGCGGGCAGCCTGGGCAAGCCACGGTAGCCAGCCTGCTGAATTTGCCCAAGCTCGGCATGACCTACGGCGACGAGTTGTATTTCTACGTGCAGGCCCGCGACAACCACGGCCAGGCCGCCCGCTCCGATGCCTTCATTGTGCAGTGGCAGGACACGGCCGCCGCCAGCAACGCCCTCGACATGGGCATGGGCGTGAATACCGCGCCGGCTTACTTTAGGTCTGAGCGCCAGATTATTATCGACACTGAAAAGCTCATTGCCGAGAAGCCCAAGCTCACGGCCGCCGAATTTAGCAACCGGGCCAACGCGCTGGGCTTCGACCAGCAATCGTTGCGCCTGCGCTACGGCAAGTTTTTGGGCGAGGAAGCCGAAAAGGGCCTCGGCGTGACGGCCGGCCCACCCACCGCCGACGAGCCCGCCGCCCCCACCGCCGACGCGCCAACGGCTGCCGAGCCCCCGCCCGCCCCCGCCGAGGCCGACGACCACGACCATCACCCGGAAGCGCCGGCCGGCCGCCATGCCTCGGCCACCGCCGCCACCGACGCGCTCATGGACCCCTATATGCACAAGCACGACGACGCCGAAACCGCCGACTTTCTGGAGCCCGCCGTGAAGGCCAAGCTCCACGCCGTGCTCGACGAGATGTGGGCCGCCGAGCTGCGGCTGCGCACCGGCCAGCCCGCAGCGGCCCGCCCCTACGAGTATCGCGCCCTGCGCCTGCTCAAGCAAGTGCAGCAGCAAACCCGCGCCTACGTCAAGAAGGCCGGCTTCACCCCCCAGCCCTTCCCCGAGGCCACCCTGCGCCTCACCGGCGAGCTGAAGGGTGCCGCCGCCCCGCGCCTGCAAGCCACCGTGCCCGCGCCCGCCAGCCAGCCCACCGTGCGCGCCGCCCTGCGCTGGCTGGCCACTGCCCAAAGTGCGCCCGGCCGGCCAGCGCAACCCGTTGCAGCCGCGGCCCTGGAGCAGGCCGGGGCCGCGCTCTCGCAAGCCGCCCTGCAACAGCCCGGCCGCTACCTACCCGCCCTGCGGGCCCTGCGCCAGTTGGCCGCCGATGCCCGAGCCAGCCGCGTGCCCTGCCCCACCTGCCTCGCCCCCGCCCAGCGCGCCCTCACCGACCTGCTGCCCGCGCCGGTGCCCACCGCGCCCCCCGCCGCCGCCCCAGACCGCCTGGCCCGCCGCTACTTCCAGGAGCTTGGGCAGTAAATTCTTTATAGTACACTTACTGATTAGCAGCCTTAAGCTCTAAGCAATCATCGGCTGCATACCACGCCTTTACCCTGCAAAGCACCGCGCCAACCATCTCCTTGCTAAACGCTCCTTTCCCCTTGTTTCTCGCCCTGGCGTGCGGGCTGCTGGCCCTGCTTTTGGCTTGGGCTGCTCTGCGGCGCACTGACCGCCGCTGGCTGGCGTTGCGCCTGCTGGCGGGGCTGGCCGCGCCGCTAGCCCTGTGGTTCACGGCTTACCCACCGCTGCGGGCGGTGCCCGCCGCCCGCGCCGAGGCCATTGTGCTCACCCCTGGCTACCAGCCCGACAGCCTGCGGCACCTGCTGCGCAGCCTGGGCGCAGGCACGCCCGTGTGGGCCTACGGCACCCTACCGCCACCCCACGCCCGGCGCCTCGGCAGCCTGCTGGCCCTGGCCGAGCAGCGGCCGGCCCTGCGGCGCCTGCACCTGCTGGGCCAGGGCCTGCCCGCCGCCGAGCTGCCCGCCCTGGGCGCCGTGCCCGTGGTGGCCCACCCGGCCCCGCCGTACGCGGGCCTGCAAGCGGCAGCCTGGCGCCAGCACCTCACTTTAGGCGAGTACTTTGAGGTAGAAGGCACGCTAGCTGGGGCGGCGCTGACCTCGGTGAGCCTGGTAGCCGAGGGCACCGGCCGCGACTCGGTGCGGCTACCCGCTGACGGTGGGCATTTTCGCCTGCGCTACCGGCCCCGGGTGGCTGGCCTGGCGCGCTATGCCCTGCGCCTGCGCCGCGTGGGCCAGCCTCCCAGCACCGAGCCGCTGCCCCTGGAAATAGCGCCCGCCACCTTGCCGCCGGTGCTGCTGCTAGCCGCCGTACCGGGCTTTGAGTTTAAATTCTTAAAAAACAGCTTGGCCGCTACCGGCCGGGCCGTGGCCCTGCGTACCACCGTGAGCCGGGGCCTGGTCCAAACGGAGTTTCTCAATCAGCCTGCGCAGGCGCTCGACCACCTCACGCCCGGCCTGCTGGCTCACTTTGCCTTGGTAGTGGCCGATGCCGCCACCCTGGCCAGCTTACCCGGCGGCGAAAGCCAGGCCCTGCGCGCCGCCGTGCAGCAGGGCCGCCTGGGCCTGGTGGTGCTGGCCGAGGCCGCACCGCTGCCCGCCGCCACGCCCGCCCGCCCCGACTTTGTGGTGCAGCCGCTACCCACGGCCGGCGCAGTAGCCCAGCCCCTTACCTGGCCCGATGCCCCAAGCTCGGTGCGCGCCATACAGCCCGCCCGCCTGCAAGCCCAGCCAGCGCTGCGGCCCCTGGTGCGGGGCGCAGGTGGGGCGCTGGTAGCGGCGGCCCGCCGCGTGGGCCTGGGCACGGTGGTCGTGTCGGCAGTGCCCGAAACCTTCCACTGGGCTTTGCAGGGGCAGGCGGCGGCCTACGCCTCGTTCTGGAGCCAGCTGCTGGTGGCCGCCACGCCGCCACCCGCCCCGGCTGCCACCTGGCTGGCCCTTGACCGCTGGCCGCGCCCCGGCCAGCCTCTCACACTACGGCTGGCGGGCGCCCCGGCAGCTGCGCTGCCTACCGTGCAGCCGCTGGCCGGTGGGGCCGCCGTAGCCCTGGCCCTGGCCCAGGATACCCGCCTGCCCGAGTGGCACACCGCCCAGTACTGGCCCGCTACGGCCGGCTGGCATCAGGTGCGCGGGCCGGGCCGCACGGTGCACCGCTTTTACGTGTACGACTCGGCCGCTTGGCGCGGCCCCGAGCTGGCGGCGCGGCAGCAGGCGCTAGCGGCACGCAACGCGCAGCTAGGCACGCCAGCACTGGCCGCTGCGACCACCACTGTAGCGCAGCCCTGGCCAGCCGGCTGGTTTTTCGGCCTGTTTCTGCTGGCCGCCAGCTTCTTGTGGCTGGAAGAAAAGCTGTGAAAGTTAATGGTTGATGATTAATGATTAGCGGTTAATAGAATGGGGGACGTGCTCCGACTTTGGAACACGTCCCCCATTCTATTAACCATTGACTTTAATGGCTAAAAAATTAACCATTAATCAATTAACCATTGCTTTAGTAAGCGCGGGCAAACCAGGCGCGGCGCGGGCTAGGCTTGCCAGTCACGATGCAGATGCCTTCCTCGTCGGCTTCGTTCAGGGGCAGGCAGCGCACGGTGGCCTTGGTCTGCTCCTTAATAAGCTCCTCGGTTTCGGAAGTGCCGTCGTAATGGGCTACTACAAAGCCGCCTTTGCCGTCGAGCACCTGCTTGAACTCGTCGTAGGTTTCGACGCGGGTAGTGTGGGCAGCGCGGTAGTCCTTGGCCTTGTTGTACATGTTGAGCTGAATGTCGTTCAGCAGCTTATCCACGCTGTCTACTACTTCATTCAGGGGCAGTTGCAGCTTCTGCTTGGTGTCGCGGCGGGCGGCTTCCACGGTGCCGGCGTCGAGGTCGCGGGCGCCGATGGCCAGGCGCACGGGCACGCCCTTCATCTCCCACTCGGCAAACTTGAAACCTGGGCGCTCGGTGTCGCGGCTGTCCACTTTTACCGAAATGCCGCGCTGAATGAGCCCCTGCTGAATGGGCCGGATGCGCTCCAGCAGCGCGTCCAGCTCGCCGGTCTTATAAATCGGCACAATCACCACCTGAATCGGCGCCAGCTTGGGCGGCAGCACCAGGCCCTCGTCGTCGGAGTGGGCCATAATGAGCGCGCCCATCAGGCGGGTGCTCACGCCCCAGCTCGTGCCCCACACGTGCTCCAGGCCGCCTTCCTTGGTCTGAAACTGCACGTCGAAGGCCTTGGCGAAATTCTGGCCCAGGAAGTGGCTGGTACCCGCTTGCAGGGCCTTGCCATCCTGCATCAATGCCTCGATGCAATAGGTGTCTTCGGCGCCGGCAAAGCGCTCGTTGGGGGTTTTCACGCCTTTCACTACGGGCACGCCCATGTGCTCCTCGGCAAACTCGGCGTACACGTCGAGCATCTGGCGGGTTTCGGCCACGGCCTCGGTGGCGGTGGCGTGGGCAGTGTGGCCTTCCTGCCACAGAAATTCGGCGGTGCGCAGAAACAGGCGCGTGCGCATTTCCCAGCGTACTACGTTGGCCCACTGGTTGATGAGCAGCGGCAGGTCGCGGTAGCTCTGAATCCAGTTTTTGTAGGTGCTCCAGATGATGGCTTCCGAGGTGGGGCGCACAATGAGTTCTTCTTCGAGCTTGGCGTTGGGGTCTACGCGCAGCTTGCCGGGGCGGTCGGGGTCGTTCTGGAGGCGGTAGTGGGTCACTACGGCGCACTCCTTGGCGAAGCCCTCGGCGTTCTTTTCCTCGGCCTCAAACAGGCTCTTGGGCACGAACAGCGGGAAGTAGGCATTCTCATGCCCGGTGCGCTTAAACATGTCGTCGAGCTGGCGCTGCATCTTCTCCCAGATGGCGTAGCCATAGGGTTTAATGACCATGCAGCCGCGCACGGCCGAGTTTTCGGCGAGGCCGGCGCGCTTCACCAGCTCGTTGTACCAGAGTGAATAATCTTCCTGGCGGGTAGGCAACTTTTTGCTCATAACAGGCATCTGAAACCACTATATCGGGGCCGGCCCCGGGCCGGTCGATTATGGTATGGGTTTTGTGTCAGTAACTTTCGAATAAAGGCACCGTTTTGGGGCGAAATTACGTTATAGTAACGTGCGCCCGCGCGCGGAGCTTTCCGGTTGAGCAGTTCTTTTTGAGTCGGGCCCCCGGGCCGGGCCTTCACCTAGCTTCCATACGCCACGCAGTTCTTTTACTAACCCACTCAGCTCTTCGCTGATTTCTCATTTTTTCTGTCATGAAAAACCTGCTCACCGCTACTTTGCCGGCGTTGGCGCTGCTCGCTTTGGGCGGGTGCGCCACCACCGGGGCGCTGACGACCTCCACGGAGAACGACGGCGTTTATTACTCTTCCAGCGACCACACAACTACCGTGAGCCCGGCGGCGCAGGTGTACGGCGGCAGCGGCACCATCCCGGCCCGCGCCCTCGATGACACGGCCCCGGCCAGCACCGCCGCCACTACCGATGATGCCAACCCCGACTACCAGGGCGGCACCCCGGCCAGCAAGGCCACGGCCAACACGGACTACTACAACAATAACTACTCGGCCTACGGCAGCAGCGCCTTTGGCCAGCCCTACACCGGGCCGGGCGTCAGCTCCTACAACTACGCGCCCAGCTACTCGGCCACGCCTTCGTACTACGGCTCGCCCTATGGCTACAGCAGCGCTTTTGGGTATGGGTTCTCGCCTTTCAGCTACGGCTTTTCGCCGTATAGCTACGGGGGCTACGGTTTCGGCGGCTCGCCCTACGGCGGTTTCTACGACCCCTTCTACTCGCCCTATGGCTACGGTGCTGGCCTGAGCATTGGCTTTGGCTACGGCTTCGGGGGGTACGGCGGCTTTGGCTCGCCGTTTGGCTATGGCTTCGGTTCGCCCTTCGGCTATGGCTACGGGTACCCGTATGGCTACTCGGCGTTTTACGGCGGTGGCTACGGCGGCTATGGCTACGGCCGGGGCTACTACGACGCGTACGGCGCAGGCTACAGCCGGCCCGTCATTTATGCCAATGGCACGCGGAGCGGCTCGGGCGCCAACCCCATCCTGGTAGGGCCGCGCGGCGGGCGCGGCGGGACCGTGCTCAATGGCATGGCACCGGCCGGCAGCGCTGGTGCGCTTGATAACGGCCGCCGCAATGCCGGCGCTTACTCTACCAACGGTATCGTTACGCCCGGCGCCGGCGGCACCGTAATGCCGAGCCGCCGCGACGGGGGCGGGGGCGGTAACGTAGTAGGCCAGCCTACTTACTCGACGCCGGGCGCGGCGGCCAATCAGGCTTCGGCTATGCCGCAGGGCCAGAACGCCGGCCGCCGTGGTTTCTTTGGGGGCTTCTTCGGCAATGGCACCGGTGCGCCAGCCAACGCCGCCGGCGCTGCCAATGGCGGCATAAGTGGCCAGCCCCAGATGCAGCGCCGCAGCTACAGCCAGCCGCAGTACGGCAACGCGGCCGGTAGCTATAGCCAGCCCAGCTACAACCAGGGCCAGCAAGCGCGCCGCGATTACAGCCAGCCCAGCTTTAACCAGCCGAGCCGCAGCTTTAGCCAGCCCAGCTTCGGGGGTGGGGGCGGCGGTGGCGGCAGCTTCGGGGGTGGCGGCGGCGGTGGCCGGCGCGGCGGCCGTTAGGCCGTCGCAGCACTACCCTACTACTAACCAGTCATTTAGCCATACTGCTTGATTTATCCCGAGCCGGTCCCTCGGACCGGCTCTTTTTTGCCCCTTCTTTTTTTAGCATGAAACATACATTTATGGGCCTGGCTACGCTGCTGGGCGGTTTTTTGGGGCTAACGCATTCGGCACAAGCGCAAAGCAGCTACTACGAAGACGCCCTGCTGTACTCGCGCCAGGGGCCGGCGGGTACGGCCCGCACGCTGGGCCTAGCCGGCGCCAACGTGTCGCTGGGCGGCGATTTTGGCAACCTGACCAGCAACCCGGCGGGCCTGGGCTTTTTCACCAAGTCGGAGGTTAGCCTGACGCCCGGCGTAGGGTTTGGTACGGCCAGTTCGACGCCCGTAGCCAACGCGGCGGCTACCGGCAGCTTTGCCGCGCTCAGCCAGACGGCCAACAGCTTTCACATTGCCAGCGCGGGCGCGGTATTTGCCAGCCGCCGGCCCGACAATGACAACACCAGCGACTGGCGCGGCGGCTCGTTTGCGCTGGGCTTTACGCGCCTGGCCGATTTTAACCAGGGCTTCAGCTACCAGAACCAGACGGATGAGAAGCATTCGTTCTTCCAGTTTTTACGTGAGCCGGGGGGCTTTTCCAACGCCTCAAGCGCAGGCTACCAGAGCGCGCTGGCCGGCATTTCGGCCCAGGAAAAGAGCGGTGACTACACCGACCTCGACGGCCTGGCCTACGGTAACTTTCTGACTACCAAGGTACGCACCAAGGGAGGGGTCGATTCGCTGACGACCCCGGCGCGCGTGGGGCCCGTGACGCAGCGCGAGCAGGTGCTCAACAAGGGCTCCATGTCGCAGTTTGACCTGGGCTACGGCGGCAACTACCGCGACAAGCTCTACCTCGGCGTGGGCGTGGGCATTGTGTCCTTGAACCGGACGCGCACCAGCACCTTTAGCGAAAACACGAACGGCGGCGAGGATTTCAACTACCAGGATTACCTCAAAACGACGGGCACGGGCATCAACGGCCGCCTGGGCCTCATCTACCGCGTGGTGGATGCCGTGCGCCTGGGCGCCTCGGTGCAGACGCCTACTTACATCCGCCTCACCGACGAGTACAGCACCACGCTCACCTCGCAGTATACGCCCAGCAACCTCGATAACGTGCTGACTACCACGCCTGGTACGTTCGATTATAGCGTAACAACGCCCTGGCGCGCCAACGGCGGCCTCACGGTGCTGCTGGCCAAGTACGGCTTCCTTACTGCCGACGTGGAGTACCTCAACTACGCCGCCTCGCACTTCAATACCATCGACGGCACTTCCGATAACTATCTGACCCAGAACAACACGACCATCACCAACAGCTACCGCAACGCGGTGAACCTGCGCGTGGGAGCCGAGGGCCGCTTCGACATCTTCCGGGCGCGGGTGGGCTACGCGCGCTACGCCAGCCCCTACGCCGGCACCTCGCCCTACAACCGCGACCAGAACTACTTTACCGCTGGCCTGGGCCTGCGCACCAAGAACTTTTTTGTGGATGTGGCCGGCGTGTACCTGACCTACAAGGACCGCTACTCGCCCTACAACCTGGCCAGCGGCCCCGGCACGGCCACCAACGGCGTGTCGCCGATTGTGGCCAGCGACTACAGCCGCTTCACGGCCAGCCTCACGGGCGGGCTGCTGTTCTAAGGGCGGCAAGGCACCTCAGTTACCAGGCATTAAAAAGCCCCCGCGCTGCACTTGGCAGGGCGGGGGCTTTTTGGCTGTCTGAGGGTAGCGGTTACTCATTCAGGCCGTGCTTGGCCACGCGAACTTGCAGCTGCAAGCCAGCCGTGGTACCGGTGGGCAGGGCCTTGACGTAGAACAGCCCAAAGTAGGGCTTGCCGCCGTTGTAGTCCGTGCGAAAGGCATATACCTGATTAACCGCCAGCGCATTGAGAAAAGGCACCCCGTTGCCGCCGTACTGCTGCCGGATGCCCAGCGTGTCGGTGGCGTCGTTGTAATTGTTGAGGTTCAGGCCCGTGAGCTGAAAGCGCGTGCGGCGGCGGTTGGCGGTGGGCCAGCGGCTGGCGCTGAGCGTAAAGGGCGCCGGCGTGGCCGTGGGCACGTAGTCGGGCGAGGCCAGGCGGCGGCCATCGGGCAGCAGCACCATGTCGATGAGCTTTTGCAAATCGGGGTTCGTCACGCTGCCCACCACTGAGTAGGCCGGGAAGGCCAGGCCCGCCTTCAGGTCGATAAAGCGGCGGTCGCTCGTGCCGAAGGCCGAGGCGGGCAGCAGTAGGGTGTAGTCGTGGTACACGAGCAGCGAATCGGCCCGGCGCACGCCCAGCGTAAAGGAGCGGGCGGCCGTGTTGCCATCCTTGTCGGTAGTCGTGAATACCCACTTCTCGGTGCCCGACGTGGCGCGGGCGCCAAACAGGGCGGTGTAGAGTAAATCGACCGGCGCGGGCGTCGCCATTGTCGAGTCGAGGTACGTCACTACTTCGCCCGTGGGCAGACCGGCGTAGTTGAAGGAGGTGAGCAGCGTGGGGTAGGCAAACGGCAGCCGGCGCGGCGAATACGTGACCGTGACGTTGAAGTGGGCCAGCGTATTGCCCGAGTTGCCGCCCGAGGCCGTAGTGCCCGGCGAGGCCGTGGCAAACAGGCGCGTGGACAGCGTATCGGCCGGCCCCACGCCGGTTTTATTGCCCGCCGTGAAGCGGCCCGAGCTGATAAAGTAGAGCTTCACCGGGCCGTTGCTTTTGGCGCAGCCCGCCAGCAAAAACACACTCCATATCGCAAGCAGAAAACGCATAAGCAAGGCCACGTAAAGAACAACGAAATGCAAAGGTCGGCAGGCCGGTGCGCCCGGCCCCCACCCAACGCCACCGCGCGGCGCCTTATTCCCCGGCGATGGGCGTGGGGCAGCTTTTTTGGCCGCGCCGGGCCAGCAGCAGGCAAAGGGCGCGTGGTTCAGCGGGCTCTCATGCGGGGCAGCTTATCTTTGGGCTGATGCCCCTGGCCCCCGCTTCTGCCCCTGCCCTCTTCTTCGAAAACGCCGCCGGCCGCATCCTGGCCGACCCGGCGGGCTTCGTGCGCTCCTACTGGGGGCCGCAGCCCCGCACCCTGGCCGATACCCAGGCGTTTCTGGGTCAGCTCACCCGCGCCATGCAGCACCACGGCCAAGCCAGGGTGCTCAGCAACCAGACGGCCATGATTCCGCTTACCACCACCGAGCAGACCTGGATAGCGCAGGAATGGCTGCCCCACGCCGTGCACCAGGCGGGCTACCGGGCCTGCGCCGTGGTGCTGGCCACCAGCCTCTACGCCCGCCTGGCGATGGCCTACGTCACGACCAACGTGCAGGGCCTGCCCATGCGCTACCGCTCGTTCGACCAGGAAAGCGAGGCCATTGCGTGGCTGCTTCAGCAAGCTACCTAACGCCGAGTGCCCGGTTTCCCGGCCGGCGCAAAGCCAGCCGGGAAACCGGGCACAAACACTTACTAGCTAGCAGGCTACGCGTTCAGCTTGGGGTAGTCGGTGTAGCCCTTGGGGCCACCCGAATAGAACGTCTCTTTGTGGGCTTCGGCCAGCGGGGCATTTTGGGCAAAGCGCTCCACGAGGTCGGGGTTGGAGATGTAAAGCGTGCCGAAAGCTACGAGGTCGGCGTCGCCGTCGGCGATGATTTTATTACCCTTCTCCTGGGTCATGCGCACGTTGATGATGAGCGTACCCTTGTAGAGCGGGCGGTAGCGCTTGGCAATGTGCGGCTCGGCGAACGGCAGCTTGCTCACATCGGTCATGGGCTCGGTGAGGTGCAGGTAGGCCAGGTCGTACTCGGCGCTCAGGCGTTTGATGATGTAGTCGAAGGTCGGGATGGTTTCCTCATCCATCGTGATGCCAAACAGGCCGTGGAGCGACGGGTTGAGGCGCACACCTACCTTGCCCAGGTCCACGCCGGCCGCCTTGATGGCGTCGAGCACGTCGAAGAGCAGGCGGGCCCGGTTCTCGATGGAGCCGCCGTACTCGTCGGTGCGGTGGTTGCTGGTACCGTTGAAAAACTGGTGAAACAGGTAACCGTTGGCCGAGTGAATCTCGACGCCGTCGAAGCCGGCGGCCAGGGCATTCTGAGCCGCCTTGGCAAAGTCGGCGATGGTTTGCTTTATCTGCTCGGCCGTCATGGCGCGCGGCTCCACCGTTTCCTGGAAGCCGGTGGGCGTGTACACCTTGTCGTGGGGGTTAATGGCCGACGGGGCCAGCGGCAGGTTGCCATCGAGCAGGTCGGGGTGTGATACGCGGCCTACATGCCAGATTTGGGCAAAAAACTGGCTGCCCAGCTTGTGCACGGCATCGGTCACCTTGTGCCAGCCGGCCACCTGCTCGGGCGAGTAGATGCCGGGCACGTTGATGTAGCCCACGCCTTCGGGGCTCACGTAGGTACCTTCCGAGATGATGAGGCCCGCCGAGGCGCGCTGGGCGTAGTACTCGGCCATGAGGTCGTTGGGCACGGTACCCGGGTTTTCGGCGCGGCTACGGGTCATGGGGGCCATTACCACGCGGTTGCGCAGGTTCAGCTTGTCAGATTTAAACGGGGTCAGCAGCGGTTGCTCGGCCATAACTAAGGGGCGTAAATGCGAATGAGGAAAGTGGCTTCGCGTTGGGAAGCGCCTAATAAGCCCGGGCCGCCCCGCTTTGTTTCGTGTTGCTACATTATTTCCGCCTCAGCGGCGCACCGCCCGCACAAAGCGCGGCCGGCCCAGAAAGTCATCCAGCACCGCCACCTGCTCAAAAAACTCCTCCGTGAAGAGCGCCGCCGTTTCTGGCCCCAGCGCCTCGTTTATTTCCAGCCAGATGCTGCCGCCCGGCCGCAGCAGCGCGCTCCCTACTTCGGCCAGCCGCCGGTAGAAGAGCAGCGGGTCGTGGTCGGGCACAAACAGGGCGGTGGCGGGCTCCCAGGCCAGCACGTTTTCGCGCATCAGCGCCCGCTCGCTTTCGCGCACGTAGGGCGGGTTGCTCACCAGGATGTCGAGGCTGGCGGGCGCCGCGCCGGCCGGCATTTGCTGCAAGATATCGACCTGCTCAGTTTGCACGCCGGGCGCGTAGCGGGCCGCGTTGCGCGCGGCCACCGCCAGCGCTTCGGCCGAAATATCGACGGCCAGCACCTGCGCGCCGGGCAGCGCCCGGGCCAGCGCCAGAGCCAGGCAGCCGCTGCCGGTGCCCACGTCGAGCAGGCGCAGGCCCGGCCGGCCGGCGTGGACGCGGGTTATCAGCTGCACCAGCTCTTCGGTTTCGGGGCGCGGGATGAGGGTAGCGGGCGTCACTTCCAGCTCCAGGCCCGCGAAGTGGGCGGTGCCCAGCACGTACTGCACCGGCTCGTGGGCCAGCAGGCGGGCTTGCAGGGCCGGCAGGCGGGCCAGCACCGCGGCGGGCACGGGCGCGGCGGCCTGCATCCGGCGCTGCAAGGGGCTCAGGGCCAAGAGGTGCTCAGCGACCAGGGTGGCCAGCGCCTGGGCTTCGCTGGGGGGGTAGAGGGCCTGCAAGGCGGCGGCAAGGTCGGCGGTGAACTGCTGGGTAGTAACGGGCATAGGGCTGCAAAGATGGCCGGTTGGTCGGGGTTGGCGTAGCAAAAGCTGCGTTTGGCGAATAGCTTTACGCTCCTAACCCGCGCTGTTCTTTCCTCCCTATGCCTGTGCCCGACGACTCGCTTTTTATGCGCCGCGCCCTCGACCTGGCCGCCCTCGGCCAGGGCCACACCCGCCCCAACCCCCTGGTGGGCTGCGTAGTGGTGGGCCCGGCCGGCACCATTATCGGCGAGGGCTACCACCAGCAGTACGGCGGCCCCCACGCCGAAGTAAACGCTCTGGCCAGCGTGGCCGACCCGGCTTTGCTGCGCCAGAGCCGCGTGTTCGTCACGCTGGAGCCCTGCGCCCACCACGGCAAAACGCCCCCCTGCGCCGACCTGCTCATTGCCAGGGGCGTGCCCGAAGTCATCGTCTGCAACGACGACCCCAACCCGCTGGTAGGCGGCCGGGGCTTCGAAAAGCTGCGGGCCGCCGGCATTCAGGTGCGTACTGGCCTGCTGGCAGCCGAGGGCCGGCAGCTCAACAAGCGATTCTTTACCGCCCAGGAAAAGCAGCGGCCCTACGTGGTGCTGAAGTGGGCCGAGTCGGCCGATGGCTTTTTGGCCGGGCCGCACTTTCAGCAAGTGCAAATCAGTGGTCCCCAGGCCCAGTTGCTCACGCACCAGTGGCGCACCGATGAGGCGTCCATCCTGGTGGGTACCCGCACGGCCCTGCACGACAACCCTCGCCTCAACGCCCGCGAGTGGCCCGGCCCGCAGCCCACGCGCCTCGTCATTGATAAAAACCTGGCCCTGCCGCCCAGCCACCATGTGCTCGACGGCTCGCAGCCTACCATCATCTACACGCACCGCACCAAGGCCAGCAGCCCCAATCTCGATTACGTAACGCTGCCTTTTGCCCCGCCCGGCGCGCCGCCCTCACCCGACCTGCTGCCCGCCGTGCTGGCCGACCTGCACGCGCGCCACCTCGAGTCGGTGCTGGTAGAAGGTGGCCCTACCGTGCTTACCGCGCTGCTCCTCAGCAACGTGTGGGATGAAATCCGGGTATTCCGCAGCGCCAAGCGGCTGGAGCGCGGCATTGCCGCCCCCCGCCTAGGCCTGCGCGGCTGGCAAAACCACACCAAAGTAGGCCCCGATGACTTGTTTGTTTACGTAAACGGGTAGCGCTGCCCTTGGATTAACTTACAATTCTTTGATGACGGACTCTACCCCGGCACGTCTCTATTACTATACTAACCCAGCAATAAAACAGCAAAAGGCCCTGGCGTTCAGTTGAACGCCAGGGCCTTTTGCTGTTTTCAGCTAGGGCTGCTGCCTAGCGGCCAAACAGGCCGCCGAGCAGGCCACCCAGGCCGCTGCCCATAATGCCGCCGCCACCGGCGCTGGCCGGCTGCGAGTTGGGCTGGCCACCCAGGCCACCCAGCACCGACATGATGGAGCCCAGGCCGCTGCCGCCCATCGAGCCCTGCTGCGGATACTGGCTGGGGTCCAGGCCATTCTGGTTGCTATTGCCGCCGCCGAGCACGCCGCTCAGCAGGCCGCCGCCGAGCAAGCCGCCCAGCATACCGCCCAGCGAGCCACTGCCGCCCAGGCTGCCCATTGCGCCGCTCAGCAGGCCGCCGAGCGAGCCGCTCTGGCTCTGGGGCTGGCCGCTGCTGTTCGAGCCGCCGCCCATCACTTTCGAAATAACCATCGGGGCTACTACACCCAGCAAGCCCGCCATGAGCGCGCCTTTCGGGATGCCTACGCTGCTAAGCTTATCGCCTATGCCGCTCAGGAAGCCTTGCTTACCGGGGTCCTGCGGGTCGTGCGGCACGCTGGCAGCTTGGTCTACTACGCTTTCGAGGGCCTGCTTTTGCTCGGGGTTTACGCCCAGGTAAGCGGCCATTTTACCCACCATTTCTTCCTCGCCGGGCGAGTACGTGCCATCGGCGCGGGCAAAGCTGATGAGGTCGGTCACGAGCGAATAGCGCAGGTCGCTGCCTTTCAGTTGGTCGAGGCTCTGCTGCACGGTCGAGTTGTTGGCCGAGTCGGCCGCAGCCAGCACCTGGCGAATAGCGCCGTCCGAAAGGCCAGCCTGCTGTGCTAGGCGCTGCAAAAACTCGGCTTCGGGGGCCGTAGCCTGGCGGTCGGCCGTGGCTAGGGCCGCAATAGCACTGAGGTAAGCCGTCTTCTCGGGCTCCGAATAGTTTTGAAGCAACTGCGTTTCCATGAAAGAAAGAAATAGGTAGGCGTGAAAAAGGAAGAAAGGCGCCCATTGGCTCGCCGCCGGGCTTGGTGCTGCTAACGATAAAGCGCCGGCCGCGTTGCCCACCCAGCTCCCTTCGCCGTTTACTGCCGTTTTTTTCAAAAGTTTTTCTGGCTGACTGCTAATTTTTTAGGCGCCTGAGTCGGCTTTACCAGTCACTTTTTTTAGCGCCAGGCTTGGACATTCCAAAAAGTCCCCCCATCTTTGTATCACCAAAACGGCAAACGCCACTCGGTAAAAGGGGAGATTAGCTCAGCTGGTTCAGAGCATCTGCCTTACAAGCAGAGGGTCACTGGTTCGAACCCAGTATCTCCCACCATTGAGAAACACCCACTTAGCTTCACAGCTGAGTGGGTGTTTTCTTTTATCCCTACCCTTTGCCTATCCGTCTACTAGCGCTGAGAGGCAACTTAAGAGAGGCAGAAAGCTCCGGCGCGAGCGCAAAGCAATTCGGCGCTAAAAAGGCAGCTACCACCTCTTTAACCCCGAATTCCAACAATGAATAGGCTAAGCTAGGCGGCCGCGCCGGGCGGCTAGCCCAGCAGCACTTGCAGCAGGGCCAGCACGGGCAGCACGAGCAGAAAGGCATCGAAGCGGTCGAGCAGGCCGCCGTGGCCGGGCAGGAAAGTGCCGGAGTCCTTCACGTCGGCGCTACGCTTGAGCATCGACTCGGCCAGGTCGCCGAGCGGGCCGAACACGGCTACCACGCCCGCCGCTACCAGCCGGTGGCTCAAGGGGATATCCGGCAGGAAATAGCCGGCCGCCCAGCCCACCAGCAGCGTGAGGGCCGCGCCGCCGGCCCAGCCCTCCCAGGTTTTGCCGGGCGAGATGCGGGGCGCCAGCTTGTGCTTGCCAAAGTTTTTGCCGGCGAAGTAGGCCCCGGTATCGGCCGCCCACACAAAGAAAATGAGGCAGAACACGCGGCCAGGCTCGAAGTGGCCCGAGCCGTAGGCAATGAGGCTCAGTAAAGCCATCGGCAGACTCACGTAGAGCAGGCCGGTGATGGTAGCGCCGACATTGAGGAAGGGATGGCCATTGTTGGGCCACAGCAGGACTTCGCGCAAGACCAGCACCAGCAGCAGCAGGAGCGCCCCGGCTAGCCAACTCACCGCCGAGTAGGCGCTCGTTGCCACTGCGGGCCAGGGACTTAGCGCGCCAGCAGTGGCTTGTGGTGCCAGGCCAAGGGGCAGAGCGGGCGCAGAGAGAGCAGGCCAGCCCAAAAGCTGCGCATAGTACGAATACCCAACTGCTAGATTAATACTCAAAAAGATAACTACCCCCACCACCAGCCCGAGCCAGAACGCCGGCTTGTGCCCGCCCGCCCGCATGATGCGGTAAAACTCCTTCAAAATCACCGCCTGCACGGCGGCAAAAAACACTGCAAATGGGATGGGTCCGCCAAACGTGCAGCCAGCCAGCAGCGCTGCCGCGAGCGCTCCCCAAATGGCGCGCAGGCGTAGGTTGCTAGGGCCTTTAGGCTTGTCTGCTTCGGGGGCGGGGGGAGGGGTAGCGTCAGGGTTCAAATTGGGCGGAGGTAGGGCGTGGAAAAGCTAGGGGAGCGCCTGGGCACGGGGCGGAGCGGCGGCCGCCGTGGGCGCCGGGGAGTCGGCCGCCCAGCGCTGATGCAGCCAGTAGAGCAGCCCGGCCGTGACTGCGGCCGATGCCAGAACGAGCGGCCAGGGCAACGGCTGGGTCGAGTCGGGGTCGAAGTAGCTGGGCAGGTGCCGCCCCTGCGCCAGGTAAAGCAGGATGAGCTGGAAGGCGTTCTGGGTGAAGTGCGCGGCCATCGACACGAGGATGTTGCCGCTCCACTCGTAGAGGTAGCCCAGCACCAGCCCCAGCACAAAGCGCGGCACAAACCCAAAAAACTGCACGTGAATGGCCGAGAAAATGGCCGCCGCCAGCCACACGCCCACGTGCCGCGACCCGAACCACTGCACCAGGCAGCGCTGCACGCCGCCCCGAAACACTAACTCTTCGGCCACGGCCGGCACGATGGCAATGACCACGAGGCCCACCAGCAGCCGGCCGGGGGTATTGAAATTAGTGAGAAACTTGGTGAGGCCGGCGGCTTGGTCTTCCTTGTCGCGGGCCCACAGCTCGAAGCCGTGAAGGGCGCCGGGGAAGTGCGCGCCGGCATTCCAGGCCACCAGCGCCGACAGAAAAGGCACCGAGCACAGGATAACCAAGCCGGCCGCCACCAGCCACCACGCCGCCCCGAGCCGGCGCGGCGCGTAGTAGCCGGCCACCGACTGGCCCAGCAGGCGCGGCAGCAGCAGCGCCCCCGCCCCCACCCCGGCCAGCGACAAGCCCTGGTAGAGCATGAGCACCGCCCAGCCGCGCGGGTAGCGCTCGGGCGCGGTGGCCAGGTTGCCAAATTCCTGCATTGACACCCCGTAGAGCGCGCTGGCCAGCACCACGGCCAGCAGGCTGGCCAGGCATAGCCCGGCCACGGCCAGCCCCAGCAGCATCAGCAGCTGCGCGGCGGGGTGCACGGAGCGGGGTACTAAACCTTTCATAGGGGCGGGGGTGTTCAAGGGGGTGTAAATTTGCGCAATAAATTCTGGGTAGGTGGCGGCGGTACCCTTCTGCGCCTCGCAACGCTCGCCATGACAGCCGATTTAAAGCTGTATGCTGCCCACGGCGCGCCGCCTACAAAATCCGTGAAATCCGCTAAAATTTGAGCTAATCCGTGGTCCATATTCGTAATATTCAGCTGCCCGACTTCCCGCTACTCCTCGCCCCGATGGAGGACGTGAGCGACCCGCCCTTCCGGGCCGTGTGCAAGGCCAACGGCGCCGATTTGATGTACACCGAGTTCATTTCCTCGGAAGGACTCATCCGCGCCGCCGCTAAAAGCCGGCAGAAGCTCGATGTGTTTGACTACGAGCGGCCCATTGGTATTCAGCTCTTTGGCTCCGATGTGGATACGATGGGCGAGTGCGCGGCCATCAGCACCGAAGCCGGCCCCGACCTCATCGACATCAACTACGGCTGCCCGGTGAAGCAGGTGGCTATGCGCGGCGCGGGTGCGGCCCTGCTGCGCGACATCCCAAAGATGGTGGCCATGACCGCCGCCGTGGTGCGCAACACCCACCTGCCCGTGACGGTAAAAACCCGCCTCGGCTGGGACAATGATACCCTCAACGTGGAAGAAGTAGCCGAGCGCCTGCAAGACGTGGGCATTGAGGCGCTTACGGTGCACGGCCGCACCCGCGTGCAGCTCTACAAGGGCGAGGCCGACTGGCGCCTCATCGCCAAAATCAAGGAAAACCCGCGCATCAAAATCCCAATTTTTGGCAACGGCGACATCGACTCGCCCGAAAAGGCACTCGAATACAAGACTCGCTACGGCGTGGATGGCGTCATGATTGGCCGCGCCGCTATCGGCTACCCCTGGATTTTTCGGGAGGTGAAGCACTTCGTGGCTACCGGCCAGCGGCTGGCCCCGCCTACCCTCGAAGAGCGCATTGCCATGTGCAAAATGCACTTCGACAAGAGCTTGGAGTGGAAAGGTCCCAAGGCCGGCATCTTCGAGATGCGCCGGCACTACGCCCACTACTTCCGGGGCCTGGAAGGCGCCAAGCAGTGGCGCACCCGCCTGGTCGATGCCGAAAACGGCGCCGACGTGTACGCCATTCTGGAAGAGATTGCGGCCAGCGACGCGGTGCTGGTGGGCTAGCCGGGCGGTATCGGGGCAGTAGTGCATAACAGAACGTCATGCTGAGTTTGCCGAAGCATCTCGCTCGCGCCGCTGGATTAGTAATCCTACTGGCGTGGTAGAGATGCTTCGGCAAGCTCAGCATGACGTTCTGTTATGCACTACCATCATTATCAATCTTTCCTGCCCCGCATTTCCTGCCGGCGCATGGGCATTTTATCTACCGTGCCGAAAAGTTCGGCCGGGGCCAGCGGCTGGGTTTCGGTGCGCTTCACGCCGCCGTCTTTGCCGATGAGCAGGAGCCGGAAACCGGCCAGGGGCTGGCCCAGTTGCTGCACCCAGCACTGGCGGTCGGCGGGCGAAAGCTGGTCGTAGCACACCTCGACGACTTGAAAATCGCGCTCAGCCAGCCCTTTCGTGGCGGCGGCCAAAAGAGCTTTCTGCCGTTGAAAAGCGGCCTGGCTGGCCGTGGGCGCGCCTAGCAGCAGCAGCCGGCGCTGCCACCGGGCCGCCCGCAGGGCCTGGGCCATACCGGGCGTGGCGGCGGGCGGCGCGGCCAGCGCCGGCAGCAGCAACGCCACCGCCAGCCCTTGTAAAATCCATTTGGTAACCGCCATTTTCAAACCTGGAAGGGTGAAACCTGCTTACGCTAGCTGGGCCCCGCGTGGCCACGCGAGCGGCTTCACGGCTTGCTCATGGCAGCCCGGCGGGCTTTTCCGCGTATAGACTTCCTTTGCGCATTCACTCCTTTTCTTTCGCACGATGAGCGACACCCCCACGGACTACGCATTCGGCATGATTGGCCTCGGCACGATGGGCCGCAACCTGCTGCTAAACATGGCCGACCACGGCTTTGCCGTGGCTGGCTACGACAAAAACCAGAAGCAGGTGGACCTGCTGGGCCAGGAAGGCCAGGGCAAGCCCGTGAAGGGCTTTACCGATGCGGCCGCCTTCGTGGCCAGCATCAAAACGCCCCGCGCCATCATGATGCTGGTGCCCGCGGGCGCCATCGTCGATAGCGTAATTGCCGACATGGTGCCGCTGCTGGCGCCCGGCGATATCCTCATCGACGGCGGCAACTCGTACTACACCGACACCACGCGCCGCGACAAGGAGCTGGCCGAGAAGGGCTTTCACTTCTTCGGCATGGGTGTGAGCGGCGGCGAGGAAGGCGCCCGCTTTGGCCCCAGCATGATGCCCGGCGGCGATAAAGACGCATACAAAACCATGCAGCCGGTATTTGAGGCCATCGCCGCCCAGGTCGATGGCGCGCCCTGCGTGGCCTACATGGGCCCGGGCGCGGCGGGCCACTTCGTGAAGATGGTGCACAACGGCATCGAGTACGGCCTGATGGAGCTGATTGCCGAAACCTACGGCGTGCTCAAAACCGGCCTGGGACTCGATAACGCGGCTATCGGCCAAGTGTTTACGAAGTGGAACGAGGGCCGCTTGCAGTCGTTCCTGCTCGACATTACGAAGGATATTTTTGCCTTCAACGCGCCCGGTACCGACCACCTGTTGCTCGACGATATCAAAGACGAAGCCCGCGCCAAGGGCACCGGCAAGTGGACGTCGCAGGTGGCGATGGACTTGCAGGCGCCCATCCCGACCGTGGATGCGGCCGTGTCGATGCGCGACCTCTCGAAGTACAAGCAGCTGCGCGAGCAACTGGCCCAGCAGTACGGCCCGGCCGCCGGCCTGCTACCCGGCGATAAGGAGGAGCTACTCAAGCAACTGGAAGAGGCCTTCTACTTCAGCATGATAATGAGCTACGCCCAGGGCATGCACATGCTGGCGCGGGCCTCGGAGGAGTTTAAGTACGACTTGCAGCTGGCCACCATCGCCAAAATCTGGCGCGGGGGCTGCATCATTCGCTCCACGTTTTTGAGCGATATTTTCAACGCCTACGAGGGCAACAACCAACTGGCGCACCTGCTGCTCGACGGCAAGGTGCAGCAGCTGGTGCAGGGCAGCGCGGACGGGGCGCGGGGCCTCATCTCGGCGGCCGTGCTGGCGGGGCTGCCGGTGCCGGCCTACACTTCGGCGCTGGGCTACTTCGATGCCTTCCGTACGGGCCGCCTGCCCTCCAACCTCATCCAGGCGCAGCGCGACTACTTTGGCGCCCACACCTACGAGCTGGTGGGCAAGGAAGGCGTTTTTCACACCCAGTGGACGGGCATGCGGGCCAAGGCTGAGGCCCCGGCCGGCCCGGCGGCTAACCAAAAGCCCGCGACCCCGCCGGTAGCCGGCAATAAGCAATCGAACGAGGAGCCTCTTACCCCGCAAGCCTAAATGAATACCAAGCTAAAATCGCAGCCGACGGTCTTCGTCATCTTCGGCGGTACCGGCGACCTCAACGCCCGCAAGCTGGCCCCGGCCATCTACAACCTGTACCTGGAAGGCTGGCTGCCCGAGCAGTTTGCCCTCATCGGCACGGGCCGCACCAAGCTCACCGACGAGGAGTTTCAGGGCCGGATGCTGAAAGATATCAACGAGTTTTCGCGCACCGGCAAGGTGGCCGACGACAAGTGGGCCGGCTTCGGCCCGCACGTGCACTACCAGGCGGCCGACGTGCAAAACGCCGATACCTACAAGGATTTCGGCAAGCTTATCAAGCAGCTGGAAGAGGAGTGGCAAGCGCCCGCCAACGTCATTTACTACCTGGCGGTGGCTCCCAACTTCTTCCCCATCATCGCCGAAAACCTGGCCAAGGCCGGCCTCACGGAAGATGCCGACCGCACGCGCATTGTCATTGAGAAGCCCTTTGGCCACGACCTCGACTCGGCTAAAGAGTTGAACGCACTGCTGGGCCGCATTTTTCAGGAAAAGCAGATATACCGCATCGACCACTACCTAGGCAAGGAAACGGTGCAGAACATCATGGCCTTCCGCTTCGCGAATGCCATTATGGAGCCGCTCTGGAACCGGGACCACATCGAGCACGTGCAGATTTCGGTGACCGAAAACCTGGGCGTGGGCGAGCGCACCGGCTACTACGATGGCTCGGGCGCCCTGCGCGACATGATTCAGAACCATCTTTTGCAACTGCTCTGCATTGTGGCGATGGAGCCGCCCGTGCGCTTTACGGCCGAGGAAGTGCGTGACCGCAAGGTGGATGTGCTGCGCGCCATGCGCCGCTTCACGCCCGAAACCGTGCGTGAGCAGGCCGTGCGGGGGCAGTACGGCGCCGGCTGGCTCGAAGGCCAGCAGGTGCCCGGCTACCGCGAGGAGCCCGGCGCCAACCCGCAGTCGAACACCGAAACCTTCGCGGCCGTGAAGTTTTTTGTGGACAACTGGCGCTGGCAGGGTGTGCCGTTTTACCTGCGCACGGGCAAGCGCCTGCACCGCTCGGCGTCGGTTATCACCATCCAGTTCAAGGAGGTGCCGCACTTCATTTTCCCGCCCGAAACGGCCGAAACAATGCGCCAGAACCGGCTCATTATCAGCATCCAGCCTGAGATGAGCATCCGGCTGCAAGTGCAGGCCAAACGCCCCGGCGTGGACATGATGCTGAACACCGTGGACATGGTGTTTGACTACAAAGGCACCTACCAGAACCAAGCGCCCGAAGCCTACGAAACGCTGCTGCTCGACGTGATGCTCGGTGACCAGACGCTCTTTATGCGCGGCGACCAGGTAGAGGAGGCCTGGGATTTGGTGATGCCCATCCTCAACTCGTGGCAGTGCCGCATCAGTCAGAACTTCCCCAACTACTCGGCCGACTCGTGGGGCCCCGAAGATGCCGAAGCCCTCGTGGCCAAGGACGGCTTCCACTGGTTTACCTTGCCGCTCAATGGAAAGAAATAACGCCCAACTGCACGTTTTTGCCACCGCCGATGCAGTATTGGCGGCACTAGCCGACTACTTCGTGGCCCAGGCCAGCCAAGCTGTGGCGGCGCGCGGCCGCTTTGCGGTAGCCTTGTCGGGGGGTAGCTCGCCCAAGAAATTGTATGAGCTGCTGGCCTCGCCCGCTTACCACGAGCAAGTGGCGTGGGACAAAGCGTACTTCTTTTTTGGCGATGAGCGCAACGTGCCCCAGACCTCGCCCGACAGCAACTACCTGATGGCCAAAAAAGCCTTGTTCGACCCGCTGGGTATTCGCCCTGGGCAGGTTTTTGCCGTGGACACCCGGCTGGCCCCGGCCGAAGCAGCCGCGCAGTACGGCGTCGATGTGGAGGAGTTTTTCGGGGAGCGGGAGGCCAAGTTTGACCTCGTGCTACTGGGCCTGGGCGACAATGCGCACACGGCCTCGCTCTTCCCCAATACGCCCGTGCTGCACGATAAAACGGTGAGTGTGCAGGAAGTATGGCTGCCCATTGAGCAGGTATTCCGCATCACGTTTACTGCGCCGCTCCTCAACCAGGCGCGGGCAGTGGCCTTCCTCGTGTATGGCGCTGGCAAGGCCGAGGCCGTAAAGCAGATTCTGGAGCTGCCGCGCGACATAGACAAGTACCCGGCCCAACTTATCGAGTTGGAAGACAAACCGGTAGACTGGTTTCTGGATGAAGCCGCGGCGGCGCAGTTGCAGCAGTAGACTGGAGGTTTAGTTTATCCTAGATTAGCTAAACGCCTCGTACCAGAACGTCATGTTTCCTTCGTTAGCATGACGTTCTTTTTTGCCAAAGTAATGCGCTGAATGGCGAAATAGCCGCGCACGCAAAGGCCCCGGACGCACACAGCGCCCGGGGCCTTTTTGCTTGTGCCTCTACTACCCTACTGCTGCTTGGCCAGCCAGAGCGAGGCGTTCATATGCAGCTTGGCGTGGCTGGCGATTTCGGTCCAGCCGGGGTACACGGTGTTGCCGGGGCTGCCGGTACCGTCGTCGGCCGGCGACGAGTCGGTGATGCAGAAAACGCGGCCCGTACCGAAGGTGCTGCTGGCGCACATGATGTTGCTGAGGCCCTGCGCTGAGCTACCCTGCCACACGAGCGGCACAGCCTGCGAGCCGCTGGTTTTAGAGATAGTAGCGCCGTTCGAGAACTTGAGCTGCGTCACGTCGCCCTGCGAGCCGTGCAGGATGGTGTTGGTGCTGCTGGCCAGCACGTTGCTGCTGGTTTCCGAAATATTGGTGAGTGCAATACTGTAGCCGAAGGGGTTGGCCTGCACCGAGTTGTTGGTCATCAGGTCGTTCCAGATGGCGGGCGAGTCGTAGCCGTCGTTGTTGCGGTCCGACACGTCGTGGTCGGAAATCATGAACAGGCCGCCGCCGTTTTTAACGAACGTGAGGATGGCCGTTTTCTCGGCCGCCGTGAAGAGCGTGTTCGGCTCGTCAATCACAAACACGTTGTAGTTGGCCAAATCCTGGGGGTTCGAGGTGTTGCCGTAGGTGATGGCCGTGCCCGAGGGCAGGTTCTCGACCGAGTTGCCGAGCTTCACCAGCGACACGCCCCATGAGGAGAGGGCGGCCGTCCAGTAGCTTTCCGACGTGCTGGCCGTGATGCCCGAGGCGGCCGGCGTGGGGTAGCGCGGCACTACGCCGCCATCCACGTCGAGGGCCCAATCGGCGTTGCCGGCCAGTTCGGCGTGCGTGGCGTCAAACAGGAATTTCTTGCCGCCCGTGCTGGGCGGGGGCGTGGTGGTGCCGCCGCCCGTGCCGGCGTAGCTTTCCACCGCGATGTTGTCGAAGTTGAGGCGGTTGGTGGTGCCATCGGTTTTGCGCACTTGCAGGCGCACCGCCCCGGCGATATTCACCGTGAAGCTGGCCGTGCTTAGCGTGGCGCTGCTGGTGGTAATGGTGCTGCCCACCTTGGCGTACGACGAGCCGCCGTTGCTGGAAGCCCATAGTTCCCAAGTGCCACTAGCATCGGTACCATACAGGGCGTGGCCCACCGTGACCACACCCGCGCCGCCGCTCAGGTCAAAGTTCATGCTCAGCGAGCCACTGTTGCGCACCCGCGCCGACTGGCTGCCGGTGTGGGCATCGGCCGTGGTGTTGCCCAGCAGGGCGTCGTTGAGCGTCCAGGCGCCCGAGCCCAGCGTCACGGTGCCGGTGGTGTAGGCCGTTTTGGTACCGGTTTCGAAGCCTTCGGGGAAACCGGGGGCCGAGGCATCCTGGTGGAGGGCGGTGGCGGCGGCCAAGCTAGGCGTGGGCTCCTGGCGGGCGCAGGCGCCCAGCAGGGCGGCACCCAGCAGCGGCGCGGCCAGGTAGCGAAGTAACTGGTTCATGGTTTGGGTTTAAAGGGAAAAGAATAGGTGGCAGATGCCGAAGCAAAGCTACCGGCTTTCACCGGACAAACACCATGAAGAATGCGTGAGTAATGATTGGTTAATAAGCGGTTAGGCGCTATATAAGGCGCCTAGCAAAAAAATACCCCCGCTTCGTTAAAGCGAGGGTATTTGCAAAATAATATATGTAGCCACGAGCAGATTCGAACTGCTATCAAGCGTTTAGGAAACGCCTATTCTATCCCTTGAACTACGCAGCCAGGCCCCAAAGTTACGAAGCCGCGGCGGCGCCTACATCTTATACGCGAGTACAATGCCAAAGGAGAGGGCCGTGAGGATGAGGCCCACCATAAAAATAGAGTAGCTCACGCGCAGCAGCTTGTATTTGCGGTCCAGCACTTCGCCGAGGTAGTACACGTCGGTCACCATGTTGTTATAAAGCGTATCCTTCTGGCGCATCAGCTCGCGCATACCGTCCTGAAAATGCTGGAGGCTGAGCTTGGTGAACTGCCCGAAGAACAGCAGGTTGACGCGCCGGTTGGTGGCGATGGTAGGGTTGCGCTTGAGCCACTTAAAACTCGTCACATCGGGCTGGGCCGAGAGAATGGCCGAGGTTACCGAGCCCAGCGCCGTGATGAGCAGCACCCCCATCGGCACGGCCAGAATGGGATTGCGCGTAAAGCTGGCGTTGCCGGTGGGCGCCAGCACCGACGACTTGGCCCCCAGGTACGTGATGATGATGGAGAGGATAACGGCGTTGAGCTGAATCATCATGCCCGCTTTCTTATCGGCCATGTCCGAGAGCTTCATGTGGTTGGAATACATGGTGCGGAACATGGTTTCGATGCCGCGCTTGGGCTCGGCGAAGGTTTCGGTAGCCTCCTTTTCCTTCTTCTTGGCTTTTTTCTCGGCCTTTTTCAGGCGGTCGCGCTGGTCCTCGGTGTTGGCCTTGAGGGCTTTCTTGTAGCGGTCCTTGCCCACGGCCGACTTGTACTTGTGGGCCAGCATGAAGTTGAGTTGCAGTTCGGCCCACTCCGGCGTGGTGTACGACTTGTCTAGCGCCAGCTCCCACTCGGTGCGGATAAGCTCGGCGCGGTCACGGTAGTCGTCGGCGGCCAGGTTGCTCATGTCGGCATCGACCAGTATTTTTTCCAGCTCCGTATTGGCCGGCTCGTTGCGGTGGGTGGCCCGGATAAGGTTTTTAACTTCCTCAATGCCAGCCGGGTCGTAGTGCTGCTCCGCCAGCCAGGCGGCGGCGCGGGCCATGCTCTTGTACTCGTGGCCATCGTAGGTATCGAGGTAGCCCGAGTCGTGAAACCAGGCGGCCACCAGCAGGCGCTCGGCCTCCGGGGGAGTGAGCTGGGCCGCGTCGGCCAGGGTGTGGGCCTGCTTCACCACGTAGGCGGTGTGGGCCAGGGTGTGGTAGGTGAGGCGCGGGTCCAGCTCTTTTTCCAGCTTGGGCTCAATGTAGGCCTGCGCCTGCTGCACCAATTCCGACACCTCCGACTTGGGCGGTTTTGGGGGCTTGGCGGGCGTGGCAGCTTCGGGCAGGGCCGGGGCCGGGCCGGTGGGGGCGTCGGCCGCGGCGGGGAGGGTAGTAGTAGCCATAATTCAACGCAAGAAACAACAGGGGGCCGGCGTTGGGTTCGGCCCAGCGGCGGGCTTTCAACGGGGGGCTGCCGGCGCGGGTTAATTTATAAGCTCAACCGCGCCGGGCGGCTTTGCGTAGCAGCTTTCGCGCCAGCTTCAAATTTCCTTCATTTTGAGGCTGCGGGCGGGGTTGCCGGGGGCAGCTGGCGGGCTATGCCACTAGGTCGGCATTTGCTGGCCCGGCGCCCTCGTGCAATTACCTTCTCCTCCTCACCCACTTGCCCCACCCGCTGGTCGTAATTTTGTTTTTATGACGCTACTGCTCCGCCTCTTTTTCTGCCTTGGTTTACTGACTGCCCTGCCCTACGCCGCCCACGCCCAACTGGAAGAGTTGGGCGAAGCTGGCGAGTCAGACTTCAACCCCGTCAACCCAAAGCCCAACTACCGGCGCTCGGCCATCGGCTGGGAGAAAAACCTGCCGCCCGATTCGAGCCGCATCCGCTATTCGGTATTCCTGATTGGCGACGTGGGCAACCCAATTTTGGCCGACAAGGGCGGTGAGCCGTCCCTAAATTTCATGCGCCAGCAGATGCTGCAAGCTGGCAGCAAGAGCGCCACGGTCTTTCTGGGTGATAACATCTACAACCAGGGGATGCCGCCCGAGGGCGCCTACGACCGCAAAACGGCCGAGAGCCGCATCAACGCCCAGCTCGACATCCTGAAGGACTATAAAGGCGAGAAGTACATGGTGCCCGGCAACCACGATTGGATTCAGGGCTACCGGGGGGGGCTGGCGCAGGTGAACCGCGAGCAAAGCTACACCGAGCAGTACCTGGCCCGGGACTCGGCGGAATTTGCCTACACCGGCGACTTTCTGGTGCCGCGCGACGGCTGCCCTGGCCCCTACGAAATCCGGCTGCGCGACGACTTGGTGATGATTGCCATCAACTCGCAGTGGTTTATCACCGACCAGGCCAACCGGCCGTTTGGCTCGGCCTGCGGGGCTGATAATGAAGGCGATGTATATGCACAGCTTGATGAGGTGCTCAAGCGCAACCAGAACAAGCACATCCTGATTGTGACGCACCACCCGCTGTTTTCGGACGGTATTCACGGCGGCTACTTCACGTTTGCCGACCACGTGTTTCCGCTCAGCATCGTGGCCAAGTACGCGTTTTTGCCGCTGCCCATCATTGGCTCCATTTACCCACTGGCGCGCAAGTATGGCGGCATCTCGCAGGATTTGGCCTACCCGGCCTACCAGGATTATAAGAAGAACCTGCTCGACCTGTTTGCCAAGTACCCGAACGTCATCTACGCCAACGGGCACGAGCACAACTTGCAGTATTACGACGAGGAGCGTACCAAATCGCACTTCATCACCAGCGGCTCGGGCTGCAAAACCCAGCACGTGAAACCCGGCGATGGCGGCCAGGAATTGTTCTCGGACAAGGAAAAAGGCTTTGCCCGCCTCAACTACTACGACGACGGCCAGGTGTGGGTGGAATACCTCATCCCGAGCGATGCCAATAAGGGCCAGACGGCCCGCCGCGTGTTTCGCAAGCAGGTGTATGCCGACCTGGGCCGGGGCACCGCCGTGGCTAGCACCAGCGGCCCGGGCGGGCCCGTAAAGCAAAAGAAGCCCGATGGCGCCGCCGTGCAGGGCACCCGCGCCCCGGCCGGCACCGGCCAAACGGTGAAGGGCAACCAGAGCACCGACGACCTCGAAACCGCCGCCGCCAAAAACCTGGAGGGCGCGCCCATAGTCACCTCCACCGCCAAGCGGCCCGACTACAAGGACAGCACCGTGACGGTGGCCGTGAACGCGAGCTACGACCAGCACGGCAAGTTTCACAACTGGCTGCTGGGCGAGCATTACCGCCGTGAGTGGGCCACGCCGGTGAAGTTTCCGGTGCTGGATATCCAGACGGCCGAGGGCGGCCTCATTCCCTACAAAACGGGCGGCGGTAAGCAAACGGCCTCGCTGAAAGTACGCAACGAGGACGGCTACTATTACACCGTGCGCGGCATCGACAAAGACCCCGCCGCCGTGCTGCCCGAGCAGCTGCGCACCGGCCTGGCCAAGGCCGTGCTGCAAGACCAGATTTCGGCCCAGCACCCCTACGCCTCGTTTGTGCTGCCGCCGCTGGCCACGGCCGCCGGCATTTTGCACACCAACCCGCGCTACGTCTACATCCCCAATGACCCGGCGCTGGGCCAGTACCAGGCCAAGTTTGCCAATACGCCGGCCGCTCTCGAAGAGGAAGCCAAGGGCAGCCAGGACCAGGATGCTTCGCTCGGCTTTGCCAAGAAGCTCGTGAGCACCGACAAGATGCTCGAAAACCTGCTCGAAGACAACGACAACCAGGTGGACCAGCCGGCCTTTGCCCGCTCGCGCCTGTTTGATATGTGGATTGGCGACTGGGACCGCCACGAGGACCAGTGGCGCTGGGCGCAGCGCAAAACCAAGGACGGCGACAAGGTGTACACGGCCGTGCCGGAGGACCGCGACATCGCCTTTTTCAAGGGCGACGGGGTGCTGCCTTACTTGATTTCGCGCAAGTTTGCGGTGCGCAACTTCCAGAACTTCGGCTACGATTATGCCGATTACAAGGGCCTCAACCAGACGGGCCTCAGCAACGACCGGCTGTACCTGAGCGGCGTAAGCCGCGAAGAGTGGGTAAAGCAGGCCCAGATTATGAAGGCCCAGCTCACCGACGCGGTGATTGAGAAAGCCTTCCGCGATAAGTGGCCGAAGGAGATTTATGCCGCGCACGGCGCCGAGATTATCGCCAAGCTCAAGAGCCGCCGCGACCTGCTGCCCGACGTGGCCGCCAAGTACTCCGACCTGATGAGCGACAAGGTGGAGGTGCGCGGCTCGCAGAAGCGCGAGAAGTTTACGATAACGCGCCTGCCCGACCACAAAACCCACGTGGTGATGCAGAAAATCAGCAAGAAGGGCGAGCTGACCAAGGTGCTGTATGACCGGACTTTTGACCGTATAACCGACGAGATTCGCCTCTACGGCATCAGCGGCAAGGACGTGTATGACTTGCGCGGCGACGAGAAGCAGGGCCACAAAATCCGCATTATCGGCGGCACCGGCCGCGACTCTATCATCGACAACTCACGGGTGGCGGGCTTCCGGCACCGCACCCAGATTTACGACGCCGACACCGGCAACGTAATTGTGAACCGCCTGGGTGAAGCCCGCCTGCGCCTGGAGCCCGGCGCCGAGGTGAGCCGCTACGACCACCCCAAGCGCTTCGACCTCAAGGACTACCGCCTCAACTACACCGGGCCAGCCGTATTCTTTGGCTACAACATCGACGATGGCTTTCTCATCGGGGGCGGCGTGACGCACCGGCGCTACGCCTTCCGGCGCGAGCCCTTCGGCTCGGAACAGACCCTGACGGCCAACTTCGCCCCCACCCGCCAGGCCTACAACCTGCGCTACGCGGGGCAGTTCACGAGCGTATTTGGCGGTAAAAGCGACCTGCATGTGGCGGCGCAGTACTACGGCCCGCAGCTGCTCTACAACTTCTTCGGCATCGGCAACAACACGCAGAACATCGCCGTGAATGACGATAACGCCACCAACCGGGCCATCAACGACCTGTACCGGGTGCGTTTCGACCGCTTTTACGTGGCGCCCACGCTGGAGCGCAGCTTATTTGGCTTCGGCAAAATCGGCTTTGGGCCGCAGTACGAGCGCTTTCGGGTCGAAAAGGGCTCCATCGGCAGCGAGATTCAGAAGGCCATCGGGCCCGACATGGACAACCGCTCGTTTGGCGTCCGCTCGTCTGATTTCCAGGCTAATACCTACGTGGGCGCACTACTCTACGCCAACATCGACGCGCTTTCCTCGCCCAAGGACCCGCGCATTGGCCTGCGCTGGCACAACGAGGCGCAGTACAACTGGCAAACCAACGGCGAGCGCCTGACTTACGGCCGCCTCTCGTCGGAAATCAGTGCCTACCTCACGCCCAACTTCCCGTTCCGCCTCACCTACGCCGGCCGCCTGGGCGTGCAGCACAACATCGGCGACTACCGCTTTTACCAGGCCAATACGCTGGGCGGCACCACCAACCTGCGCGGCTACCGCCGCACGCGCTACGCCGGCCGCAGCAGCGTGTACGGCAACTTTGAGGCCCGCCTGCACCTGTTCAAGTTCAACGCCTACCTCTTCCCCGGCGAGTTTGGCGTGCTGGGCCTAGCCGACGCCGGCCGCGTCTACTCCGACAACGATACCCGCGCCGGCCTCAATGCCCTGCATACTGGCTTCGGAGGCGGCGTATTTGTGAGCATCATCAAGCAAGCCATCGTGAACGTAACGTACACGGTGGGCGAAGAAAAGCTGGTGTTCGTGGGCTTCGACTTTCTGTTTTAGTCCGGCCGTTTTCGTAGCCTACCGCAGAGCCCTGGCCCAACGGCCGGGGCTTTTTGCGGGCGGATACCCAACTTTTGTGTTACCCTGGCCCTTACTTTACGTAGGAGGTTCGGCCAGCGCGCGTTAGTAGCGCCTGGCGTGCGGCCTTATCTGCTACTTCTGCCCTCTTCCTTATGCCCGCTGTTACTTCGGAGCTGTTGCCCATTTTCAATGCCTTGCCGGGGGCATATGCGCTGCTTTCGCCAGAGCTGACCATTGAGGCCGTCAGTGAAGCGTATCTGGCCGCCACGCTCTCGCAGCGAGCTAAGCTACTGGGGCAGTACGTGTTCGACGTTTTTCCTGATAACCCGCAGACCCCTGATGCCCACGCCGTGCACAACCTGAAGACCTCGCTGGCGCAGGTACTGGCCACCGGGCAGCCGCACGAGCTGGCTTTTCAGCCCTACGACCTGCCCGACCCGGCCCAACCCGGCCACTTCGTGGCGCGTTACTGGCAAACGCACAACGCGCCAGTGCTCGATGAGCAGGGCCGCGTGGCGCACATCATCCACAACATTGTGGATGTAACGCAGCAGCAGGCCGCCGCCACCGAGCTACGCGCCACCCAGGCCCGCGAGCAGGCCGCCTTGGCCGAGGTAGCGCACCAGCGGGGCGAGCTGCAACGCATTTTTGAGCAGGCACCGGTGGCCATTGCCGCCTACCGGGGGCCCAAGTTTGTGATTGAGCTGGCCAACCCAATGGTGTGCGCCCTGTGGGGCCGCACGCCCGCCCAGGCTATGGGCACGCCGCTCTTTGAGCTGCTGCCCGAGATTACCGGCCAGGGCTTCGACGACTTGCTGAACCAGGTGATGGCCACCGGTGAGCCGTACGTGGCCAAGGAGATGCCTTCGACCATCGACCGTAATGGGGGCCGCGACACGGTGTACTGGAACTTCGTGTACCTGCCCCTGCGCGAAGACGATGGCCGCATCACGGGCGTGATGGTGGTGGCCACCGAGGTGAGCGAGCAGGTGCAGGCCCGCCAGCAGATACAAGCCCTGAACGACCAGCTAGCCGAAGTGAACCACGCCCTGCACGTGAGCAACGGCGAGCTGCTCGTGAACCAGGAAGAAGTGCTGCAAGTGCAGCTGTTGCTGGAAGGCCGCGTAGCCGAGCGCACCCAGCAGCTGGCCGCCGCCCTGGCCGAAACCGAGCAGCAGCGCACCCACGCCGCGCAGCAGCAGCATTTATTCGACCAGATTCTGGGGCAGGTACCTGCCAGCATTGCCACCCTCACGGGGCCCGAGCACCAATTCTCTTTCTTTAATGCCCGCTATCATGAATTAGTGGGGGGCCGCACGGCCGTTGGCAAAACCGTGGCCGAGGTGCTGCCCGAGGTGGTGCCACAGGGCTTCGTGGGGCTGCTCGACCAGGTGTACGCCACCGGGAAGCCTTTTCAGGGCCACGCTACCCCAACCCAGTTGTTTGACCCAGCTAAAGGCCGTTCTGAGCAGCGCTACCTAGATTTTATCTACCAGCCACTGCTTGATGAGCAGGGTCAGACGCAGGGTATCTTGGCATTTATCACCGATGTAACAGCGCAGGTGCAGAGCCAACCGCCAGCCGCAGCACAGGCACCTGAGTAGCCCCGCAGCAGGCGCCTAGCTACTCGTAGCAGCAGAGGTGACGCAGGGCGCCAGCACTGAATGGTGGCAACTGTACTGAATTTGACTACAGCAGCTACCCGCTTCGTAAGCCAAGTAGCAGCGTACGAGCTAGCGGCGCTTGACCAGCCCGCCGCCGGTCGGCCTAGCGGGCTGGCCGGCTGGCACTCATGGGGGCAGCCGCTGCCCGATGCAGTAGGTACTGGTGGCGCCACAGCACCCAGGTCAGCCCTACGGCGGCCGTTACTACCAGCAGGATGTGCACAACGCGGTCCTGGCGCGCGATAAAGTCGATGCGTTTCATAAATTGGGCCGGCCAGCAGCCAGCGCAGGGCTAAACGCAGGGGGCCAGGCTGGGGTTGCGGCGCGGCGAGGCGCTTAGGCCCGACCCGTATCTTGCGAGTCTATGGCTGACTTTTTTTCCGGCCCGGCCCGGCCGCGCTGGCTGCCGCTGGGCTTGCTGGCCGCGCTGCTGCTGCTGGGCACCGGCCTCTACCGGGGCTACGGCCTCACCTGGGACGAACCCAGCAACCACTACAACGGGGCGGTAAACCTGAACTACGCGGCCGAGTTTTTGCTGCCCCGGGCCCTGGTGCAGCGCCTGGCGCCGCCCGGCGCGCCGCTGCACCCAGCCGGCACCTGGCCGGGCTTCGACCACGGCGTGGCCTTTGAGCTGCCGGCCGCCCTACTGGGGCGGCTGCTTTACCCTGGCAATCCGCCGGGCTATTACGGGCTGCGGCACCTGCTGGTGTTCCTGGTATTTGCGGGTGGGCTGGTGGTGGTGTACCGGCTGGCGCGGCTGCGCTACCCGGCCGCGCGCTGGCTGCCGTTGCTGGCGGCCGGGGCGCTGGTGCTCACCCCCCGCTTCTTTGCCGAAGCCTTTTATAATGGCAAGGATATCAGCTTTATGGTGGCGTTCGCGCTGGCCATGCTCACGCTGGTGCGGCTAGCCCAGCGCCCCACCGCGCGGCGCGCCCTGCTGCACGCCCTGGCCACCGCCCTGGCCGCCGATGTTCGCCTCACCGGGCTGCTGCTGCTGCCCGCCTTCACGGCTTTGGCCCTGCTCATGCAGCATTGGGCACCGCCCGCGCTGGGCCAGGCACCCGTGGTGGCCTCGGGGCGGCGGCGGGTGGGGCTGTTTGGGCTCTACTGCGGGGTGGCGGGGGTGGCTACCGTGGTGGGCTGGCCCTACCTGTGGGCAGCGCCCGTACCCCGGCTGCTGGAGGTGCTGGGCCGCACCGGACATTTCCCGTGGCCCGGCCTGGTGCTGTACCTGGGCCACCTGCTGCCCGCTACCGAGTTGCCCTGGCACTACCTGCCGGTCTGGATTACCCTCACTACGCCACTGCCTTACCTGGGGCTGGGGCTGCTGGGGGTGGCCACCGGCCTGCGCACGCTGGGGCGGCGCGGGCTGGTGGCCCTGCGCCGCTCGGGAGGCTGGCTCGATGCCCTGTTCGCGGGCTGGCTGCTGGGGCCGCTGCTCATCATCATCCTCAACCGCTCGGTAGTGTACGATGGCTGGCGGCACGTCTATTTCGTGTATCCGGCGCTGCTGCTGCTGGCCTTGCGCGGGGTGCGGGCGCTGGGCCAGGCCTGGCAAGCCCGGCGCCCGACCGCCGGCCGCTGGCTGGCCGGCGCCGCCCTGCTGGCCACGGGGCTGGAAGCTGCCCACTGCGCCTGGTTCATTGCCCGGGCCTATCCTAATCAGCAGGTGTACTTCAGCTTTTTACCCAATGCCACGGCCGAGCGCCTGTTTGAGCGCGACTACTGGGGCGGCAGCTACCGCTACGGCCTGGAGTGGCTGCTGCGCCACGACCCCGCGCCCGTTATCACGCTCACCGGCCCGCAGGCCAACGTGGTGTACGTCAACTACCTCATGCTGAGCCCCGCGCAGCAGCGCCGCCTGCGCTTTGGCGATGCGCGCACGGCGCGCTACTACTTCACGGTGTATCGCTGGCACCCGCAGCCGTATGCCGATAGCCTCGGGCCCGAAGTACTGGCTTACCGGCCGGGCGGCGGGGTGCAGGTGCTGTCCATCTTCCGGCGCGATTCGCTGCGCCGGCCGCTGCCGCCGGTGCCCATCGGGCACACGCCCCTGCCGCCGGCCGCGCCCCAGCCGTAATTTTGGGCTATGCCGCTTCTCGAAGTCCTGACTCCTGGCCAGCAGCGCCAGTTCACTGCCCTGCCCCACCGCCTGCACCGCCACGCGCCAGCCTACATCGGCCCGCTTGATAATGAGGTAGATGCCGTATTCGACCCGGCCCGCAACAAGCTGTTTGAGGCCGGCGGGCAGGCCCAGCGCTGGCTGCTCACCAATGCGGCGGGCACCGTGGTGGGCCGCATCGCGGCCTTCGTCAACCCGCTCACCGCCACCGCAGCCGATGCCACGCTGCCCGCCGGCGGCCTGGGCTTTTTTGAGTGCATCGATGACCAGGCGGCTGCCCACCAACTCTTCGATGTGGCCTGCGACTGGCTGCGGGCGCACGGCATGCTGGCCGTGGATGGCCCCATTAATTTTGGCGACCGCGACCGGTTTTGGGGCGTGCTCATCGATGGCTTCGACCGCGAACCCAACTACGGCATGTTCTGGCACCCAACCTATTACCAGGGCTTATTTGAGAGCTACGGCTTTCAGCTCTACTTCAAGCAGTATACCTGCCACCGCCCGGTGCACCTGGCGCTGCACCCCAGCTTTCACCAGAAGCTGGCCGGTTTTGAGGCCGACGGGGCCTACCGCTTCGCCTACGCCCACAAGGCCGAACCGGAGAAAATGGCCCAGGATTTTCACCACGTCTACAACCTGGCCTGGGGCAAGCACGCCGGCGTGAAGCCCATGACCATCGAGCAGGCCCGCCACTTGGTGCGCGAGATGAAGCCCGTTATCGACGAGCGCCTGCTGGCCTTCGCCTACCACCACGACCAGCCGGTGGCTTTTTTCCTGAGTTTGCCCGAGCTGAACCAGATTTTCAAGCACATCGGCCACCGCCTTAACCTGCTGGGCAAGCTGCGCTTTGTGTGGCAGCGCTGGCGCTACATGCAGCGCCCCGACAAAAAGCTACTCGGCATTATCTACGGCGTTATTCCTGATTATCAAGGCAAAGGTGTAGACCAGGCGCTGCTTACCTGGGAGCAAAAGCGCTTCATTGAGGCCGGCTACGAGAACATCGAAATGAACTGGATTGGTGACTTCAACCCCCGTATGCTCGTGACTACGCGCAGCATCGGCGCCAAAATCATCAAAACTCACGCCACCTACCGCAAGCTCTTCGTGGACCGCCCCTTCGAGCGCTACCCGATTATTCGGTGAGCCTAATGAGCAATAAGTAATGGGTAGTAGGCAATATCGTTCGGTCATCTTGAACGACATTACCTACTACCCATTACTTATGGCCCATTCTAAATGCCGCGTCCAGCGCCAGCACCTGGGGCAGCACCAGTTGCGAGTCGTCGTTGTAGATGACGTACTCGGCGCGGGCCAGCTTTTCTTCTTCGCTAAGCTGCTTGCTCATAATGGCTTGCACCTCGGCGGCCGAGCGCTGGGCATCGCGCAGCAGCACGCGGGCGGCCCGCACCTCGGCGGGCGCAAACACGGTGATGATGCCATCGAGCCCCCGGTAGGCACCCGATTCGTAGAGCAGGGCGGCTTCCTTCAACACGTAGGGCTGGCCCGTAGCGTCCTGCGCCGCCGTCCAGGCCGCAAAGTCGTCGCCCACCCGCGGGTGCACCAGCGCGTTGAGCCGCGCCAGCTGCGCCGCATCGTTGAAGGCCACCCGGGCCAGGTAGGGCCGGTTGAGCTGGCCGGCCGCATCGTAAGTGTCGGCCCCGAAGGCAGCTTGCAGCTGCGCCCGCAGCTCCAGGTTATTGGCCATCACCCACTTGGCCCGGCTATCCGAGTCGTACACGGGCACGCCCAGCGCGGCAAACACCCGCGCCACCATACTCTTACCCGAGCCGATTCCACCGGTGATGCCGATTCGAAGCATGGGAGGGAATTATGAGTTAGAAGTTATGAATGAGGAGTTGACCATAAGTTGCTAAGCAATGACGTGAGTATCAACTCCTAAGTCACAACTGCCTCAAAGAGAGTCGCCGCCAGGCACCAAGTAGTAGGTAGCCGAGTCGGCGGGCAGGCTCACCAAGCGCACCGTACCCAGCGCGCGGCGTAGCGGGGGCCGCAATAGCGAGCGCAGGGGCGGCGTGCCGGGCAGGCGCAGGCGCACCTCGGCCGGCTCCAGGTGCAGGCCCACGGCACGGCTCAGCAGGCGCCAGCCATTGCCGCGCACCTCCACCGCCACGGTGGGCGGCAGGGGGCGGGCTGGGTGGTAGCGCCGGGAGTTGTAGTGCCAGCGCACGGGGTAGTGCAGCGGCGCAGTGTAGCTGTTGCTGAGCGCCCGCAGCATCCACAACGTGCTAGCTATCAAGAAGCAAGCTACTACAGCGCGGTAGAAGCTGGGCTCCTTACCCACCAGCGGGTGCAGCAGGCGGCGGAGCAGCAGGCCGGCCCGCTGGCTGCGCGCCGGGGGCAGCGCGGGCCTCATGCTAGCTGATGGCCGGAGTGGCGGTAGTATCGACCGGCGAGGCCGGCGCGCCGGCTACCCGCGCAATGGCGCTGCGGTCGAAGCGCAGGCGCTGGCCACGCTCTACTTCGAGCAGCACGGTTTCGGGACCTATTTCTACCAGCAGGCCGTGCAGGCCGCCGATGGTCACCACGCGGGTGCCCTTCACCAGCGACTCGCGAAAAGACTTGGCCTCAGCCGTTTTACGCTGCTGCGGCCGAATCATGAAGAAGTACAGCACCAAGCCAATAGCTACCGGGAAAACGAGTTGCATCACGCCGCTGCCGGTTGCAGTCTGGAGTAAAAGAGTCAGGAAAGTCATGGGAAAGGGTGATGAAGTAATGGCGGAAGAATGCGCTGCGGTGAGAATAAGCTGTGTGGAAAATGGGGAGCAGAGACAGGGAGCAGTAGCCTAAAAAGTAGTAGTCAGGCCACGGAAATAACTACCGGTCAACCTGATAATTCCCTTTTGCCCCGTCGCTTCCTCGCCCGCTTGCTCCTTCACTGCTTCAGCTTTACTCACTTACTCAGCACGTTGCCTTTGATGTAGATGGTGGTGGTGCTAGGCTGGGTATTGGCCCGCACGCTCACTTGTTTGCTGATGAGGCCCTGCTTGCCCCGGCTGTCGAACTGCACCTCCAGCTCGCCGCTGGCGCCGGGCGCTACGGCTTCCTTGGTCCAGCTGGGCGTGGTGCAGCCGCAGCTGGCCGTGGCATCGGCGATGAGCAGCGGCGTCTTGCCGGTGTTGGTGAACTTGAAGACGTGCTGCACCTTGCTATCAGCCTGAATGTCACCAAAATCAAACTGCTTTTCGGCAAACGTCAGTACCGGGGCGTCGGGGTTGGGCGCCTCCGTGTCGCTGGCCACGTTGGGGTTGTCGATGGTCGGGTTGGCCTTGGCATCGGCGGCCGCGTCGTCGGCGGCGGCGTTCATGCCCTGGGTGCCGGCGTCGGTGGCCTTGTCGCGGTTGCAGCCCCCCAATAGCAAGGCAGCCAGCGCGAGCGGATAAAAAGTAGAACGCAGCATATACACAGCACCCGGCGCGGCCGCGGGGCCACGCCGGGTGTTTAAATGAAAATCTCTTACTTCAGCTTGGCGATGATGTGCTGGGCAAACTCGGTGGTCGAAGCACGGCCACCCAGGTCGCCGGTGCACTGCTCCTTGTGGAGCAGCGTTTCATTGAGGGCGTTTTCGATGCGCTCCGCGTACTGCTTTTCGCCGAGGTGCTCCAGCATCATCAGGGCCGAGCGCAGCAGGGCGGTCGGGTTAGCTTTGCCCTGGCCGGCGATGTCGGGGGCCGAGCCGTGCACGGCCTCAAAAATGGCCATGTCATCGCCGATGTTGGCGCCGGCCACCACTCCTAGCCCGCCCACGAGGCCAGCGCAGAGGTCCGACAGGATATCGCCAAACAAGTTGGTGGTCACAATCACGTCGAACTGCTGGGGCTTCACCACCAACTGCATGCACATGTTATCGATAATGCGGTCGTCGTAAAACGTTACCTCCGGAAATTCGGCAGCGGCCTCCCTGGCGGCATCCAGCATCAGTTTGCCGGCACTTTTGAGGATGTTGCCCTTGTGGGCCATCGTCACGTGCTTGCGGCCGTGCTTGGCGGCGTAGGCGAAGGCAGCGCGGCAGATTTTGCGGCAGCCCGCCACCGTTACGCGGCTGATGGAGTCGGCAATGCCCAGCCGCTCGTCCCACATTTCGAGGCCCGAGTAAAGGCCCTCGGTGTTCTCGCGAAATAGCACAGAATCAATGCCTTTAAACGGCGTTTCGATGCCGGGCGTCGTTTTGGCGGGGCGCACGTTCTGGTAGAGGTCGTACTTCTGGCGCAGCGTGATGTTGACGCTCCGGAAGCCCTTGCCCACCGGCGTCGTCACGGGGCCTTTGAGGCCCACGCGGGTGCGCTCCAGCGAATCAAACAGGGTTTGGGGCAGCAGCTGGCCGCTCTCGGCCAGGGCCGTTTCGCCCGCGTTGTGCGTTTCCCATTGCACCGGCACCTGGGCGGCGGCAAAAATGTCGAGGACGGCGCGCGTGATTTCGGGGCCGATGCCATCGCCAGGTATGAGGGTTACGAGGTGCATAGTGCAGAAAATTGGTGAAGAGGGTGTTAGGTACAACGCGCAACAGCCCGGCGCCCCGCCCTGCCCGTGGGGCAGCCGGGCACCGGGCCGCTGGCAGCGGGCTTACAACGCCCGGCGCGAGTTAATCTGGTTGATAAGCTGGTCCACGTCGCCCAGCAGTTGCTCGGCCTTGCTCTTGGCATCCTGAATCACGCGCTGCCCTTCGCTCTTGGCCGACGACGGGGCGTTGTCGCGGCTCGTCACGAGGCTCTCAGTGAGGTCAGCCAGCACCGAGCGGTATTTTTCGAGCTGGTAGCTGAGCCACGAACGGGTTTCGCGGCCGGTTTCGGGCGCATAAAGCAAGCCGACGGCGGCCCCGGCCAGGGCGCCGCCCGTAAAGCACAACAAGCCGGTGATGGTTTTGCTAGCCATTTTCTGAATGGTTAATGATTAATGGTTAATGATTAATGACTCATAGCTAGGGTTCGGCCAACGATACTTAACCATTAACCACTAACCATTAATCATTAAAAAACTACTGGTTATCCAGCAGGCCGCGGCCCGACTTGCGGATGTCGCCGCTCGCTGCCAGGTCCTGGGCCAGCTTGTCCAGAATGCCGTTTACGAATTGTTTGCTCTTGGGGGTGCTGTAAATCTTGCTGATTTCGATGTACTCGTTGATGGTCACTTTCACCGGAATGCCCCGGAAAAGCTGCATCTCGCAGAGCGCCATTTTCAGGATAATCTTGTCGAGCAGGGCCACGCGCTCCACGTCCCAGTTCTGGGTCGAGTCGGCTATGAGCTTCTCCGACTTCGCATCGTCGGCCAGCGTCTGCTGGCAGAGCGTTTCGGCAAACTCGCGGTCATCCTGCCAGTTGGCGCTCAGGTTCATCAGCTCCTGCGTCGAGTCGGCGGCCGGGGGCAGCATTTTCAGCGTTTTGAGCACCAGGTTGCGCACGATGGGCCGGTTTTCTTCCCAGTTCAGGTCGTTGCTTTCGAGCCAGCGCGGCAGCTCTTCGCCCTTGAATACGAAGGCTTTGTAGAGATGGCGCAGCAGCTCTATATCCGTCTCGTAGTCGGTTTCGGGCAGGCCCGTGTTTTTGCCGGCCAGGTACGCCTGCACAGTTTCATCGGGCTTTATCTCGCGCTGCCAGGCGCCGCGCAGGGCTTCCAGCTCGTCGCTGTCAGTCCATTGCAGCTTGCGCCGGATGGTGGCCTGCGTGAGTTGGTCGTTGTCGCGCAGCTTGGCAAAAGCCGCGTTGTCGAATAAGCGGGCCGTTTCGCTGGCCTCAAAGCGCGGGCCGGTAAAGCGCCGGGCCTCACGCTCGTTGTCTTCCGTAATGAGTTGCAGCAGCGCCTGCGGCATATTCAGCAGGTGCAGGTACTGGTCGTGAATGCTCTCGGCGCCGTGCAGCAGCTGCCCGCCGTAGAAAGCGCCTTCCTTCTGCACCAGCTTCTGGTAGTACTCCACGGCAGACTGCACGGCGGCGGCTACTTCCTTGTCATCCGAGCCCGACTCGGGCATTTCGCCGGTGCGGTGCCACTCGCGTAGCTGCGCCTCGCCCAGCTTGCGCTGGCCTTCAAGCAGGCGGCGGTCAGGGGCTTCGGCGGCGGTCAGGTCAGGCTCAAAAGCCGCCGCAATGCGGTCCTGGGCCAGCAGCAAATCGGCGGCCACCGCTTGCTGGTAGGCATAAAGGGCCTGCATGACTTTGATACGGAGAAGACGGCGGTTCAGCATTTTTTTTGAGTTATGAATTATGAGTTAGAAGTTATGAGTTAGAGCCTGTGAGTTGGGTAGTTGGCTGGCCACTAATTCAGCGCCGACTACCCAACTCATAACTCATAATTTCTAACTCATAACTTCCTTTAATAGGTCGATTTCACCTTGCCCACGGCTTCGATGCGCTCCTGGGCCTGGCGAATGGCAGCCGCCTGGGGGTGGCTGTTTTCCTGCTCGGCGCGGTCAAGCACTTGCAGGGTGTAGTCGTAAATCTTTTCGGTCTGGGCTAGGGCACCTTCACGGCTGGTGCCCACTACTTCAGAGTACACGTTGATGAGACCGCCAGCATTGATGAGGAAGTCGGGGGCGTACACGATGCCGCGGCGCACGAGCTCGGGGCCGTGCTCGTCTTCGCGGGCCAGCTGGTTGTTAGCGCAGCCCGCGATTACGCGGCACTTCAAGCGGTTGATGGTGTCGTCGTTAATGGTAGCCCCTAGCGCGCAGGGCGAGTAGATGTCCACGTCCTGGTCGTAAATCTCATCGAGGCCCACGGCCACGGCGCCGAAGCGGCTGGCCGCCTCGTAGGCGCGCTCCTCGTAGTAGTCGGTGAGGACGAGGCTAGCCCCCTCTTTTTGCAGGTGCTCGAGCAGGTAGGTGCCCACGTGGCCCACGCCCTGCACGGCAATGCGCTTGCCGGCCAGGCTATCCGAGCCGAACGCTTTTTTGGCGGCGGCCTTCATGCCCATGTAGGTGCCGTAGGCCGTCACGGGTGAGGGGTCGCCGGAGCCGCCCATGCTCTCGGGCAGGCCGGCCACGTGCTTGGTTTCCATGCGGATGTACTCCATGTCCTTGGTGGTCATGTTCACATCCTCGGCCGTGATGTACTTGCCGTTCAGGTTGTTCACGAAGCGGCCAAACTTGCGCAGCAGGGCCTCGTTCTTCAGTTTCTTAGCGTCGCCGATGATGACGGCCTTGCCGCCGCCCAGGTTCAGCCCCGAAATGGCGGCCTTGTAGGTCATGCCGCGGCTCAGGCGCAGCACATCGCGCAGGGCCTCGGCCTCGGTGGCGTAGTGCCACATGCGGGTGCCGCCCAACGCGGGGCCGAGCACCGTGTTGTGAATACCGATAATGGCCTTGAGGCCAGTTTCGTGGTCGTGGCAGTACACCACTTGCTCGTGCTGAAATTCGGCGACCTGCTCAAAAATGGAGCTGGTGGCCTGGGTGGGCGCGTCGAGTACCATAGGGGGTAAAAGGAAAAATGGGTGGGAATGGGAGGGAAGAGTAGGGCGTAACTTTGTTAGAGCCGGGCCCGGCAATTGCTTCCGGGCCAGTGCTCGAACACCGTTTCGGGTGCAAAAGTACCCGTTTTTTTTCGGTTGCGGCCCGGTTTTCCGGCCCCGGCCCCTCCCCTGCTTATGCCCACCCGCGCCCTAGCCGCCGTCAATCCGCATATTTTCCGCTATAAATGGCATTTTCTCGGCGGAGTGCTATTTGTAATTCTGAGTACACTGCTGACCATTTTTCCGGCCCAGCTCGTGCGCTACTCCTTCGATTTGGTGAACGAGGGCATCGACCTCTACCACCTCTACGCCGGCACGCAGGCGCAAGCCGCCGTGTATCAAGTATTTGGGCGCAACGTGCTGTTCTACGGCATGGTCATCATTGCGCTAGCCCTGTTGCGCGGCATTTTCCTGTTTTTCATGCGCCAGACGCTCATCGTAATGTCGCGGCGCGTCGAAAACGACCAGAAAAACCAGATTTTTCAGCACTACCAGTCGCTGCCGCTGTCCTTCTACCGCCGCCACAGCACCGGCGACCTCATGTCGCGCATTTCAGAAGACGTGGGCCGCGTGCGCATGTACCTGGGGCCGGGCATCATGTATTTCCTGCAATTGGTGCTGCTGTTCGTGCTCGTGGTGCCGCTCATGCTCTTGGTTAATGTCAAGCTGACGGTGCTCACGCTGCTGCCGCTGCCCATTCTGTCGGTCAGCATTTTTTACGTTAACAACCTGATTGAGAAGAAGTCGGACGATATTCAGAAGGCGCTCTCGGCCATGACCACCTTCACCCAGGAAGCCTTTTCGGGCATCCGGGTGCTCAAGTCGTTCGTGCGGCAGCAAGATTCCTACGAGCAGTTCCAAGTTTCGACCAATGAGTACAAGGACAAGTCGCTGAGCCTGAACTTCGTGAACTCGCTGTTCTTCCCGCTCATCATGTTCCTGGTGGGCATCAGCACCATCGTCACGGTCTGGATTGGCGGCCAGGAAGTTATCCGCGGCACCATTACCACGGGCAGCATCGCGGAGTTCATCATCTACGTCAACCTGCTGACCTGGCCTGTTACGGCGCTGGGCTGGACGTCCTCGCTGGTGCAGCGCGCCGAGGCCTCGCAGGCCCGCATCAACGAATTTCTGGACGAGAAAACCGACATCGTTTCGCGCCAGAATATCAGCAAGGAAATCGCGGGCGACATTGTGTTTGACCACGTTACGTTCACCTACCCCGACACCGGCATCACCGCCCTGCGCGACGTGAGCTTCCGCATCCGTCCCGGCCAGACCCTAGCCGTAATTGGCAACACCGGCTCGGGCAAGAGCACCATCGCCGCGCTGCTCTGCCGCCTCTACGACGTGACCACCGGCGACATCAAAGTAGATGGTACCGACGTGCGCGACTACACCCTAGCCAGCCTGCGCGAGCAAATCGGCTACGTGCCGCAGGACGTGTTCCTGTTCTCCGACAACATTCGCAACAACATCAACTTCGGCCTCAACCAGCCCGATGAGGAGCGCATGGCCCAGGCCGCCCGCGACGCCGACGTATACGAGAACATCATCCGCTTCCCCGAAGGCTTCGACACCAAGGTGGGTGAGCGCGGCATCACGCTCTCGGGCGGCCAGAAGCAGCGCGTCAGCATCGCCCGCGCCCTGGTGAAGGAGCCCAAAATCCTCATTCTCGACGACTCGCTCTCCGCCGTCGATACCAAGACGGAGAACGCCATCCTCGACAGCCTCCAGCGGGTGATGCACAACCGCACCAGCCTCATCATCTCGCACCGCGTAAGCTCGGTGAAGCTAGCCGATACCATTCTCGTGCTCGACGATGGCCAAATCGTGCAGCACGGCACCCACGCCGCCCTCATGGCTGAAGCCGACGGCCTCTACCGAGCCCTCTACGAGCGCCAGCTACAGACGGAAGCTACGGCGTCGTAAGCAGTCCGCATTCGTTCTCAAACGGAGAAGCCCCGTGGCACTGGTGCCACGGGGCTTCTTTATACAGCAGCACGCCGAGTGCATTAGTTGTTGATTTGCACGAGCTTATTACCCTTCTTATCGCCGGCCGTGCAGCGCACCACGTAGGGGCCGGCGGGTAGCGAAGCCACTTTCATGGCCACGGGCGTAGTGCCCACCATCACGGTCTTGGTGAGTACCGGGCGACCCTCCTTGTCGTTGATTTCGACGCGGGTGGGGCCGGGCGCATCGCAGCGCACGGTGAGCGTGTGCGTGATGGGATTCAGGTCGGCCTTTATTTTCAGGGCATTGGGGTCGGGCGCGGGCGTCACGGGTGCCAGGGCCAGCGGCACGGGCGCCGCCGGGGTGGCCGGCGCACCCGCGGCGGCAGTAGCTACGGCAGCAGCCGGGCGGGCGGGCGGCGTGGTTTGGGCCAGCAGGCCCAGCGGGGCCAGGAGCAGCCCTCCGGCCAGGGTCGAGAATGATTTCATAAGGGTAGGTAGAATAAAATGGCCTGTGCAGTCCCACGCGTTTGCTTAAGTAAAGATAGTAGCAGCCGTCTGCTTGCAGCTACGCGGCCCACTGAATCGTTTTTTTGTGGCTGCTTATTACGCTCTTAGCTTTTTTTCGAGCCCAGCGAGGCAAAAATATGCGCGCATTCTTGCGCAAACACGCCGCGTCGCCCTACCTTTGTGACTCCAAATGCCCTCGGGGTGTAGCGTAGCCTGGTATCGCGCCAGCATGGGGTGCTGGAGGTCGTAGGTTCGAATCCTGCCACTCCGACCGAGGAGCAAATTTGCCCCCGAAAAGCCCCCGACCTTCGGGTCGGGGGCTTTTTTAGGCCAACTTGTTCGGCCATTTGGAATTTCCCGACGCGGAGCTGCCCCATCAGCCCGCTAGTTTTCGGGGTGTAGCGCAGCCCGGTAGCGCGCGTCGTTCGGGACGACGAGGCCGTAGGTTCGAATCCTGCCACCCCGACTCTCAAAAAGCCCGGCCCTTCTCTAGCGAGAAGGGCCGGGCTTTTTTGGCGTTCGCCATTTTGATAAGAAAAGTTTGGCTGGGCAGTATACCTTTACTTTGACATTCACTCTTTACACATACACAAAACAAGTTTTTCAATTTCAATCCCGGAGTTAGCTACTTTGTGGCTGATAATCTGGCTATTGACGTCGAGGTTACATGGGGCATCTAGGAAACTTCCGTAAAGTAGAGCAGCAGTCCCGCGAACCCTTCTTACCGCACCGTAACCAGCTTGAGGGTGGGCCTATCTACTCGGTATTGCCATATGCTGACCGACCAGTTTCCTTGGGAACTGGCTACGAACATGATTCGCAGCCATCCAGTGCTAATACTAGCGCTAATAGTAGTGTAGACCTGAAAGCGAATAGGTTTTACGCGGGCCTAACGCCGGGCTTTATTTTGTTGCCGGTGCTCCACATCGGCTTAGGAACCTCGATTGGTAGCTTGAGCTATAGCCGGCTTAGTTTGAAGCCTGACAACAGTTCTACCAGTGGTGATGATATTGCATCGACTTTCGGCGCTAGCTTCGGCTTGGCTCAACTGACATTCAGTGGTACGTATTTCTTTGGGCGCTAGGTAGCCCGCAACACCAAAAAGCCCAGCCCATCTTTAGTAGATGTAGGCCAGGCTTTTGTTTTTAAAGCAGGTAATAGCAGGGTCTGCTAGCAGTTCAACGGCTACCTAAGGCCACGTGGCGGCTCACCTTGCGCGGTTTGTCGCTCTTGCGGGTGAGCAGCAGCGTGGCGCCGGCCGCCACGGCCGTGAAGGCAGCTAGCTTCAGTATTAAGCCTTTCTTGTCGTATTTCCACTCGATGGGATAGCCTTTTTCGGCGAAAATATTGGGCACGTGGCCGTGCGTGAGGTCACTGAGCACGCCTTCGACTACGTTGACGCGGTCGGCAAACAGCAAGGGGAGCCAGTGCAGGTAGCTGTTTTCGCTGTACTTGAAAGCGAAGCGCCGGATAACGCCACTCAGGCCGCTCGGGGGCACCGAGGTGCCGAAGACGGCCGTAATATTGGGACGCTCAATGGAATGCAGCACCTCAATGGTAATGGGCTGTTGGGTGGGCCGCTCCCAGGTATAACCTTTATGGTCGTCCGGGGTGCGCGTGCGCATCGGGTACGTGGGGTCGTTTTCAGGGTCAGCGTCGATGTTCCAGCCGGGGAGCTGCGACGGATTATGCGTGATAGGTTCCATAATAGCAGCAGGTTACATACCAGCGGTAGCCGGAATGAGAACGGTTTTGATGCAGTTGTCGAGCTTGGCCGAAAACAGCCGGTAGCCATCAGCCACGTCTTCCAGCGCCAAGCGGTGGGTGATGAGGCCTTTGGGATTGAGCACGCCGTTTTGCACGTGCTCAATGAGGCGCGGCAAGTGGCGCTTCACGGCCGTCTGGTTGGCCCGGATGGTGATGCCCTTGTTGAGCACGTTGCCGATGGGCACGAGGTTATCGGTAGGCCCATATACACCCACGATGGACACCACACCGCCCTTACGCACCGAGTTGATGGCCCAGTGCACGGCCGTGGCCGAGCCGGCTTGCAGCAGCGTTTTGCGGCCCGTGATGGTTTGCAGCGCGTTGCCAGCGGCCTCTGCCCCTACGGCGTCGATGCAAACGTCGGCGCCTATCCAGTCGGTTTGCTTTTTAATAAACACCACTGGGTCGCCGATTTCTTGGAAGTTGTAGGCCTCGCACTTCGAGTAGTTGCGAGCAAATTCCAGTCGGTAATCTTCTTTGTCGATGATAATGACGCGGCCAGCGCCAAACAGCCAGGCGCAACGCGCGGCCATAATGCCCACAGGGCCCGCGCCGAATACTACGACCGTGTCGCCAGTCTGGATGCCGCCCATTTCGGCAGCCTGGTAGCCGGTGGGTACCACATCGGTGAGCAGCACGGCATCTTCGATGTCCATGCCGGGCGGAATGACGGTGGGGCTCACGTTGGCGTAAGGCACGCGCACGTACTCGGCCTGCCCACCATTGTAGCCGCCCGTGATGTGCGAGTAGCCGAAAAAGCCGCCAGCGGCCGTGGCCTGGGGCGCTGCCTCGTGGCAGTTGCCAAACAAGCCCTGCTTGCAGAAGATGCACTTGCCGCAGGCAATGTTAAAGGGCACCAGCACATTGTCGCCCACCTTGAGCTTGGTTACTTCGGAGCCGATTTCCTCGACCACGCCCGTAAACTCATGTCCGAAGGTCTGGCCCACACGCGTGTCGGGCACGTTGCCGTTGTAGAGGTGTAGGTCGGAGCCGCAGATGCACGACCGGGTTACCCGCACAATTGCATCCTCGGGATGCAGAATTTCGGGCATTGGCTTCTGAACAACCCGGATGCGCTTCGGGCCGCGATATTCCATAGCTAGCATAAGTTCTCTCCTTTCGTAAGCAGGGTGAAACAAACGCGACAGCCAGCGCCGGCTACTAGCTGCCGCACTGCTGCTAGTACTCACTCGGGCGGGCCAGGGTTTAGCTATTACGTTGTATTACTTCAAATTACGTAATGTCCGCATTGTCCATCACCTCACTTACGTATAAGCCGCTAAAAACTAGGGTGCTCTCCGTATTTCTTACTAGCGGGGCACGCCTTACTTCACGCCCACCCGCAGTTCGTCGGCCTCACCGGCGCCAAACTGCTCCAGGTAAAACGGCTCACCCGTCAGCTTTTGCTCCTTAATGGCCTGCTGCGCCGCGGCGTAGAGCTTGCCGGGAGCCAGCAAGAAGCTTACGCCCTGCACGCGGGCGGCCACCACGCGCCGGCCGGCCGGCACTACGCGGTAACGCCAGCCAGCTGGCAGCGCGGCGGCAGTATCAGGCACTAGCACGCCCACAAAAGCCCGGATGGAGTCGTGGGCCGCCTCGGGGTTGTTGTAGTACAGGTTAGCCAGCGGCAGCGCGGGGTTGGCATCCTGGTGCACCTTGGCGGCGCGAAACAGCTCGCCAAAGCGGCTGTCATCGACCTTGCCGTGGAAGGGCTGGCCGGCCAGCAGCACTGGGGCGGCCGTGGTTTCGAGGGCCACGCTGGGGGTACGCAGGCCGCCCAGGTAGGCGTAGATGCCCAGGCCAATGGCGGTGAAGATGAGGACGAGGGGGAAAAAGAAACGCATGCTTTTGCAGATAAATCAGCTACCATCGTCTGTCATTGCGCACATAGCGCGGCAGTCGTACCCGCACGAAACCCGCATGAGTCGCTTGGGTGCGACTGCCGCGCTGCGCGCGCAATGACAGACGATTCAATTACTCCTTATTAGTCGCCAACTGCTCATTGCTAGCATATTGCATGCGGTAGAGCTGAGCGTAGTAGCCGCCGAGGCGCAGCAACTCGTCGTGGGTACCAGTTTCCTTGATTTCGCCGCGGTCGAGAACGATGATTTTGTCGGCCTTCTGGATAGTGCTGAGGCGGTGGGCGATGACGAGCGAGGTGCGGCCTTCCATGAGCTTGTCGATGGCGTGCTGAATCATCTCCTCGGTTTCGGAATCGACGGACGACGTGGCCTCGTCGAGCACGATGACCCGGGGCTCGTACACCAGGGCCCGCACGAAGCTGATGAGCTGGCGCTGGCCCACCGAGAGCGTAGCGCCGCGCTCCATCACCGGGTAGTCGAGGCCGCCAGGCAGGCGCCCGATGAAGCGCTCGGCGCCCACCAGCGCAGCAGCTTCCCATATTTTGGCGTCGCTGATGTCGCGGTTGCCGAGCGTGATGTTGTCGCGGATGGAGCCGGCGAACAGAAATACGTCTTGCAGCACCACCCCAATCTGGCGGCGCAGTTGGCTAAGGTCGTACTCGCGCAGGTCCTGGCCATCGACCCGGATGTGGCCCTGCTGAATGTCGTAGAAGCGACTCAGCAGGTTGATAATACTCGTTTTGCCGGCGCCGGTGGCCCCTACGAAGGCCACCGTCTGGCCGGGCTGCACGTGGAAGCTGATGTCTTTAAGCACCCATTCGGGCTCTTTAGCTTCGCCGTCCTGGCTGTTGTAGGCAAACCAAACTTTATCAAACTCAACCTCGCCGCGCAGCTGGGGCACGGGCTGGGTGCCGGACGTGGCTACCAGGTCGGCATTATCAAGGAGCTTGAGCAGGCGCTCGGTGCTCACCAGGCCCAGCTGAAGGGTGTTGAAGCGGTCGGCAATCTGGCGGATGGGGCGGAAAAACAGTGCGTTGTACATGATGAACGCAATCAGTTCGCCCTTCGAGATGGTGCCGGCAATCTGGCCCTGGGCGGCGTACCACACCAGCAGGCCCACGCCGATGGCACCCAGCACCTCGGCCACCGGGAAGTAGATACTGTAGTAGAGCACCGACTTAATATTGGCGCGGGTATGCTCCTCATTTATGGCCTCAAACTTCCGGTATTCGCGCTGCTCGTTGTTGAAAATCTGCACCACGTTCATGCCCGTGAGGTGCTCCTGCACGAAGCTGTTGAGCTTGGCCACCGCGTTGCGCACTTCTTGGAAGCTGCCCTTGACCTTCTCCTTGAAGACGTAGGTGCTGAACAGCAGCGGCGGGATGACCGAGAGGCTGATGAGCGCCAGCTGCCAATTGGTCCAGAACATGAAAATCATGAGGAAGACGATTTGCAGCAGGTCGCCGACCATCGCGGCCAGGCCCTCGCTGAAGACGTCGGCCAGCGTTTCCACGTCCGAGATATTGCGCGTGACGAGCACCCCGATGGGTGTGCGGTCAAAGAAGCTGAGCTTGAGGCTGAGCAGGTGCCGGAAGAGGTCAGTGCGGATATCGCGCACGATGTACTGACCCAGCCATCCGCCGTAGTACGTCTGGAGGTAGCTCACCAGCGTGTGCCCCAGCAGCAGCCCCAGCAGCCAGAACGTAGAGCGGTTGAGGCCCGCCCAGTCATTGTTGGTGATGTCCACATCGACCATGCGCTGAATGAGCGCCGGGCGCACCGTGCCTAGCACGGCCGTAGCCACGGTGAGCACAATGAGGCCAATGAAAGTGCCCCGGTAGGGCTGCACGTAGGCGAGCAGGCGGCGCAGCACCTGCCAGTCGAAAACCTGGCCGGTTTTGGTAGCGGAGGTAGAATCCATAGAAGTAGCTTGCTAACAAAGGTCGGCACGTTTCGTTGCCGTGGCGCCGCACCAAGGAGGCTCACACCTTGGGCTGCGTTGTACCAGGCAAGTAGCCCCTCCTGAACTTAACAGGCTTTTTTGTACTTAAAACCGGGTGATTAGACAAGCTACTCGGCCGGTATCATTTCGGACGGGTATTCTACCTTGCTTAAATACAAGCCCTTAGCTGGGGCGGCGCCGCTGGCGGCAATACGCTGCTGGCGGTGCAGAATTTGCTGGAAAGCCAGCGGGGTAAGCTTGCCCCGGCCCACGTCGAGTAGGGTTCCCACCACTAGTCGCACCATGCCCCGCACAAAGCGGTTGGCCCGAATGCGAAATACCAGCCCACCCGGCACTGCGTGCCAGCCCGCCGCGTAGAGGCAGCAGATGTAGTGCGTTTCGGCGCCCTTCACCTTGGAAAAGGCCGTGAAATCGAACTGGCCCACCAGAAAAGCAGCCGCCTCGTTCATGGCGGCCACATCGGGGGCACGGTCGAGGTACAGCACCTGGTCGCGCCGGAAAGGGTCGGGGTGCAGGCTCACGAAGTACTCGTAGGTGCGGGCCTCGGCCGAGAAGCGGGCGTTGGCGCGCTCATCGACCTCGTGAATGCGGAATACCTGCACATCGGGCGGCAGGGCGCGGTTGAGGCGGTAGCGCAGCAGCTCGAACGTCATTTCGGGCGGAAAATCGGCTTCGAAGTGGGCTACCTGGTGGCTGGCGTGCACGCCGGCATCGGTGCGCCCGCTGCCCTGGGTGCGGATGGGCTGACGCAGCACCCGGCTCAGGGCCACGTTGAGGGCCTCCTGCACGGTGGGCACGCCGGGCTGCACCTGCCAGCCGCTGTAGGCCGTGCCGTCGTAGGCTAAGTGAATGAAATAACGCATGGGTACTTCAAAAGTACCGCCCCCGGCACGCAAAAGCCCCCGCTGCCGGATGGCAGCGAGGGCTCACAGACACTATACGCCGGCGCGCTAGGCGCGGCGGCGCTGGCGCAGGCGCCGCAGGCCATAGGCCACGCCCGAGGCCAGCAGCAGCGAGGCCCCGCCATCGAGGGGCACGTCGGTGGGCTGCGGGTCGGTGGGCGTGGGGCCGCCCGAGCCGGGGGCCTGGGCCTGGGCCGCCGCGCCCAGCACGAGTACCAGGCCGAAAGCAAGGAGAAACTTAACCATGAGTTTAGGGAAAAAGCCCGCCCCGCGATGGGGCGGGCGCAGGTGAATTTATTGAATAACTACGCGCTTGGCCAGCGTGGTGGCCCCGGCGCGCAGGCGCAGGGTGTAGATGCCGGCGGCCAGGCCGGCCGTTTCTACCGTGAGGGTGGCGCCGGTGGCGGGCAGGGCGGCGGCCTGCTGGCGCACCACCTGGCCCAGGGTATTCAGCAGCTCGGCCTGCACGGCCGGGGCGGTGGCCACAGCTGGCACCAGCACCGTGAAGCGGCCGTGGGCCGGGTTGGGATACACCGTGACGTCGGCGGTGCTCAGGCTGGCGGCGGTGGCCAGCGGCGCAACGGGGCTGAACTGAAGCGTAAAGCGGCCCACCAGCAGGGCGGTGGCCTGGGTGGCCGTCACGCTGAAGCTGTACGGGGTGCCCACGCCCAGCTTCACCGTCTGGCCGGTGGCGGCGTCGCGCAGGTAGGCCTCCAGGCCGGCAGGCAGGTTGTGGAGCGCAGCGGCGGTAAGCGTGTAGGTGCCGGCGGCGGGCACGCCCACCACCAGGGGCAGGGCGGTGGCGGCGGTGAAGGCCGCCCGGCCGTCGATGGCCAGGTTGTCGGGGCTGCCGGCGCTGCTCAGGTTCAGGCCCGAGGGGTTGGGCAGCTTGGCGGCGTCGTACTCGCGGTCGAAGCTCGCGGTGGCGCCGGCCTCGGCGTAGGCCACGAAGCCGTCGGCCAAGCCCGCGCCGGCCAGCTCCAGGCGCACGCTGGGGCGTACGTCGGCGGCGGTGCGATTGAAGGCCGACTGCTGGCCATAGCTCGTCACGCGCTGGTAGTTACGGAACGTGATGGTACCGCTGGTCTGCCCGCTGCTGACCCGCACGAAGAAGCCCTGGCCCGCGGCAATGAGCGGGTCACTGACCGCCAGCGGCAAGGGATTAGTGCTGTTGCCGTTGACGTAGCTGCGGTACTGGCCCGCGTACTGGCCCGTGCTCTGCTGCACGTACATGGCCCGGTCGGCACCCGTCAGGTCGCCGAATTGTAGCTGCGAGTAGTCGAGCGGGGCCGGGTAGGGGTTGCCTACCAGGTTCCAGCCCGCGTCGGCGGCCGTGGTACCGCTGTTGCGGCTCAGGTTCACGGCGTAGGTGCCGGTATTGGGCGTGCCCACGAAGTCGACCAGCTCGGTGCCGGCGATGTTCACGGCGTAGCCCTGGCCCACGGCCAGCGGGGTGCTGGCGGCGGCGGGCACCACCCAGCCCTTATCGAAGGCCGAGTAGTTGCTGCTCACCGTGGCCAGCCGGCTTTGGTCGTAGCCAAATACGTTGGGGAAGGGCGTGGTAGTGCCCGGCGTGGCGCTCGTGTTGTAGCCCTGCGTGAGCACGGGCGCGAAGTTGGCCGTCGTCAGGTCGGCCACGGTGGTGTTGGCCACCGGGGCGCTGTAGTGGCGGTAGCCCTTGCCGCCGGGGTTGGCGGCGGTGCTGGGGTTCAGGCTGGGGTCGATGTAGCGCTGGATGGTGGCCGCGCCGCTCACCACGCCGCTGCCGCTGTTCACGAGCAGGGCCGTGCCCGCGCTGCTGCTGAGCAGCGTCAGCGCTTTGCCGCCGGTGCTCAGGTTGCCGGTTCCGCTCAGCGTCAGCACCTGGGCCACGGCCAGCGGGTTGGTCAGGCCCAGGTCGTTGGCGGTAGCCACCGTGAGGCTGCGTACCTGGCCGGGCAAGCCATCGCCGGTGTCCTGGCTTTGGTTGCCGCTGTAGCTGTAGCTGGCGTCGTTGCTGTAGCTGCGGGCGCCGGTTACGCGCACGGCCCCGATGTTGCCCAGGCCCGTATTGGGCCCGCTCAGGATGCCGCGGGGCCGGCAGATGTCGAGGCTGCCGCCCGCTTGCAGCGTGAAGGTGCCGCTGCCCGTGAACAGGTTGCAGCCGTCGGCCAGCCGGCCGCCGCTCTGCACCACAATGGCCGCGTTCACTACCACGTCGCCGCCCAGCGTGCCGTTGCCGCCGCTTTGCACCGTGATGCTGTTGTAGGTGCCCGCCGGAATGGTAGTCGTGGTAGTCACTAGCAGGTCGGGGTAGGCCACCGTAAACAGCACCCCGTTGCTGACGCCGCCGCCCGTGGTCACGGTCACGTTGCCGGTGCTGGCGCCCGGGGGCACGGTGGCCGTGATGGTGGTGGCGTTCACCACGCTGAAGGTGGTGGCCGCCGTGCCGTTGAAGCTGACCCCGGTGGCGCTGCTCAGGTTGGTGCCCGTGAGGGTCACGCTGGTGCCCACCGGCCCGCTCGGGGGGTTGAGGCTGGTGAGGGTGGGAGCGGCTACTACGGATGTATTCAGCAGCACACCTACCGTGTTCGAACTAAGATTAGCCGTGGCTATATCGCGGCGGCCATCGGCATCCAAGTCGGCTAGCACCAAGCCACGCGGGGCACTGCCGGCTCCGGTGCCGAAAGTAACTGCGGTCGCGAAGGTGCCGGGGGCGGTAGTCGAGTTTAGCAGCACCCCCACCTGGTTCGAGCTGAAGTTGGTAACTACGATATCCGCCCGGCCGTCGCCACTTACGTCGCCCACCGCCACTTCTATGGGGGTACTGCCGCCGCTACCATAAACAGCGGCCGCTTGCAGCGTGCCGGGGGCCGTGGCCGAGTTCAGCAGCACGCTCACCGTAGGGCTGCTGAGGTTAGCCGTGACTACATCCGGGCGGCCATCCCCATCCAGGTCGCCAACGGTCAGGCCAAAACTAGCACTACTGCTGGCCCCGTTGCTATACTTAGTGGGGGTACCAAAGCTACCAGGCGTGGCCGCCGGGTTTAAAAATACGGATACGCTGCCCGTATTCCTATCCAGCGCCAAGGCATCCAAGCGGCCATCGCCGTTCAGGTCGCCGAGGGCTACGCCGGTGGTGCCTCCGCTACCACCCGTGCTGTAGTTGGCCGGCGCGCCGAAGGTACCCGGGGTGGTAGCTGAGTTGAGGAGAATACTTAGAAAGTTATTATCGAATGCCGCAGTGGCAATGTCCAGGCGGCCGTCGCCGTTGACATCGCCCAGCGCCACGACCCGCGGGCCAGACGAACCCGTGCTATATACCACCGCGGGGCCAAACGTACCGGGCGTAGTGGCTGAGTTTAGCAGTACGCCCACCGTACTGTTGGTAGTGTTGGTGGCGACCACATCCAGCCGGCCATCGCCATTGACGTCGCCTAGGGCTACCGATATAGCGCCGGCAGTGCCACCGCTGCCGCCGCTGGCGTAGGTAGTGGGCGCGCCAAACGTGCCGGGGGTGCTGCTCGAGCCCAGTAGCACGGCCACCGTAAAGCTCGTGCTATTAATTGTTACCAGGTCGGGCCGGCCATCGCCGTTGACATCGCCCGTAGCCAGGCCATAAGGCGCGGTACCGCCGCTGGCGTACGTACTTACGGGAGCAAACTGCTGGGCCTGGGCCGCGCCGGCCGTGGCCAGGAGTAGCCCCAGCGCGGCCAGGGAGCGGGGCGCCCGCTGCGCGCGGGCCAGAGAGGAAAAGTTTGTCATAGACAATAAGAAAAGAAGGGGAAGGATAACGCCCGGCACAAAAAAGCGGCGGCCCGGGCGGGCGCCGATGCGGCCGTAAAGAACGGTGCCAGCCCCTTACGGCGCCACCACCTAAAGACGTGAAAATGCAGACGCTAGCCCGCCAGGCAGTTTGGCTTAGTAGCTGGCTGCCCTGGGCGGGCGAGAGCCACCCTCCCACCCCCGAAACCCTGCGCAAGCCCGCCCGCCGGTCCCCGTCGGCTTGCCGGGTGCCCTGCCGGTAGGCCGCCAGGCTCCCGATACGCTATCGGAGGCCCGGCCAGTGGGCCGCCAGGCTCCCGATACGCTATCGGAGGCCCTGCTCGTGGGCCGGCAGGCCCCGGATGAGCCAGCAGCTGCCCTGCAAGCGTGCCGACAGGCGCCCGATGACTTATCGGCGGCCAGGCAGCAGCGGCGACAGGCTGCCGATAGCCTATCGGAGGCCCGGCCAGCCCGGCGACCAGCACCCCGCGCGTGGTGCCGGGGCCGGGCTGGCCCCGGCACCAGCGCGCTACCAAGCTCCAGTAGTTTGCCGCAAGCCTAGCAGTGTAGTATTATTGAAGGCCCGCAGCAGCGGGGTTTTACCATTTTTCCCGTTTATCCGCGTTTTTTTCCACCCAGATGCTGAACCCTACCCCCTTCTTTGCCGCCGATTACTTTGCCACCCGCGACGTGACGCTGGGCCGCCTCCAGAAATTTACCGTCGATGTTATCACCCGCCTCACCGAGGACAACCCCGGCCAGGTTTTCGACGCGCTCCTTACCGACCTCACGGCCCTGCACACCGCCCTGTTTGGGGCGCAGGCCTCTGCCGATGCCGGCCTGAGCCAGCGCAGCACCGCCGCCCAGCAAATGTGGGGCGCCCTCGCCGACCTGCAAGCCCAGCTCGAAGCCGACGAGGAGCTGCTGCGCTACAAGGCCAAAAAGACGCCCGCCCTGCTGGCCGACTTCCTGCCCCACGGCCGCTACGAGTACACCCGGGCCACCCTGGCCACGGCCGAGCTGCTGCTGCACCGCGCCGCCACGGCCGCCGCCACCCACGCCCCGGCCCTGGGTTCTGACTTCGACGCTAGCCGCTACGCCGGCTTTCTGCAAGCCTTCCGGGCCGCCCGCGAGGCCACCGGCCAGGGCGACGAGCAAGCCGCCAAGGCCCGCGCCGCCGCCACCACCCACCGCCAGGACCTGACCCTGCGCCTCACCGACGCCGTGAAGCTGGTGGCCGCCCACTGCCTGCGCGACGAGGCCCGCGCCGCCGCCTACTTCCGCCTTGAGCTGCTGCTGGCCCCGGCCGGGGCTGCGGCTGAGGCCCCGCCCACGGAGCCCGCCGCGCCGCAGTAGCCGCCGGGCAGCAAAAGCCCCCGCCTCACCAAGGTGAAGCGGGGGCTTTGACATAGCTCAGGAAGGGTGGGCAACAGAAACAGACGAATGCAGCCGGGCTACCAGGGCCGCCGGGGCCACTGCCGGGCCTTGGCCATCACCTCGGCCTTGGAATTGACTTGCAGCTTGCGATACACCTGCCGAATGTGCGAGCGCACGGTGTCAATGCTCAGGCCGAGGCGGCTGGCAATGAGCTTGTAGCTCAGGCCGTCTTCGATGCCCTGCACAATGTCGCGCTCGCGGGCGGTGAGGCTGCTGGCGGGGTCCAGGGGCAGCGGGGCAAAGTAACGCGTGACGTGGCGGGCCACGCTCGGGCTCATGGGCGAGCCGCCGGCCGCCACTTGCAGCAGGTGCTCCTTGAGCAGGGGCAGCGGGGTCGTTTTTTCGAGGTAGCCGATGGCGCCGGCGCGCAGGGCCTCAAACACGCGCTCGGCATCGGTGTACACGCTCAGCATGAGCACCTCGGCCTGGGGCAGCGCCTGCCGCAGCAGGGGCAGCCCCTCGATGCCCGAGCGCCCGGGCAGGCCAATATCGGAGAGCACCAGCGTGGGGGGCACCGGCAGGCAGGCCAGCGCCGCCATAAACTCCTCGTGCGAGCCGGCGCATAGCACGCAGTCGAACTCCGGCTGCGCCCCGAGGTACTCGCACAGCGCCTCCCGGATGGCCGCTTGGTCTTCGATGATGCCGAGGGTAATCATCCCGCAAAGGTCGGCGCCACTCCTACACGGCGGTATCGCATAAAGATGCTAGCCGCGGGGGAGGGAGGCAGGCGTTAAAAAGTAGGAGTCAGCGCGGTTTCGGGGCCAGTGCATAGCCCAGGCGGTAGCACGCACTTGGCAGTCAGCATCTCAGCACGACTAGGATAGCGCGGGTATGCGAACCACCAGGTTCGCGCTACCAGCCGCCGAATCCGCAACGGCGCCGGGAGTTGCGGTTCTTCCGGCTCCTAGCGCCTGATTTTTAACACCTACCTCACAAAGGCAGGCGCACCCGCAGGCGGGTGCCGGGCTGGGTGGCCTCCAGGGTAATGGCGCCCCCGGCGGCCAGGGCCCGCATGTGCATGTTGGCCAGGCCCTGGCCGCCGGGGCGCCCGGCGCTGGCCAGGCCGCAGCCATCGTCCTGCACTTCCAGCTCCAACTGCTGCTGGCGCAGGCGCACCCACACCCGCACCTGCTGGGCGTGGGCGTGCTTCACCACATTATGCAACGCCTCCTTGTAGATGCTGTACAGGGCCTGGCGGCTGGCCAGCGACACCGCCACGGTGCGCAGGGCCGGCTCGGCGCTGAAGTCCAGCTCCAGGCCGGCGGCGGGCAGCACCTCGTGGGCATGGTCGCGCAGGCGGTCGAGCAGGCTGGCGGCCGAGTCGTAGCGCGCATCGATGCTCCACACGGCATCGCTCATCTGGCGGGCGGCGCGGCGGCTGGCCTCAGCCATCTGGTCGAGGTAGGCCTGCTGCTGGGCGGGGGCGTAGCGGCCCTCGCGCAGCAAGGTGCTCTGCATGGAAATCTGGGTGAGCATACTGCCTACCTCGTCGTGCAGGTCGGCGGCAATGCGGGTGCGCAGAGCCTCCTGGCGCAGCGCTTCGCGGCGGCGGTAGCGCCACAGCAGCCCCGCGCTCACCCCCAGCACCACCCAGGCCAGGGTTAGCAGGGCCACTACGCCCTGGCGGTAGCGCAGGCGCTCCAGCTCCTGCTGCTGCGTTTGGAGGCGCGCCTGCTGCCGCAATAATTTTATTTGCACTTGCTGCTGGCTGCGGGCGGCCTGCGCTTGCAGGGCCGCCGCCCGGCGCAGGGCCGCCTCCCCGTTGATGCTATCGACGTAGGCGCTGGCCAGGGCTTGGTAGCGATAGGCGGCGCGGCCCTGGCCCAGCTGGTCGCTGGCCTGGGCCAGCACCAAGGCGGCATCGCGGGTGCCCAGGCGCAGGTGGGCGGGGCGGGCGGCGGCCAGGCTGCGCGCGGCGTAGTGGCGGGCGCTGTCGGGGCGGGTAGTGGCCAGCCAGGTTTGGGCCAGCAGCAGCGTGGCCCGCGCTACTTGCTCGGGGGCACCAGTCGCCTGGGCGCGGCGCAGCAGCCCGTAGGCGGTGCGGCGGGCAGCCAGGTGGTCACCCAGGCGGTCCGTCATCTCGGCCTCGCTCAGCTCGACGGGCAGCAGCCCAATGGGTTTGTATACCAGCCGCCAGCTGGCCGCAGCCTGGGTGTAGTTGCGGCGGGCAGCCAGCCACTGCCCCCGGTCGCGGCTGATGTCGCCAAGGCCAAAGTAAACGTAGCCGGTACCCAGGGGGTCGTGCGCGGCCGCTATCAGGCCGCGCGCCTCGGCCAGGTGGCTGGAGGCGGTAGCATAGTCGCCCAGCGCTACCTCGATGCGCCCTGCCTGCACCAGCTGAAACAGCGTGGCCCGGGCATTGTGGATGGCGCGAGCCAGGGCCAGCCCGTCGAGGCTGGGGCCCAGGGCGGCGGCGTAGTTGCCTTGCTCGGTATAGATGCGGGCCAGGTTGTAGTAGGCGCGCGTCTGGGTATAGCGACTGTGGGTGCGAATGCTCAGCGCCAGCGCTTTGCGCGAGTAGTAGATGGCCGCATCGTACTGATTGAGCGTCCGGTAGCTGTAGCCCAAGTTGAAAGCCGCGTCCATGAGGCCCTTGTCGAACCGCAGCTGCCGGGCCAGCACCAGCGCCTGCCGGGCCAGGCGCTGCGCCTGCGCCGCCTCGTTGGTGCGCAAAATGAAGGACAAGGCGTTGAGGCGGCCCACGCGCAGGGTATCGGCCCGGGATTCGGCCGCCAGCAGCCGCTCGATGCTATCGCGTACGGCTACTACCCGCGCCAGCGGCAGCGGCGGGCCCTGCGCCTGGGCTCGCCCGACGCTCAGCCCTATTCCCAGCCATAAAAGACCTCGCCATTTGCCGTTATAAAACACGCCCCGCTACTAGAGTTTGCTTTAAAACCGGTTTAACCAAGCGTAGTTTGAGTGATTCTGCGTTTTGGCAAACTTTTCTTATTCCGTTGCCACTAAGGTATCTACAAAGCACAGCTTAGGCTTTTATAGGACTATTCTGCGAAATCCATACTACCGACCACTAAAAAGCGCCGAAGCCATTACGGGCTCCGGCGCTTTTCAGGCGTGGGGTACAAGGCCGCTTAACGGCTGGCCGCAAGGGCTTCGGCACCACCCACAATTTCGAGAATCTCGGTCGTGATGGCCGCCTGGCGCGTCCGGTTGTACGTCAGTTTCAGGGCTTTCAGCAGCTCACCGGCGTTGTCGGTGGCTTTGTCCATCGCCGTCATGCGGGCGCCGTGCTCCGAGGCATTACTTTCCAGCACCGCCTTGTAGAGCTGAATCTTAAGGCTTTGCGGGATGAGCGTCTGGATAATCTCTTCCTTGCTCGGCTCAAAGATGTAGTCGATGCTATTATCAAGCTCGGCGGCGCTGGGCGTGCCGGCGGGCACCTCCGTGGGCACCAGCGGCAGCAGCTGCTCGGTCTTGATAATCTGGGTAGCTACGTTCTTAAACTCGTTGTAGACCAGCACCACTTGGTCGTAGCTGCCATCGGCGAAGCCGCGCATCGCCTCTTCGGCCACTACGCGCACCGTGTCAAACGAAAGCTTGGTAAACACGTGCGTGTAGTCACCCACCCGCTTGAAATTACGCCGGCCGTAGTAGTCGTGCGCCTTCTTGCCGATGGCCATCACCGAAATGCCGTTCTGCGGCAAGTGGGCGTAGCGCTCAGCAATCAGACTGTTCACGCCCTTGAACACGTTGGCGTTGAACGCACCCGCCAGGCCGCGGTCGGAGGTGATGGCGACAATGAGTACCCGGCGCACTTCCCGCACCTCACCATACTCGCTCACCACCTCATCGGTCGTGGTGCGGGTCAGGTTGGCCAGGATGCTGGTTAGCCGCTGGGCGTAGGGGCGCATCCGAACGATGTTGTCCTGGGCCCGGCGCAGCTTGGCCGCCGCCACCATTTTCATGGCTTTGGTAATCTGCTGCGTGCTCGACACCGACTGGATGCGCGAGCGAACTTCTTTTAAGCTAGCCATTTAATTGAGCTGTTAGCTAGTAGCTGGTAGCCGTTAGCTTATGGAATGGATAAACAAAAACTGCTGGCTGTCAGCTGAGCTTTCGGAGAGAAAGCTAGCAGCCAACAGCCAGCAGCTACTAGTTTACTTAGCGGCGTAGCCAGCAGCTACATCCTTGGCCGTCTGGCGGATGGCACCCGTTACCGAGTCGTCGAGCTTGCCGGCTTTCAGGGCCTTCAGCACGTCGGGGTTGCGGGCGTTCAGCACCTGGCGGAATTCAGCTTCGAACTCGCGTACGCGGTTTACGGGTACGGTGTCGAGCAGGCCGTTGGTGGCGGCGTAGATGATGGCCACCTGGTCTTCCACCTTCACGGGCGAAAACTGGGGCTGCTTCAGAATCTCCAGGTTGCGGCGGCCACGCTCAATGGTGAGTTTGGTCGAAGCATCGAGGTCGGAGCCGAACTTGGCGAAAGCTTCCAGCTCGCGGAACTGCGCTTGGTCAAGCTTCAGTGTACCCGAAACCTTCTTCATCGACTTAATCTGGGCGTTGCCACCCACGCGGCTTACCGAGATACCCACGTTGATAGCGGGGCGCACGCCGGAGTTGAAGAGATTAGTTTCGAGGAAAATCTGGCCATCCGTAATCGAGATTACGTTGGTCGGGATGTAGGCCGATACGTCGCCGGCCTGCGTCTCGATGATGGGCAAGGCCGTGAGCGAACCGCCGCCTTTCACCAGCGGCTTCAGGCTTTCGGGCAGGTCGTTCATGTTGCGCGCAATCTCGTCCGAGGCGTTGATTTTAGCGGCACGCTCCAAGAGGCGGCTGTGCAGGTAAAATACGTCGCCGGGGTAAGCCTCGCGTCCGGGAGGACGACGCAGCAGCAGCGATACCTCGCGGTAAGCCACAGCCTGCTTCGACAAGTCGTCGTACACTACCAGCGCCGGGCGGCCCGTATCGCGGAAGTACTCGCCAATAGCGGCACCCGTGAAAGGTGCATAGAACTGCATCGGGGCGGGGTCTGAGGCCGAAGCCGACACTACCACGGTGTAGTCCATGGCGCCGCCTTTGGTGAGGGCGTTCACTACCTGCGCTACCGTCGAAGCTTTCTGGCCGATGGCGACGTAGATGCAGAACACCGGCTCGCCCCGGTCATAAAACTCGCGCTGATTCAGGATAGCATCGAGCGCTACGGTCGACTTGCCGGTCTGGCGGTCGCCGATAATCAGCTCGCGCTGGCCGCGGCCAATCGGAATCATGGCGTCGATAGCCTTGATGCCGGTTTGCAGCGGCTCGGTCACGGGCTGGCGGAAGATTACGCCGGGTGCCTTGCGCTCCAGGGGCATCTCGTAGGTCTGGCCCGCAATGGGACCGCGACCGTCGATGGGCTGGCCCAGCGTGTTTACCACGCGGCCCACAATGCCCTCGCCAACCTGGATGGCAGCAATTTTATTGGTGCGGCGCACGGTAGCACCCTCTTTGATGTCACCGTAGTCGCCGAGCATTACGGCACCTACGTTGTCTTCTTCGAGGTTAAGCACCAGCGCTTGCAGACCGTTCTCAAACTCAATCAGCTCGCCCGACTGCGCGTGCGACAAGCCGTAGATGCGGGCCACGCCGTCGCCGACCTGGAGCACGGTGCCGACTTCTTCCAGCTCAGCGGCCGATTTAAAGTTGGACAGCTGCTGCCGCAGGATGGCGGATACTTCGTCCGGGCGTACTTCTGCCATGATAGTAATTAATTTAGACTAGGTTGGTAAGAATTATCGGTCAGCGAGGAGCGCAGACGGCGCAGCCCCCCCCGAACCGAATCGTCAATCTGCTGGTCGCCCACGCGCAGCACGAAGCCGCCAATCAGCGCGGCGTCTACCTTTTCGGTGAGCGTCACCTGCGTGCGGCCCGTTTGCTGCTTCACCATCTGCTCGATTTCGGCGCGGGTAGCCGGCGTGAGCGGCACGGCCGACGTTACTTCGGCCACTTGTACGCCCATCAGGGCATTGTACTGCGCCAAAAACTCAGTGCCGATGTGCTCCAGCGCCGTCTCGCGGTTTTTGCTGGTCAGAATTTGAAAGAAGCGCATCATCGTTTCCGACATCTTCCCCTGGAAAATGGCGTTCAGGATGCTGAGTTTCTTATCGTGCTTCACAATCGGGTTGCGCAGCAGCAGGCGCAGGTCGCGGCTGCCGGCCATCGTATTGGCCAGCAGGTCCATGTCCTGCTTAATGGTTGCCAGGGTGCCCATTTCCTGCGCCAGGTCCAGCAAGGACTTGGCGTAGCGGGCGGCTACTCGTTGGTCGGCCATTTTTTTAATTGTTAATGGTTAATGATTAATTGTTAATGACCGCTGCGCATCACTTTAAGAAGCAAGCACAGCGATTAACATTAACAATTAACCATCGACAATTAATTGAGCTTTACGTCTTTCAGGTAATCATCAACCAGCTTCTGCTGGGCAGCGGGATCGGCTAGCTCACGGCGCAGCAAACGCTCGGCGATATCGACGCTCAGTTGGGCGGCGGTATTGCGAACCTCGGCCAAGGCCTGGGTTTTCTCCTGCTGAATGGCTTCGCGGGCCTGCTGCGTGATGCGGTTGGCTTCTTCGCTGGCGCTGGCTTTGGCCTGCTCCACAAATTGGGCAGCCATGGCCTGGCCCTCCTTCAGCATCTGGTCGCGCTCCTTACGGGCGTCGGTCAGCAATTTTTCGTTGCCAGCTTTCAGGGTTTGCATCTCTAGCTTGGCTTGCTCAGCCATTTTCAGGGCTTGGTCAATGCTGTCTTCGCGCTCCTTGAGGGAGCCCAAAATGGGCTTCCAGGCGAACTTGGCCAGCAGCAAAAGCAGGAGAAGGAAAATCAGGGTTTGCCAGAACAGCAAACCAAACTCGGGGGTGATAAGCGACATGAGGACGGCAATTATCGGGGTGGCAGCGCCGGTAGTAGGCGGCGCTGATGAACATCCGGCAGCGGCAGGTAAGTTGCCAAAGCCGTTGAATTAAGCAGCAGTCCTGCTCAATACTGGGCTTTAGCCGAACGAAAACCCGGCGCGACCGACCTCCAGGACAGGAGGCCGGCCGGCCGGGCTATACCGACGCAATTACTGCAATTTCAGGGCAATGAGCAGGCAGACTACGATGGCGAACAGCGTAGCACCTTCCAGCAGAGCGGCCACGATGAGCATGGCAGTCTGGATACGGCCCGAAGCCTCGGGCTGACGGCCGATGGCTTCCATAGCGCTACCGCCGATGCGGCCAATGCCCAGGCCAGCGCCCAGGATAGCCAGACCAGCGCCGATGCCGGCACCCATTACAGCCAGACCAACCGAATTAACA
>Ga0160428_1000120_pt1 | contig 97269 bp, 96 predicted proteins | sample SolpanmetagenomM_FD_108198 | JGI IMG/M metagenome (GOLD analysis project Ga0160428, IMG submission 108198) | Solar panel surface microbial communities from Lawrence Berkeley National Laboratory, California, USA - M | ecosystem: Engineered > Built environment > Solar panel > Unclassified ...
ACCGATCCGACATGGTTCGCGGACGATGCCAATTGGACCGACGCGACGACGCTGCTGCTGTCGCCCGACCATTATCTGTATCGCATGCTCTACAGCCAGGGCGTCGACCTCGACGCGCTCGCGATCCCGCGCCGCGACGGCACGCCGGCGACCGATCCGCGCGCCGCATGGCGCGTGCTCGCCGACCATTACCATCTGTTCCGCGGCACGCCGTCGCGGATGTGGCTCGATCACGTCTTCGCCGAGGTGTTCGGCATGACCCAGGCCTTCGAGCCCGCCACCGCCGATCTCTATTTCGATGCGATCGGCGAAAAGCTTGCGACCGACGCCTTCCGCCCGCGTGCGCTGTTCGACCGGTTCCGCATCGACTTCCTCGCCACCACCGAAGGCGCGCACGACAGTCTCGATGCGCACCACCGCATCCGGAACAGCGGCTGGCAGGGCCGTGTCGTCACGACCTATCGCCCCGACGGCGTCATCGACGTCGAGCATGAGCAATTCGCCGGCGCGCTGCGCCGCTTCGCCGAACTGACCGGCGAGGACGTCTACGGCTGGTCGGGCTATCTCGCCGCGCACCGCAAGCGCCGCGCCGACTTCCGCGCCGCCGGCGCGACCGCGACCGATCACGGCCATCCGACCGCCGCGACCGCCAACCTGTCGACGCCCGAATGCGAGGCGCTGTTCGCGCGCATCACCGGCGGCGACTGGACGCCCGCCGACGCCGAGCTGTTCCGCGCGCAGATGCTGACCGAAATGGCCGGCATGAGCGTCGAGGACGGCATGGTGATGCAGATCCATCCGGGCAGCGTGCGCAACCACAATGCCGGGCTGTTCGCCAGCCACGGCCGCGACAAGGGCGCCGACATTCCCGGCCGCACCGATTACGTCCATGCCCTGAAGCCTTTGCTCGACCGGTTCGGCACCTCGACCGAGCTGTCGATCATCCTCTTCACGCTCGACGAGAGCGTCTATGCGCGCGAACTGGCGCCGCTGGCGGGCCATTATCCTTGCCTCAAGCTCGGCCCCAGCTGGTGGTTCCACGACAGCCCCGAGGGCATGCGCCGCTTCCGCGAGATGACGACGGAAACCGCGGGCTTCTACAACACCGTCGGCTTCAACGACGACACCCGCGCCTTCCTGTCGATCCCCGCCCGCCACGACGTCGCGCGCCGGATCGACTGCGGCTTCCTCGCCCGCCTCGTCGCCGAACACCGGCTGCACGACCGGGAAGCCGCCGAACTCGCCCACGAACTCACCAGCGGCCTCGTCCGCAAGGCGTATCGACTGTGACACCGGCAAAGGGGACATCGGGCGGCCTTCCGCCTGGCGTCGCGCGACCGGCGTATGCGGCGGGGCAGCGAATCGCCACCGGCCCGTCGCCCGTCCGACCGCATCGATCGTCGCGACGTCGGGTGAAGACGACCCGATCCCTCTCGGGCCGGCGATAAAGCTTCATCTTCGCCCGCGCGTCTTTCATAACGCCCGGCGATGAACGTCGTCCTCGGCATCGATGCGGCCTGGACCGTGTCCCGACCATCGGGGATCGCGCTCGCGGTCGAGCGGCAGGGGACATGGTGCCTCGCCGCGGTGGCACCGTCCTATGCGCATTTCATCGCGCTGTCGGACGGAGCGCCGATCGATACGCCGCCGGGCGGATGCATGCCGGACGCTGCCGCGTTGCTGGCGGCGGCGCACCGGATCGCGGGCGCCGCCGTGACGCTGGTCGCCATCGACATGCCGCTGGCGGCCACACCGATCGTCGGCCGGCGTGCCGCCGACAATGCGATCGCGCGCGCATTCGGACGCTGGCATTGTTCGACGCATTCCCCCAGCGCGGCGCGGCCCGGCGCGTTGAGCGACACGTTGCGTGCCGGCTTCGCCGCGGCGGGCTATCCCCTGCGGACGCGGGACGCGCGCAGCGGCGGCCTGATCGAGGTCTATCCCCATCCCGCGCTGGTCATCCTGGCAGGCGCGAGCCGGCGCTTGCCGTACAAGGCCGGCAATTCCGCCAAATACTGGCCGGGCGAGCCGATGGCCGTCCGCCGCGAGCGGCTGTGCGACGAATGGCGCAGGATCGCCGCCCTGCTCGGGACCCGCTTCGATGGGCTGGGCGACCGGCTGCCACCGCCCGCCGACGGAGCGACCGGCGCCGCCATGAAGGCGCACGAGGATATGCTGGATGCGATCGTCTGTGCCTGGGTCGGCGTCACGGCGCTCACCGGCGAGGCGGACGCGCATGGCGACGACGACGCTGCGATATGGGTGCCGAACGCCGCGGCCGGAACGTGCAGGTCGCAGATCGGTTGAACGGCCATGCCGACATTCGATCCGAATTCCACCGCCCTCGTCCTCATCGACCTGCAGCAGGGCATCGTCGCCGGGGATAAAGGCCCGCACAGTGCCGAGGCGGTGATCGCCGCCGGCAAGGACCTCGCGACGCGCTTTCGCGCGGCGGGCGCTCCGGTCGTGCTGGTCCATGTCGGCTTCACGCGTGAGACGATGCCGAGCCGCAACGTCGACCAGCCGCGGCTGCCGCCCGACGGCACGCCGCCGGCCTTCAGCGCGTTCGTGGACGGGCTGCGTCACGACGGCGATATCGTCGTGCTCAAGCGCCACTGGGGCGCCTTTACCGGCACGGACCTCGACCTGCAGTTGCGGCGGCGGGGCGTCACGACGGTGGTGATCGCCGGCATCGCGACGAACTTCGGCGTCGAATCGACCGCGCGTGCCGCATGGGAGCTGTCGTACGACGTGGTGATCGTCGAGGATGCCTCGACCTCGCGCTCCGCCGAGCTGCACGATTTCGCGATCCGCCAGATCCTGCCGCAGATCGCGCGCGTGGTGCAGGCGGCGGACATCACCGTCTAAGGCCGGGTCCTCATCCCGCCGCGCGCGAAGCGACGGCGACCGGCTGCCGACGATCCCGGCCGCAGCCCCCGCCGTCCCGGCTTCCGGCGATCAGGACGCCTCGGCGATCAGTTTCGCCGATGCGGCGCTGCTCCAGTCGTTGCCGCCGTTCCACCGCCACACCTCCTTGCCCGCCGAATCGAACAGGATCGTGGTGGGCAGGTTCGCGTTCCAGCCGAGCGACAGCGCCATCTTGTCGTCCAGATACGGCGTCAGCGACGGCGCACCGTGCGCCTTCAGGAACGCCGGCACCTTCTGCGCCGCCTGCGTATCCTGGCTGATCGCCGCGACGCGCACGGTCCCGCCCTTGGCCAGCGCCTCCAGCGTCTGCAGTTCGGCGACGCAGGGCCCGCACCAGGTCGCCCACAGGTTGACCAGCACCGGCTTGCCACGGAAGGCGGCAAGGCTGGTCGGCTTGCCCGCCGGATCCTTGAACACCGTCGCCGGCGCCGCTTCGCCCTTGTGGCTGCGATCGACGCCGACCATCGCCTGCGATGCCGAACCGGTCGCCTCGTCCGGCGAGGCGGCGTTCGCGTTCGTCTGCGCCTGCCCGGCTTGCCCGGACCCGGCGCTTTGCCTATCGCAACCGGCGGCGGCCAGCGCCAGGAGACAGGTGATCGCGACGCGCGCAGAAGGTGACGGGGACATGAGCGGTTCCAATTCGATGTGGGGCGGCAGGTTCGCCGAAGGCCCGGCAGCGGTGATGCGCGAGATTAATGCCTCCATCCCGTTCGACAAGCGAATGTGGCGGCAGGACATCGCCGGATCGAAGGCGCACGTCGCGATGCTCGCGCGACAGGGGATCGTTTCCGCCCCCGACGCGGCGGCGATCGACGCCGGGCTCGACACCGTCGCCGCCGATTATGCGGCGAACGGCGTGCCCGAGGATCTGGCGCTCGAAGACATCCATATGCTGACCGAGGCGAAGCTTGCCGATGCGATCGGACCCGTCGCGGGCCGGCTGCACACCGCGCGATCCCGCAACGACCAGGTCGCGACCGATTTCCGCCTGTGGGTGCGCGACGCGATCGACCAGGTGCTCGCCGCGCTGGGCGACCTGACCCACGGCCTGCTGGAGCGGGCGGACGAACATGCCGATGCGGTGATGCCGGGCTTCACCCACCTGCAATCGGCGCAGCCGGTGACGCTGGGCCACCATCTGATGGCCTATGTCGAGATGGTCGCGCGGGATGTGTCGCGCTTTCGCGATGCGCGCGCGCGCATGAACCTGTGCCCGCTGGGATCGGCGGCGCTGGCGGGGACGAGCTTTCCGCTCGATCGGGGGATGACCGCGGCGGCGCTGGGCTTCGACGGGCCGACCCGCAACAGCCTGGACGCGGTCAGCGACCGCGACTTCGCCCTCGACTACCTGACCGCCGCGACGCAGACCGCGCTGCATCTGTCGCGGCTGGCGGAGGAATTCGTACTCTGGGCCTCGCAGCCGTTCGGCTTCGTCGCGCTGTCGGATCAATGGTCGACCGGCAGTTCGATCATGCCGCAGAAGCGCAATCCCGACGCGGCCGAGCTGGTGCGCGGCCATTCGGGTCGCATCCTCGGCTGCATGACGAGCCTGATGGTGACGATGAAGGGCCTGCCGCTCGCCTATTCCAAGGACATGCAGGACGACAAGCCGCCGGTGTTCGAGGCGCACGACCTGCTCGGCCTGTCGATCGCGGCGATGACCGGGATGATCCGGAGCGCGACGTTCCGCACCGACCGGATGCGCGGGCTCGCCGAATCCGGCTTCGCCACCGCGACCGACTTCGCCGACTGGCTGGTCCGCGAAGCCGGGCTGCCGTTCCGCGAGGCGCATCACGTCACGGGTCGCGCGGTGAAACGCGCCGAGGAACTGGGCGTCCGGCTCGACCAATTGCCCTATGCGGACTTCGTCGCGATCGATGCGCGGGTGAACGAATCGCTGTACGATGTGCTGTCGGTCGATGCCTCGGTCGCCAGCCGCACCAGCTTCGGCGGGACGGCCCCCGCCAATGTGCGCGCCGCGATCCGCGCCGCGCGGGAGACGCTGTGATGAAGCGCGTGACGATCGTCGGTCTGGCGCTGGCGCTCGCCGGCTGCGGTGCGGCGAAGGAACTGCAACCCGCGCCGGGCAAAGCGCTGCCGGTCGCGCCCTATGGCGCGAAAACCGCGCCGACCGCCGCGGAGCTGCTGACGCCGACGACGCAGCAGCGGCCGCAGCGCAGCGACGAACTGCTCAAGAATTCCGAACAGCGGCGCAGCGACGATTTCGATCTGCCCCCCAATTGATGCGATCCCGATGAACCATTTCGATTACCGCGACGGCGTGCTCCATTGCGAGGACGTCGCCATGACGCGCATCGCCGAAGAGGTGGGCACCCCCGTCTACGTCTATTCCACCGCCACCTTCCGCCGCCATGCGCAGGTGTTTCGCGACGGGCTGAAGGCGCTGGACCGCGTCCACCTCGCCTATGCGATCAAGGCCAATCCGAACGTCGCGGTGCTGCGCGTGCTGGCCGACGAGGGCTATGGCGCCGATGTCGTGTCGGGCGGCGAGATGGCGCGCGCGCTGGCGGCCGGCATCCCCGCCGCGGACATCGTCTTTTCGGGCGTCGGCAAGACGCGCGCCGAACTCGCCCGCGGCCTCGACGAAGGCATCGGCCAGTTCAACCTCGAGCTGGAGGAAGAGGGCGTCGTCCTCGCGCAGATCGCGCATGCCCGCGGCCAGCGCGCGCCGGCGACGCTGCGGGTCAACCCCGACGTCGATGCCGGCACGCATGCCAAGATCTCGACCGGGCGCGCGGAGAACAAGTTCGGCGTGCCGATCGACCAGGCGCCCGCGATGTTCGACCGGCTGGCGCCGCTCGACGGCCTCGACCTGCGCGGTGTCGCCTGCCACATCGGCAGCCAGCTGTCCGACCTGTCGCGCCTCGAGGAGGCCTATCGCCGCATCGGCGAACTCGTCGCCGAGCTGCGCGGCGCCGGGCACAGGATCACCCGCGTCGATCTCGGCGGCGGCCTCGGCGTGCCGTACAAGCAGGGCGACGTGCTGCCGACGCCCGCCGATTATGGCGCGATGGTCGCGCGCGTTACCGAAGGCTGGGATGTCGAACTGATGTTCGAACCCGGTCGCGTGATCGCCGGCAATGCCGGCGTGCTGCTGACCGAGGTCATCTGGGTGAAGCCAGGCGTCACCAATCCCTATGTCATCGTCGATGCCGCGATGAACGACCTGGCCCGTCCGGCGCTGTACGACGCGTGGCACGATTTCGCCGCGGTCCGGCCGACCGGCGAGCGGATGACCGCCAATATCGCCGGCCCGGTGTGCGAAAGCGGCGACACGTTCGCGATGGGCCGCGATATCGACAGCGTGAAAAGCGGCGACCTGGGCGTGTTCCGCACCGCCGGGGCCTATGGCGCGACCATGGCATCGACCTACAACAGCCGCGCGCTGGTGCCCGAGGTGCTGGTCGACGGCGATCGCTTCGCGGTGGTCGCCGACCGCATCGTGCCGGAAACGATCCTGGCAGCCGAACGCGTGCCGGAATGGCTGGGCAGCGGAAAGCGGCCCGCGTGACGCTGCACAGCCTGCCGCTGTTCGTGCGGCTGGCGGGCCGCCCGGTGATCCTGCTGGGCGAGGGTGAGGCGGCGGAGGCGAAGCGTCGCCTGCTGGAACGCGCCGGCGCGGTCATCGTCGGCGAGGATGCGGCCGCGGCGCTCGCGATCGTCGCGATCGACGATGCGGATGCGGCGCTCGCGGCGGTCGCCCGGCTGAAGGCGCGCGGGCTGCTGGTCAATGCGGTCGATCGGCCCGAACATTGCGATTTCACCACGCCGGCGATCGTCGACCGGGCGCCGGTGCTCGTCGCGATCGGCACCGGCGGCGTGTCCGCCGGCCTGGCCGCGGCGCTGCGGCAGCGGCTGGAGGCGCTGTTGCCGGGGACCCTGGGCCTGCTGGCGGAACGGCTGCACGCGGCGCGTCCCGCGCTGCGCCGTCGGTATCCGGATGGCGGCGAGCGGCGGCGCGCGCTCGGCGCCGCGCTCGCGGTGGGGGCGATGCTCGATCCGCTGGGCGAAGGCGTGGATGTGGACGGCTGGCTGGCGGCGGACCAGCCGCGGCCGAGCGGCCGTGTGCGGCTGGTGCTGACCTCCGCCGACCCCGACGACCTGACGTTGCGCCAGGCGCGCCTGCTCGCCAACGCCGATCGCGTGGTGCACGGCGCGGACGTGCCCGCAGCTGTGCTCGACCGCGCCCGCGCCGATGCGATACGGCAGCCGCAGGGCGCGGCGACGGCGGTGGACGAGGGTCTGACGGTCGAGTTGGAGATGGCATGAGCGGATTCGGATATCGCATCGTCGGCGGCAAGGTGGATCGCGTCGAGGTGAAGGAGGCGCTGTCCTGCACCGCCGACTTCGTCTGGGTGCATCTCAACACCAACGAGGAACAGGCGCAGGCATGGCTGCGCGACGCCGCGAAGCTCGACGATTACGTCGTCGATGCGCTGACCGCGACCGAAACGCGACCGCGCTGCGAGAAGTTCGAAAGCGGGGCGCTGGTAAACCTGCGCGGCCGATCATCCGAAGAGATGTCGTCGGGCGATCCGCTCGCGTCGATCCGCATCTGGGCGATCCGCGGCCGGGTCTATTCGGTCAGCCGCCGCCCGTTGATCGGGGTCGCCGAAGTCGAAAAGCAGGTCCAGGCCGGCGGGATCGTCGATCCGGGCGATCTGATCGCCGCCTTCGCCACCGCGATCACCAGCGACCTCGACCCGCAGGTCGCCGACCTGGGCGACGAGCTGGACGATTGCGAGGAACGGCTCGACGCCAATCGGGTGTTCGACCTGCGCCGCGTGGTGACGCGCGTCCGGGTGGCGGCGATCGGCTATCGTCGCTTTCTCGCGCCGCAGCGCGCCGCGCTCGAAAACCTCGGCGCCTTGCCCGGCGAATGGCTGGCCGAGGATGATCGCCGCCATCTTGCCGCCGCGGCGGATCGTGCGGCGCGGATGGTCGAGGAACTGGAATCGATCCGCGAACGCGCGTCGCTGATGCATGAGGCGCTGACCGACCTGCGCAGCGAACAGATCGACAGCCGCTCGCTGGTAATCTCGATCGTCGCGATGGTGTTCCTGCCGCTGACGTTCATTACCGGTCTGTACGGCATGAACGTCGCGCACCTGCCCTATGCGCAGGAGCCGTGGGCGTTCGATGCGATCATGGGCCTGTGCGGCGTGATCACCGTCGGCGTCATCGGCTATTTCGTCCAGCAGCACTGGTTCCAGCGCTAGGCCGGAGCCGTTGCCGCGTCAGGCGGCGCGTGCCGATCGCCATGCCTCGGCGATTTCGCTGAGGCTCGTCGCGGCGTCGCGGAACGGCCGGGGATCGCCGCCGATCGAGGCGTCGATCACCGAACGGCGGATGCCGCCGTACAACCGCGCGAGCGTGTTGGACACTTCGCCGCCGCGCTCGAAATCGAGGCCCGCTTCCAGCGCGAACAGGATCGCGGTGGCGCGGGTGACGCGCTCGCTCTTGGTGCGCAGCTGGTTGTTTTCGCAGGCCCATGCGGCGGCCCGCAATGCCGAGACCAGTTCCTCGTACAACAGCTGGACCAGGCCCGGACCCTGCGCCTCGGCGGTGCGGCCGACGACGTCGATCTGGCGATAGGTGGCGTAGGGGTCGCCGGCGAGAACGGTTGCGTATGCCATCAATTGTCGCTCTTGTTCCACGCCTTGATCTGGTTATCCAGAAACGTCTGCGTCGCCTTGTACGCGGTGACCTTGCTGTTCATCGACGAAAACTGCTGCGTCAGCCGCGTGTTGAGCGCGTCCGACTGGCTGTCGATCTTGCCCTGTTCGACGGACAGGTCCGTCTGGGCCTTGGTGTAGCGCGACGCCGATGCGCCCAGGCCGTACAGGCTGCTGGATGCGGCGATCTGGATCGCGTTGATCTTGCTGTCGAGCGACAGCGCGTTGCCCGCCTTGGCCGCGAACATCGATTCGACTTCGTCGGGATAGGCGGCGAGCATCTTGTTCAGCGTGTCGGCGTTGACCGTCAGCGTGCCGTCGCGATTGGTGGCGACGCCGATCTGCGCCAGCGTGGTGGGCACGCCCGTGGCCGTCGTCGACACCAGCGTCTTGGTGGTGAGGCCCTGGAGCGACGTCAGCAGTGTCTTGGCGGCGGAATCGGACTTCAGGTCGCCCTTGGCGGCATCGGTCACGTCCCTGACGCTCGCATAGACCTGGTTGTAGGTGTCGATGAAGTCGGTCACCGCCTGCGTCAGCGCGGTGGTGGGGCGACTGCTGCTCAGCGCGACCGGTGCGGTGGTGGTCGCATTGAGCTGGAGCTTCACGCCTGCCACCACGTCGGTGACGGTGTTGCTGCTGCGCTGGACGGTGATGCCGTCGACGGTCAGCTCGGCGTTGCCGGCGGTGCTGGTCAGCGTCGTGCTGGCGCCGGGACCGACGTTGAATTGCGCCAGTCCGCCCGCCGGATCGTTCGCCTGCAGGCTGAACGCCTGGGTGGTTCCCGTCGCGCCCTTCAGCGACAGCACGGCCTTGCCGTTCTGGTCGGCGATGACGCTGGCGGTGATGCCGGCGCGGGCGTTGTTGATCGCGCTGGCGATGCCGTCGAGGCTGCCGTCGGTGATGTCGATCCTGACCGGCGCGACGCTGCCCGCGGCGACGCCGGTCATCACGCCATCGGCATCATATTGGCCCGTGCCCAGCGTCAGCGTGAAGCTGCCGGTGCCGTTCGAGGCGGCGCGATCGTCGATCAACGCCGAACGGGCGCTCTGCGCGGTGGCGAGCCTGGTGACCGAAACGCTGGAGGTGAGGTTGCCGACGCGGGCGCCGCTGATCGCCGAGGCCGATACGGCGCTGCTCGAACTGACCGGCTGCGTCTGGAGCGTGCCGCCCGACGACAGGCCGCCGAGCGCGGTGGAAAAGGTGGTGATCGTGTTCTTGAGCGTGCTGGTCGCCGAGATCTGCGTCGTGAGCGTGCTGTTCTTCGCGGCGAGCGCGGCGGTCTTGGCGGCGAATTGCGCCTGGACCAGCTGGGTCACCAGCGACGCCGTGTCGATGCCCGAACCGGAGTTGAGCGAGGTCAGCAGCTGCTGCGTCGCGGACTTGACCACGCTGTTGGTCGTCGCGGTCGCGCTTGTCGCCGTCGGTGTCGGCGTGCTCGTCGTGGCAGTCGTGGTGGTCATCGTCGAACTCCGCGCGCTTCATCCCTCTAAACGGCCGGAGCCGCCCGACGTTTAGGGCGATTTCCTGACGATCTTGATGCCGTGCTCGTCGAAACGCGCGGTTTCGGGGACGTCGATCGGCGGCTGCGCGGAGCCGCCCGCGGCGGCGTTGAGGTTGAAGACGAAGGCGAGCACGGTGGCGATCGCATGGTACAGGTCGTCGCGCACCTCCTGCCCTTCGCGGCTGGTGTAATAGACCGCGCGGGCGAGCATCGGATATTCGAGGATGGGCACGCGCACCTCGCCGGCCACCTCGCGGATCGCCAGCGCGGTGGCGCCGCGGCCCTTGGCCACGACCACCGGCACCTGATCCTTGCCACGCTCGTAGCGGAGCGCGACGGCGAAGTGCGTCGGGTTGGTCAGCACGACATGGGCCTCGGCCACGGCCTTGCGCACGCCGCCCTTGGCCATGGCGCGCTGCATCGCGCGCTGGTGGCCCTTGGCCTCCGGCGAACCTTCCATCTCCTTGTGTTCGTCGCGGACTTCCTGCTTGGTCATGCGCAGCTTGCCGAACAGCTGGACGATCTGCAGCGGCACGTCGAACAGCGCGATCGCCATCAGCCCGGCGGCCATCGTGATCATGATGCTGGTGAAGGTGCCGCCCAGCGCCGCGATCGCGTCGCCAAGGCTCGAAGAGGACAGGCCAAGGGTCGATCGGCTCGACTTCCACAGCATATAGGCGCCGATCACGCCGAGCAGCACGACCTTCAGCAGCGACTTGGCGAGTTCGATCCACCCCTGCGGGCCGAGGATGCGCTTCAGGCCCGAGGCGGGGTTGATGCGGTTGCCCTTGAAGGCGATGAGCTTGTTGTTCCAGCTGAGCGAGCCAAGGCCCGCCGAACTGACGATCGTCGCGATCACGCTGACGGCGAACAGGGTGATGAGCGACGGCACCAGCTTCCACCCCGCCTCCGCGAGCGGGCGCCAGGGCGAAAAATCCTCGACGTCGCCGCGATCGAACTGGAAGCTGGCCGCCATCACCGCCTTGCACGCCGCGATCAGCGACGGGCCGGCGAAGACCAGCCAGGCGACGCCGGCCATCACCACCAACGCGGTGGCGAAGTCCTTCGACTTGAGGATGTTGCCTTCCTCCGCCGCTTTTTCCTTGCGGCGGCGGGTTGGGGCTTCTGTCTTGTCGCCACCCTCGGACATCAGGCGCCGACCAGGCTTTGCGTGGCGGCGAGGCCTTCGCGGATGATGACGAGCATGTAATCGCCCATCGCCGGGAAGGCGACGGCGAGCGCGAGGACGCCGACCGCGGTGCTGGCAGGCAGGCCGATCGAGAACAGGTTGAGCGCGGGCGCCGCACGGCTGACCATGCCGACGATCAGGTTCAGGCACAGCAGCAGGAAGCCGACGGGCAGCGCGAGCAGCAGGCCGGCGAGAAAGGCATAGCCGCCGAAGAAGGCGATCTGCTTCAACCGGTCCGGCGCGATCCAGGTCCCGGGCGGCATCGTCTCATAGCTTTTGACGAGCAGCTCGACGAGCACGAGGTGGCCGTTCACCGACAGGAACAGCAGCGTCAGCATGATCGAGAAGAACTGGCCGAGCGCGGGCGACGAGCGGCCGTTCTGCGGATCGATCGACGACGCGAAGCCGATGCCCATCGATCCGCCGATCAGTTCCGACGCGATCATCGGCGCGGCGAAGGCGATCTGGAGGATGAAGCCGATCGCGGCGCCGACCAGCGCCTCCGCCACGATGGCGAGGATGGTGGACACGGCGAAGATCTGCGCCGGCGGCACGATCGGATGAACCGCCAGCACGAACACGCCGATCGCGCCCGACAGGCCGACGCGCACCGGCAGGGGGATCGCCACCGCGCCGAACACGGGTGCGACGATGAACGCCGCACCGATCCGCACCATGACGAAGATCAGCGCCCAAAGCCTGGGCTCGATGGCAAGGCCGAAGCCTAGCATGGCGCAGCCTGCGAGCGCGCGCGCGCCGCGCGCGGCGCAGGCAAGCCCGGCCGACGCGTCGGCACCGCCGAACCCGATCGACGCGGCTTCGCCGCGGCGCTCCACCCGTCACCCCGGACGCGTGCCCGGGTCCGTTCCGCGGCGCCGGTCATCCTACTTCACCAGGTCCGGGATGCGTTCGAACATTCCGACCGTGAAGTCGCTCAGCAGCCCGAGGATCAGACTTCCGAAGATCATGATCGAAAACGCGACGACCAGCAGCTTGGGCACGAAGCTCAGCGTCTGTTCGTTGATCGACGTCGCCGCCTGGATCATGCCCAGGATCAGGCCGGCGAGCAGGGCGGGGATCAGGATCGGCGCGCTGGCCAGCGCCAGCACCCACATCGTCTGGTTCGCGACCGTCAGAAAGTAATCGGCGTCCATGGGTCGGTCCTAGGTTCGCGGTGCCGTTCCTTCCCGCTCCCGTGCGGGAGGAGGAGGGGCACCGCCGTCACATTATGTCGCGAACGAATTGGCGAGGCTGCCCATCGTCAGGGCCCAGCCGTCGACCAGCACGAACAGCAGCAGCTTGAACGGCAGCGAGATGATCGTCGGCGACAGCATCGCCATGCCCAGCGCCATCAGCACCGTCGCGACGACGAGGTCGATGACGATGAACGGCAGGAACATCAGGAAACCGATCTGGAATGCCGTCTTCAGCTCCGACGTGACGAATGCCGGCAGCAGCACGGCGAAGGGGATGTCGGCGGACGACGCATAGGGGCCCGACTTCGCCATGTCGGCGAACATCGTGACGTCCTTCACCCGCGTCTGCTTGACCATGAAGGCGTGCAGCGGTGCGCCGGCGCGCTCGATCATCTGCGTGCCCGCCAGCTGGCCGGCGGCATAGGGCTGGATCGCCTGGGTGTTCATCTGGCTGATCGTCGGCGCCATGATGAACAGCGACAGGAACAGCGCCAGGCCGATCAGCACCTGGTTCGGCGGCGTCTGTTGCAGGCCGAGCGCCTGGCGCAGCACCGCGAGCACGATGACGATCCGGGTGAAGCTGGTCATCATCAACAGGATGCCCGGCAGGATCGTCAGCAGGCCCATGATGATGAGCACTTGCAGCGACAGCGACAGCGGCGCGGATTGCGCACCGCCGCCCGATGCCGCGCCCGCGCTCAGCTGGCCGAGCGCGCGGTCCACCGCATCGCCCACGCCGGGGGCGGGGGCGGCGGCCGGGGCTGCCGGTGCGGCCTGCGCGAAGGCGGGCATGGCGATCAGCAGGGCGAGCACGATGGCGAGCACCGCCCACACCCATTTGTGACTGGCAGGGCGGGCAGGGGCGACCCGCGACGCCCTGAACAGCGACGGGCCGGAACCCTGACGCGTGACGGTGACGCTCACTGGTCCACCTTGTCGATCAGGGTGACGCCGCCGCGCCCGACCGAGACGAGCAGCCGCTTGCCTTCGAAATCGAGCACCGCGAGGCGCAGGCCGGGCGAGATCATCATGGTTTCCTTGATGGCGATCAGCCGGTTGCTGGGCTTGCCCGGCATCCGCGTCTCCAGCCGGCGCCACAGGTACAGGCACCCGATCATCAGGCCGCAGACCAGCGGCAGCAGGATGACGAGCTTTAGGATATAGGACCAGAGCATCGGATCAGCCGCGCGCCGGGGTGGATTTGTCGGGGGTGACCAGCTCGGTCATCCGCACGCCGAAGCGATCGCCCACCGTCACCACTTCGCCGCGCCCGATCAGCGTGCCGTTGACGAACACGTCGAGCAGCTCGTTGGCCTGGCGGTCGAGCTCGATGACGCTCGATTCGCCCAGTGCCAGCAACTCGCGCAGCGTCAGCTGGGTCGAGCCGATCTCCACGGTCAGTTTGACGTCGACGTCCTGGAGCAGCCGGAAATTGGCGGCCACGCCGGAGTCCAGCGGAAACCCGCCGGTCATGTCGTTCATGCTTCAGGTCCTTCGTCGTCGAAACGGGCGATATGGGTAAGGCGGACGGCGGCATGGCCGTTGGAGGTGCCGACGGTGCCGCGGCCCAGGCAGTCGGTGCCGACCATCACCGGCACTTCCGGGCCGAAGGCGATCGGGATCACGTCGCCGGGCTTGAGGTTCATCAGCATCGACAGGCGCACGACCGGTTCGGCGAGGACCGAGCGGATCGGGAAGCGCACGTTCATCGCCGCGCGGGTCAGCGACGTGCGCCAGGCGGGGTCAGCCTCCTGCTTGTCGAGCACCTTGCCGGTCAGCGTCGGCGCGTGCGGCTTCAGCGCGGTCACCGGATAGATCAGGTCGATGAAGACCGGCTTGTCGTCGCCCGCGGCGAGGCCGAACCGCGTGACGATCATCGCGTCTTCGGCGTCGGTCGCCAGCATCGCGGCATTCACCTCGACCCGCGTGGGCGTGAAATCGATGCGGGCGAGCGGTTCCCAGGCGGCGCGCAGCGGTGCGGCGATGCTCTGGCCGATCCGCGCGACCATCGCTTCGGCGGCGGGCGAGAATTCCGAAGGGATGACCGCCGGGACCGTCCCGGTGCCGCCGAAGAACAGATCGAGCAGTTCGAGCACGAGGACGCCGTCGAGCACGCACAGGCCGGTCGCGCCCTGCGGCGACATGATCATCGGCAGCCAGGCGGTCAGGCCGTCGGGGCGTTCCGCGCGGTAATCGCCGAAGCGCTGGACGACCAGCGGTTCGGCCCAGGTGCGCAGCTCGCGCCGCAGCAACGGTTCAAACACGCCGCGCAGCGACCGCGCCAGCCGCGCGGACAGATGCTGCAGCGTGTGCAGGTCGCCGAACGGATTAAGCTTGCTCGCGCCCAGCCCCGCCGCATGCGCGGCGGGTGCGCGATCCCGCGTCCGTCTGTTGGAAGTTGCCTCGGCGTTAACCATGCCTCACTGAACAACGAAATTGGTAAAGTAGACGTTACTAACGCCGCCGAATCCCTCTTTTTGCTGCAAAGTATCGTTAATCGCCTTCACCAGCCGCCGTTGCAGCTGCTCCTTGCCGGCCGAGGTGAACACCTGGTCCTCCGGCGTGTCGCCCAGCGTCAGCAGCACCGCCGAGCGGACGGCGATGTCGTTGGTCTTCAGATTCTCGATGACCGTGTCGTCATAGGGCGTCGACACGGCGATGCCGATCTGGACGACGTGCACCGAATTCTGCAGGTTCGACGTGAATTGCGGGTCCATCGTGTAATAGTTGGACGCATAGCGGTCGCCGTCGCCGCCCGTCGGCGGATGCTTGCCGCCGCCGCCGGACGCTTCGCCGCCATGTCCCTCGCCGCCTTCGCCGCCCGCGGCCGGGCGCTTCTGTTCGGATTTGGGGACCAGCTTGGGGCCATGATCCTCGGCGGCGGCGGCGTGGCCGCCACCGATCATGCCGCTGCTCGCGGCATAGACGCCGGCGCCGACGCCGCCGCCCACCAGGGCGAGCAGCGCGACCGCCATGATGACGATCTTCATCTTGCCGCCCTTCTTCTTGGGCGCGGCGTCTTCGGGTTTGTCGCTCATCGAATCGGGTCCTTACGAATATCAGGCGACGCGGCCGTTGGTGCCGGCGTCGGGTTCGGGGGAGGGCGCGCGGGCGGGACGGTCCGGCTGGCGACCCGGCTGCGCCTGCTGCTGGCGCGGTTGCTGCTGGCCGGTCTGGGCCTGCGACGCATTCTGCTGCTGACCGCCGGCGGAGGCGTTCTGCGATTGGGTCTGAGGCTGGGACTGGGACTGGGATTGGGATTGCGGCTGCGACTGCTGGCCACCCTGCTGCTGCCCGGCATTCGCCGGCGACAGTTCGACCACCGACTGCCCGATCCGCAGCCCGCGTTCCAGCGCGATCGCGGTGAGTTCGGGCCGCGCATCCTCGATCATCGCGCGCGTCGTCGCGTCGTCGGCGGTGAAGCGCACGTGGATGGCGTCACCCACCGTCTTCACCGCGATGTCGATCCCGCCGAGCGCGTCGGGCACCAGCCGGATGCGGGTGTCGTTGGCGTTGGCGGCGTCGCGCAGCTGTTCGATATGGTCGATCATCGCGTTCGGCCAATTCGCCTGCCGCATGTCGAGGGTCGGCGCGGCGGAGTCGGTCGTCGCGGCGATCGGAGCCAGCGTCGCGGGCGCGGCGACCACTCCGACCTGGGGCTCGGCCGCAGCCGTGCGCAGCGGATCGTCGCTTGCGCTCGCGGCATGCATCGCGGCCCCGAACACCTGCGCCGCCGATGCGGTGGTCCCGGCGGTCGGCTGGAGCGGCGCGGCGGCCTGCGGGCGGAGCGCTACGGTCTGGCGCGTCGTGCCGCCGACCTCGCGGACGAAGCTCTGGCGGCGCGGCTGCGGCACGGTGGACAGGGCGCCCGCTACCGGCGCCGCTGCCGCGGCGGCGATCACGGGCGTGTCGCTGGCGGGGGCGGGGGCTGCGGCTGGCGGCACAGGCGTGCCGGTCCGCGTTGCGGCCGGTGTGCTGCCGAGCGCGGCGGGCGCGACCTGCACGCGCGCCGCCGCCTCGGGTGTCGGCGTGCGTGCCGGCGCTTGGTCGCGATCCTGCGGGCTCGCGGCAATGTCGTCGGGTGCCGACCGGGGTTCGAGCGTACCGCGCTCCGCCGCCGGCGGCTGCGCCGTGCCGAGTGGTTGCGGCTGCGCCTCCGGCGCGCGCGACGCATCGGACGCGATCGAAACGCGAGTCTCGGGCGACGGGGCATCGGCGATCGTCGGCGGTGCGATCGGCACCGGCTGCACCGGAACCGCGGTCACGACCGCGGCCGCATCGGGACGCGGCGCGGCGGGCTGATCCGCCATGAACGGCGCCGCGGCGTCGCGGCTGTCGTCGTCATCCCCGGCTATGGCGGCGACCGGCGTCTCGCCGGCATCGGCGGGTGGGACGGTGACGACGAGCGGCCCTTCGGTGCGCTTGGCCGATTGCCGGTCGTGCTTCGCAGCGGAGGTGTCGCGCCGCGGCTTGGCCGGCGCGGCATCGGCCTCCACCGGTGTCGCGGCAGGAGGCGACGACGGCGCAGGTCGCGCCGCCACCGAGCCGTCGCGAGCCGGTTGACCGGCGACGTCCGGCACCGCTTGCCCGTCGGCGACCGGCCGCTCGATCGCCGGGGCCGTGGTGAGCACCGGCAGTTCGCCGGCGGTTGAAGCGGGAGGCGCCTCGTCGGCCGTCACCACGGACGGCGGCACCGATGCGTGCGGATCGGCTACGGGCGTCCGGGCCGGCAGATCAGCGTCGTCGAGCGGGAGCGCCGCCGCCCCGGCCGGCGGCTGCACGGCCTGAGCGCCGTTGCCGATCGGCGCGCGCGCAGGCTGGAGTGCGGGATCGACCGCCGGCGTTTCGCGCGACATGACACGTGCCGGCTCGGCCGGACGTGGAGTGGCGGCGTCCGCGGGCACATCGACCGTCGTTCGCCCGGTCGGGGCGAGCGGCAGCGGAGCCGCGACCGCGACGGCCGGCTGGGTCGCCGGGATCGTCGGGATCGGCTGAACAGGCACCGCCAAGGCTTCTGCGGGCGTAACGGGGGACGTTGCCTGACTCTGCTCGGGCGACCCCATCGATGCGCTGCCGTTCCGGGCAACTGACGGAGCGAACGCAGGCGTCGCGGGCGCTTCGAGCGGCACCGGTGCTGGCGCAAGTGTCTCAGCGTCCGGTGCAGACCGTTGACCGAATGGCCCCGCCGCCGGTGTCGGCAGCGAGGCGACCGTCGCCGTCGCGGCTGCGGCGCCGGCCTCCGCTTGGACGGCCATGACGGGCTTGGCGGTTCCGCTGGTCGGCGTCGCCGCCGATTTCGTCGCGGCGATCTCCGTCAGGCCTGCCGCCAGCGCTACGCCGGAGGTCGCGCCGCGCAACGCGCGCGTCGCCGGCTGGAACGCGCGCGGCGCGGTGGCGATCGCCGGCTGCCGCCGGTTCGCGACCGGGGCCGGATCGGGGTTCGCCGGCATCGTCTGCGGAGTGATCGCGGCCGGAACGGGCACCGGCGCATCGCCATCCGGCGTCGGAGCCGTCGGCGGGGCATAGGCCGGGCCCGAACCCGTCATCACCTGTGCAATATTGCCCTCGGGTGTCGAGGCACCAGGGTTGCCGTCCGATCCGGGCAGCACCGCCGGGATGTTCACCACCGGCAGCCGGGCGACCGCCGGATCGCTGTCGTGGGCGGCGGCCGGCGTCGGATCGGCCGGGCGAGAGATACGCGCGAAGGCAGCCTCCGGTGCACCTTCGGGTGCCGAGGCAGCGGGGCCGCCGTCCAGCCCGGACAGCATCGTCATCGGTTCGGGAACGGGGATATTCACCGCCGGCAACCAGGTCAGCGCCGGATCGACTGCACCTTCGGCGACGCCGTTCGGCAATGGGGTGCCGGGTGCGGCAAACGCTTGCCGCACCGGATCGGCGGGCGCGGCGGCCATCAGGTCGGTGATCGCCGCATCGCCCGCCGTCGCGGCGCTCATCATCGACAGGGCGAACATGTCTCCGCCGGCCGGCGACGCGCCCTTGGCCGTTTGGCCGGGGCTGGTCGGGGCGAGGGCGGAGGCGGCGTTGATCATCGGGATCTCTCGTTGCGAAACGGGTGTCCCATGACGATCAGCAAGGATCGTGCCGTTTTGCCTTCAGCGGAGAGATCGGCGGCGTCTCCTCCAGCGCGCGCATCTCCTTCGCCACCGCATCCCGGCGTGCGCGATCGAGCAGCTTCTCGATCGCGCTCTGGTCGCGCTTGGCGGACCTTGTCGCCTCGGCGGCGCGGTGGACGAACATTTCGGCCGACTGGACGCGCATCTGCGCCGCGGCGGAGGATTGGTGCAGACGCTCGCGAAAATGCGCCTGCGCGCCGAGCGACGCGGCGGTCGCGGTCGTCGCCGCGGCGGGCGACACCGCTTCCGCCAGCGCCTGAATCCGGTTGGCGAGGTTGGTTTCGCTCGCGAACTTGTCATGCGCACGCATTTCGTCGGCGCGCGTCAGGCCCAGTTGCAGCGTTCGCACGCGGTGGATGCGCGCTAGCTTGCGGGCGTCAGGCACCGAACACGCCGGTCAGTTCGGCGATGGCATCGCTCAGCGAGACGGTCTCGTCGCTGCCCTGCCTGATATATTCCATCACCGCGGGATGCGCCGCGATGGCGGCATCGATCGCCGGATCGGCGCCGGGGCGATACGCGCCCATCAGCACCAGGTCGCGGTTTTCCTCGTACGTCGCCAGGTGGCGGCGCAGGATGCGCGCGGCATGGACGTGATCGGGGTGCGCGATGTCGGTCATCACGCGGCTGACCGACGGGCCGATGTCGATCGCCGGATAGACGCCGCGCTCGGCCAGATGGCGGTTGAGCACGATGTGCCCGTCGAGGATCGATCGCGCGGAATCGACGACCGGATCGTTGCCGTCGTCGCCATCGGCCAGCACGGTGTAGATCGCGGTGATCGACCCGCCGGTATGCACGTCGGTGCCCGCGCGCTCGATCAGATTGGGCAGCATCGCGATCGCCGACGGCGGATAGCCGCGCGCGGAGGCGGGCTCGCCCAGCGCCAGCCCGATCTCGCGGCCCGCATGCGCGACGCGGGTCAGGCTGTCCATGATCAGCAGCACCTGCTTGCCCTCGGCGCGAAACGCCTCGGCGATGGCGGTGGCGCGCAGCGCGCCGCGGATGCGCAGCACCGGCGAATGGTTGGCCGGCACCGCGACGACGACCGCGCGCTTGCGTGCCTCGCCTGCCACCTTGGTTTCCAGGAAGTCCGCGACCTCGCGGCTCCGTTCGCCGATCAGGCCGATGACGATCACGTCGGCCTGCGCCGCGCGGACCATCATGCCGAGCAGCACCGACTTGCCGACGCCCGATCCGGCCATGATACCGACCCGCTGGCCCTGGCCGATGGTCAGCAAACCGTTGATCGTGCGCACGCCGACATCCATCGGCTTCAGCACGCGCCCGCGGTCGAGCGGCGACTGCAGCTTGCCGGCGAGCGGCCATTTGCGGGCGCCGCGGATCGGCCCCAGCCCGTCGATCGGGCGACCGGCGCCATCGACCACGCGGCCGAGCAGCGCCGCGCCCACTTCGGCTTCGCCCGGAGGGCCCACCGGGCGCACCGGCGCGCGCGGCAGCAGCGCCGCGGGACCGCCGAGATTCATCAACAGCGTGCGGCCGTTGCGAAAACCGATCACCTCCGCCTCGACCTTGGTGTCGCCATGGCCGCCGATCTCGCAGATCGTGCCGACCGGCAGCGACAGGCCGACCGCCTCCATCAACAGCCCGTCGTACGACGACAGGCGACCCGACACCTTGGGCGCCGGCCGGAAATCGGCGATGCCCAGCGTCTCCAGATAATCGTTGGTGAACCGGTTGAGCATCACCGCGGCTCCAGCGCGGGCACGGGCACGCGGTCGATGGCTTCGGCCAATTGGCCCAGCCACAATTCCGGCCCGTCCTCGACCAGCGTCGATGCGCTTTCCAGCACGAAGCTGCCGCGCGCGAGCGATGCGTCCCCGGCTGCGAAGATCGTCTTGGGCAGCGATCCGTCGACCAGCGGCAGGTCGTCGGGGTGCAGCCGCAGCAGCGCCGATTCGCTCGCCTCCGCCAGCAATTCGGCCGCCGCCGCGATCCGCCCGTTCAGCACCCCGGCGGTCACGCCGCATTCGCCGACCAGCTTGTTGACCAGCAACAACACGGTCTGGCGCAGCTGCGTCGCGATCCGGTCCCGATCCAGCTGGTGGCCATTGGCCAGCGCCGCCGCCAGTTCGGTCAGCAGCGCGCGGTCGCGATCGCCGGTTTCGCGCGTGGCCGCCGCCGCCGCGGCGAGCCCCTCGGCATAGCCTGCGGCATGGGCCGTTTCGACCGGGTCGATGAAGCCGGTCGGTTCGGCTTGCGCGTCGAGCGGGTCCCAGCCGTGCGTCGGCTTCTCGCCGGCGGGATCGGCCGGGCTGAAATGCCTCGGCCCCGCCGGCGCGTCGGACCGGGCATCGCCGGCCATGGCGCGTTCCAGGGTCGCCCACATCTCCCGCGGGGTGAAGCCCTGCGGCGGGGCGAACGCCGCCTGGAGCAGGTGAGCGGCGGTGTCGTGGCGCGCGGCGAATCCGGCGATGAAGCCGGCATCGGCCGCACGGGCGAAGGCGTCAGACATAATCGTCGTCGCTCGCGCCCATCACGATCGTGCCGTCCTTGGCAAGGTTACGGGCGATGGCGATCATCGCCTTCTGCGCATCCAGCACTTCGGCGAGCTTCATCGGCCCGCGCGCCTCCATCTCGTCGCGGATGCCGTCGGCGGCGCGCGCCGACATGCAGCCGAGGAAGCGGCCACGGGCATTCTCGTCCACGCCCTTCAGGGCGCGCGACAGGATGTCGCCGTCGATGTTGCGGATCAGCGTGCCGAGGTTCTTGTCGTCCATGTCGAGCAGGTTGTCGAAGACGAACATCGCCTCCTCGATCGCCTTCGCCACGTCCTTGTCGATCTTGAACAGCTTGGGCATCACCCGCTGCTCGGTCACCTTGCGCGCGCCCTGCAGGATCTTCGCCGCTTCGCGCGTGCCGCCCAGCGTCATGCCGCTGGCGGACGATCCCGTCCCGCTGCTGCGACGATTGGCCAGCACCGCCTTCAGCGTCAGCACCGCGTCGGGACTGATCGGCCCCAGCCGCGCGATGCGATGCAGGATGTCGGGCTGCACCGCATCGGGCAACAGCTCCAGCACCTGTCCGCCGACGGCGGGGTTCAGGTTGGCGATCATCACCGCCGCGATCTGCGGATGTTCCTTTTCGATCATCTGCGCGATCTCGCTCGCGTCCAGCCAGTCGAGCAGTTCGAGTTCGCACGACGCCTCGGGCGGGGTGATCCGCGCCAGCACGCTCTCCGCCTTTTCGGGTCCGAGCGCGCGGTTCATCACCGCCTCGATCCGCGGACGCGGTTCGAAGGTGATGCCGGTCCGCTCGCGCGCCTTGCCGACGAAATCGTCGAGCACGTCCTCCATCTCCTGTTCGGAGACGTCGGCGACCGCAAACATCGCCGAACCGAGCTGCCGCACCTCGTCCGGGTCCAGCTTCTGGAGGATGGCCGCGGCCTCCTCCTCGCCGACCAGCATCATCAGCACCGCGGCGCGTTCGACGCCGGTGTACGTCCGCGTGGACGTGATCGCGTTCACTTGGCGTCGGCCTTGATCATGTCGCGGATCGCAAGCGCGGCCCGCGCCGGATTGTCACGGGTGAAGCCGCGGACCGCGCCAATCCGGTCGTCGACCGATTGCGACGCTTCCAGCCGATCGAGGCTGACCGCTTCGTGCACCGTGATGCCGTCGGCATTCTCGCCGCCGATCGCATCGCCCGGCGCGGCGAGCGCCGGCACCGCCGCGTCCTCGCGCTTCTTCATCAGCCCCTTGGCGAGCGGACGCACGCCGAGCAGCAGGACGAGCAGCGCGATGACGATCGCGGTCGCATTGCGGGCGAGCACCGGCAGCCAGGCATTGTCGTACCAGGCCGGGCCGGTCGTCGCCTCGGTCGTATCGGCGAACTTGCGGCTGATCACCGTCACCTGATCCTGGCGGGCCTGGTCGAACCCGACCGCGCTCTTCACCAGGTCGGTGATCTGGTTGATCTCCATCGCGGTACGGCGGGTCTTGTCGGGATCGCGCAGCAGCACGGCGACCGACAGGCGCTTGACCGAACCCGGCGTCTGGTGCGTGACCGACACTTCCTTGCCCAGGTCGTAGGCGCGCTGGAAGGCGTCGCTCTGCTTGTTCGGATTGGGGGCGGGGCCACCGGCGACGGGGGTGGGCTGCGCATTCGGCGCGGCACCCGAGGCGCCGTTCGCCGGCTGCGGCGTCTGCAACTGGCTGGCGGGCGGCGGCGTGTTCGACAGCGCGCCGGGAATGCCGCCGGGCGTCGCCGCCCCGCTGCCCAGATTGCCCACCCAATTGCCGGTTTCGGCGCGCAGCGCACCGGCCTTTTCGTAGCTTTCCTTGGTCGCCTGGGTTTCGTCCAGGTTGATGTCGGCCTGCACCTCGGCGGTGAAATTGCCGCTGCCGACGAGCGGGGTGAGCAGCTGCACGAGCTGCTGGCGCACCTTGTCCTCGGTCTTGCGCTGCATCTCCAGCCGCTCGTCGCTGCCATTGTCCGCGCCGGCGCCGCCGGGCTTGGACAGCAGCGCGCCCATCTGATCGACGATCGTGACGCTTTCGGGCTTCATCCCCGGCACCGAGCTGGCAACGAGGTTGATGATCGACTGCACCTGGCTCTGGCTGAGCGCGCGGCCGCCCTGCAACTTGATGACGACGGAGGCGGACGGCGCGGCATTGTCGCGCACGAACACCGAAGCCTCGGGCGTGGCGAGGTGCACGCGCGCCTCGGCGACAGCGTCGATATCCTCGATCGAGCGGGCGAGTTCGGTCTCGCGCGCCTGGCGCAGCCGTTCGCCCTCGACCGCGCGGCTGACGCCCATCGGCAACTGGTCCAGGATCGCATAGCCGCCCGGCGCCTGCTTGGGCAGGCCCTGGCCCGCCAGCAGCATCCGCGCCTTGCTGAACTGGTCCTCGTCGACGGTCAGCGCACCGGTGCCGTCGTCGATGTGGCTGGAGATGTTGGCCTGCGTCAGCGCGGACGTCACCGCCTGCTTGTCGGCATCGGTCAGCCCGGTGAACAGCGTCTTCTGCGTCGGCGTGGAAAACGTCATCCAGGCGAGCGCGGCGGCGCCGATCAGCGCGACGAGCATCGCCATCGGCAGGCTGCGGCGCACCGCGGGCTGCGCGAGCACGCCCTTGATCTGCAACAGCGGGTTGGCGAACTTCTCGGGCATGCCCGAGGGCGAAGTGGTGGCGAGTGCAGTGCTCATCGATTACACCGGCATGCTCATGATGTCCTTGTAGGCGGACAGCAATTTGTTGCGGACTTGCAGCGTCGCCTCGAACCCGACCGAGGCCTGCTGGCGCGCCAGCATGACCTTGGCGATGTCGACCGTCTCACCGCGTTCGTAGCTTTCCGACAGCGCCGAAGCCTTGTTCTGGCCGGCGTTGACGTCCTTCAGCGCATCCTGCAGCGTGTCGGCGAAGCTCGTCGGCTTGGCCGTACCGGTCGCGGCGGGCGCTTCGGTCGCGCTCGCGCGGCTCAGCGCCTGGTTGCGTTCGAGGATCTGCGCGCGAAGCTGCATCACCCGGTCGACGCTCATCGCGCCGCCGACACCGCCGATGCCGCTCATGCCGATGCCGCCAGGCTAAACGGGCGGGCGAGGTCGTCGCCCTGGTCGCGCGCCTTGGCGAGGCGATAGCGCAGCGTCCGCTCGGAAATGCCGAGCCGGCGTGCCGTCTCGATCCGGCTGCCGCCGCAGACGGCGAGCATTTCGCGGATCGCCTGGAATTCGCTCATCTGCACGACGTTGCCCAGCGTCGCGGGCTCCGTCGGTGCGACGGGGGAGGCGTGCGGGAACAGCTGTGCGACGGGTGCGGATTCGCGGGCGAAGGTGAAGCTGATCGGCCGGTCGAACACGATGTGGCTCGCCTCGATCGTGTCGCCGCCGGCGAACAGCAGCGCGCGCTGGATCACGTTCTCCAGTTCGCGGACGTTGCCGGGCCAGTCGTGGCACATCAGCTGCTCGACCGCTTCGCGGGTCGGCCACGGCACTACGGCGCGCGTGCCGGCATGGCGCAGGATCATCGTCGCCGCGAGTGCGGGAATGTCCTGCGCCCGCTCGGCGAGCGGCTGGGTCGACAGCGGGAAGACGGACAGGCGGTAATAGAGATCGGCGCGGAACCGGCCCGCGGCGACTTCGCCCTGCAGGTCGCGGTTGGCACAGGCGACGACGCGGACGTCGATCTTCTGCGGCACCGATGCGCCGATCGGCACGACCTCGCGCTCCTGCAGCACGCGCAGCAGCTTGGCCTGCAATTGCAGCGGCATCTCGGCGATCTCGTCCAGCAGGATCGTGCCGCCGTCCGCCGCGCGGAAAAAGCCTTCGCCGCCCGACGAGGCGCCGGTGAACGCGCCCTTCTGGTGGCCGAACAGCAGCGCCTCGAGCATCGTCTCGGGCAGCGCGGCGCAGTTGATCGCGATGAACGGGCCGTTCCGGCGCGGGGAATTGTTGTGGATCGCGCGGGCCAGCACTTCCTTGCCGGTGCCGGTCGGTCCGTTGATCAGCACGGTGATGTCCGCCTGCGCGACGCGCTCGGCGAGCGCCAGCAGCGCCAGTGATTCGGGGTCGGCCGCGGTCGGCATGTCGGGTCCGGCGACGAGCGCGCGGGCGAAGCCGTTGCCGACCGCCGCATCCTCCGGCCCGAACGCGATCCGCGCCGGGTTGCCGTCACGCGAAGGGACGACGTGGCGCCCTTCGTTGCCGATGATGACCGTGCGCGCCGGCGCCGGGGGCGCTTCGCCCTCTGCGATCAGGAACAGGTCGGCCGCACCGGGCTGGCCCGTCTCGAACGAGCCGACTCCGAAACCCTGGGCGCGAAGGCCCGAGATAAGCGCGAATTTGCGCTGCGACACCGCAGCAGAAGGAAAGATTGAACGCATGGTATCCCCCAAGGACAACCTTCCAATGCGGCAAGAACGGTAAACGCGGTGTTAAAGCGGTTGCCGCCCGGCAAAATATTTCCGGGCGCGTCGCGTATGGGCGCGTCCCGCATGTGCGTCGCGCGCGCGCGACGCACATGCCCGTGCACGGAGGGGGAGCGAGGCTCCATCGCTCCGTCGCCGCCCGGTTGCCGTGCGGCCCGGACCGCCCGATTTTTTCCTAAAGTGCCCTGCAACCCGGCCGTTATCCCATTTGGCGGCTCGGCCCTCCGCTCTGGGGGCGGCGGGGAGCGCCGCAGCTTTTGGAGAACTCAAATGACCGTTATCGGGACCAACATCTCTTCGCTTCGTGCAGCCAATGCGAACAGCATGGCGAACAGCTCGCTCTCGTCGGCGATGGAGCGTCTGTCGACCGGCAAGCGCATCAACTCGGCCAAGGACGACGCCGCCGGCCTCGCCATCTCGTCGTCGATGACCTCGCAGATCCGCGGCATGAGCCAGGCGATCCGCAACGCCAACGACGGCGCCGCGCTGGCCCAGACCGCCGACGGCGCGCTCAGCGAAGTCACCAACATGTTGCAGCGCGTCCGCGAACTGGCCGTCCAGTCCGCCTCGGGCACCTACAGCGGCAAGGATCGCGATAACATCCAGACCGAAGTCTCGGCGCTGACCGCCCAGATCAACGACGTTCTGAAGAACAGCGATTTCAACGGCACCAAGCTGTTCAGCTCGGACGACAAGACCACCGACATCCAGGTCGGTTCGGGTTCCTCGTCGCAGGTCGCGATGAAGTTCACCGCGCTCAACCTGTCGGACATCACCGGCACCAGCAGCTACAACCCGGCCCCGACGCCGTCGCCGACCCCGTCGCCGACGCCGACGCCGACGCCGACCCCCACGCCGACGCCGACCCCGACTCCGACGCCGACTCCCACGCCGACGCCGACGCCGACCCCGACTCCCACGCCGACGCCGACCGCCTCCGTCGTCGGTCTGAACATCTCGGGTTCGGATGCGACCAATGCCAAGGCGGCGCTCGACACGATCGATACGGCGCTCCAGTCGGTCGCCACGGCACGGGCCGGCCTGGGTGCCAGCCAGAGCCGCCTCTCGTCGGTGGTCAACAACCTGACGAGCAGCGTCACCAACCTGACCGCGGCGAAGAGCCAGATCGAGGATGCCGACTTCTCGGCCGAAACGACCGCGCTCGCCAAGGCGCAGATCCTCAGCCAGGCATCGACCGCGATGCTCGCTCAGGCGAACCAGAGCCAGCAGGGCGTGCTGAAGCTTCTGCAGTAATCCGGTCATCGGCCCCGGCACCGCCCCCCCAAGGGTGTCGGCGCCGACCGCGCTCTTCCCCCAAGGTCGAGCAAGCCAGAGCCCCGGCAGCCCAGCGCTGCCGGGGCTTTCGGCCGTCTGCCGCCTGCCGCGTCAGCGGTGCGCGGCGCGCGACAGCCGGTCGTTGATCGCCACGCCCAGTCCCTCATGCGGCACGGGTGCGACCGCGATCGCCGCCCGGTCGCTGGCGTCCGCGCGATGCAAGGCGTCGAACAGCCGCGCCGCCGCTTCGCGCAGGTCGCCGGACGACGACAGCATATCGTCCCCCGTTATGGAGTCATGGCCGATCAGCCATTCGTCCGGACGGGCGGCGGTCGCCTCCAGCCTGAGCGGTTTGCGGGGGGCGTAATGCGTCGCCAGCTGCCCCGGTGCGGTGATCGCCTCGCGCGCGGAGTCTATAGAGTGTGGGTCCGCGAACCGTGGCCGCACCGCGAAGGGCAGGTCCGCCGCCCCGATCGGCCCGGGACGCAGGATCGTCCGCCCGGCAACGATCGTCGATTCCAGCCCCGCCTCGGTCGCGCCATCGTCGATGATCAGCGGCACCCGGTCGCCCAGGCTCAGCGCGACATGCCCGGCGCGCGTCGGGCTGATCCCGTTGCTGGCGTTGGCGGAGGGAGCTGCAAGCGCCCGCCCGCTCGCCGCGATCAGCGCCTGCATCGCGCGATGCCGCGGCACCCGGATCGCCAGCGTGTCGAGTCCCGCCGTCACCAGCGACGCGATCGGCGCCCCGTGCCGGAGCGGCAGCACCAGCGTCAACGGCCCCGGCCAGAACATCGCGGCGAGCCGCCGGGCATCCGCGTCGAACACCGCCAGCGCCTCCGCCGCGGCGAGATCGGCGACATGCACGATCAGCGGGTTGAAGCTCGGCCGCCCCTTCGCCGCATAGATGCCCGCGACCGCATCGGCGTTGCCGGCGTCCGCGGCGAGGCCATAGACCGTCTCGGTCGGCACCGCGACGCATTCGCCCCGACCGATTCGCGCCGCGCCTTCCGCGATCGCGGCCATGCCGTAGGGTAAGATGCGCGGGTTTGGATCGGCCATCCGAACGGCCTATATCGCGGGCGATCCAAGGAGAGAATGATGTCCTTTACCGCCGCCGTCGCCGACCAGCGTTTCGTGCTGGAGCATGTCGTCCGCATCGACGAACTGGGCGCGACCGAACGCTTCGCCGCCGCCAGCCCCGACGTGGTCGATGCGGTGCTGGAGGGCGTGGGCCAGTTCGCCACCGGCGAATGGGCGCCGCTCAACCGCGAAGGCGATACCGTCGGCGCGAAATGGTCGCCCGACGGCGTCCATATGCCGGCAAGCTTCATCAAGGCGTATAAGGATTATGTCGAGGGCGGCTGGGGCACGATCGGCGTGCCCGAGGATTTCGGCGGCCAGGGTCTGCCTTTCGCGATCCAGACGGCGGTGCTCGATACCTTGGGCAGCGCCAACATGGGCTTCGCGCTCTGCCCGACGCTGACCGTCGGCGCGATCGAGGCGCTGATCCATCACGGCAGCGCCGAACAGCAGGCGCTTTACCTGCCGCACCTCGCGACGGGCGCCTGGACCGGGACGATGAACCTCACCGAACCGCAGGCGGGCAGCGACGTCGGCGCGCTCCGCGCCACCGCCAGGCCGCTCGGTGACGGCAAGTGGAGCATCAAGGGCACCAAGATCTACATCTCGTTCGGCGATCACGACATGGCCGACAATATCGTCCACCTCGTCCTCGCGCGGACGCCCGATGCGCCGGCGGGCACGCGCGGGATCAGCCTGTTCCTGGTGCCGAAGTTCCGCCTGAACGATGACGGCACGCCCGGCGACTTCAACGACGTCCGCGTCGTCTCGATCGAGCATAAAATGGGGCTGCACGCTTCCCCCACCTGCGTGCTCAGCTTCGGCGACCATGACGATTGCGTCGGCGAACTGATCGGCGCCGAACATGCCGGCATGCGCGCGATGTTCACGATGATGAACAACGCCCGCCTGAACGTCGGCCTGCAGGGCGTGCAGATCGCCGAAGGCGCGACGCAGAAGGCGGTCGGCTATGCGCTCGAACGCGTCCAGTCGGCGCGCGCCGGGTCGGCGAACAAGGACTCGGTGCGCATCGTCGATCACCCCGACGTCCGCCGCATGCTGTTGCGGATGAAGGCGCAGACGCAGGCGGCGCGCGCGCTGGTCTATTATGCCGCGGGCCAGGTCGATCGCGCCGGCCTGGGCGACGCCGCCGCGAAGAACCGGCTCGAGGTCGTCACTCCCCTCGCCAAGGCGCACGGCACCGACATCGGCAACGAAGTCGCCTCGCTCGGCATCCAGGTGCATGGCGGCATGGGCTACGTCGAGGAAACCGGCGCCGCGCAATATTTCCGCGATGCCCGGATCACGCCGATCTACGAAGGCACCAACGGCATCCAGGCCGCCGACCTCGTCGGGCGCAAGCTGGCGCTCGACAATGGCGGCGCCTTCGCCGCCCTGGTCGCAGACATGCGGGCCGAGGCGGAGCATGCCGACCTGATCGCGCTGATCGACATGGTCGACACGATCGCTCGCCGGCTCGCCACCGCCGATGCCGACGACAAGCTTGCCGCCAGCTATCCCTTCCTCACCATGACCTCGGTCGCGGTGTGCGGCTGGCTCATGGAACGCGAAGGCCGCCATGCGACCGGCGACGAGGACTTCGCGGTGGTGAAGCGCGCCGCCGTACGCTTCTACCTCGATCAGGTCGTACCGGAGGCGCACGGCCTGCGCGCCGCGGCGACCGCCAGCGCCGAGGTTCTGTACGCCGTCCCGGCGGAGGCATTCGCCGCGTGATTGCTGCTACAGCCTTGCGGCTGCCCCTCCACCCTTCGCTTGCGCGAACGGTCCCCTCCCGGCCGGGGGAGGAATGAAGAATGCCCTTTCCATTCCTCCCCGGAACGGGGAGGGGGACCGCCCGGCACAGCCGGGTGGTGGAGGGGCAGCCGCAGGCTGTCGCACCTTGGCATCATCCGTAAATTGCCCAAGAGACGATATATGTTTGACCTCGACGCCTATCTCGCCCGCATCGGCCTTCCCGCCCGCGTCACCCCCGATTCGGAAGGGCTCGGCCGGCTTCAACGCGAACATCGCCTGTCGATCCCGTTCGAAAACCTCGACGTGCGCCTCGGCCGCGGCATAGCGATCGACAGCGCCAGCGTTTTCGCCAAGCTCGTCACCGCAAAGCGCGGCGGCTATTGCTTCGAACAGAACCGGCTGTTCATGGACGCGCTGACGGCGCTCGGCTTCGCAGTCCGGCCCTTGCTCGCCCGCGTCTGGCTCGGCGCGACTGAAACCCCGCCGCTGACGCATACGTTCAGCCTGGTGACGATCGACGGCCGCGACTGGATCGCCGATCCGGGCTTCGGCGGCAGCCATGCGCCGGTGATGGCACTGGCCGACGGCTGGCAGGTCGAGGCGTCGGACGGCGCGACCTTCCGTCTGCAAGCGCAGGACGACGGCTGGATGCTCAGCCGCCGCGGCGATCCGGGGTCGACCGACGGACGCGGGGGCGGCGAAGGCTGGCAGCCGCAATACAGCTTCGACACCCGCGCGGTGTTCGACGCCGATCTCGCGCTGTCGAACCACTGGAGCGCGACATCCCCCGCGAGCCGCTTCACCGGCATGACGATCGCCAGCATCGTCCTGCCCCATGGCTTCGCCGCGCTGACCGATCGCCATTACCACCGCCGTGCGGGCGACAACACCACCCGCGCCGACATCACCGACCCGCGCGTCTATCGCATGCGCATGTCGCTGATGTTCGGCATCGACCTGACCCCCGAAGAGGTCGCAGGGCTGGAGCTGTTCTGATTGCGCGCGCGGGGGCGCGCCGGACGCAGGGGTACACAGCACGCGGCTTCATGTCGTCTTCTTTCGAGCAGGCGCGGACACCCTGCGATCCAGGTGAGCATCATCTGACGGTTCATCGACGATGATGGGGCGTTCAGGGCGATCGCCACGACCCGGCGGCCTGCCTTGGCCCGCCATTTACGCTTTCCCAAAGCTCCTCGGCTAGATGCCGGCGCCATGGTCGAAGGTCTGCGTAGCGGAGAGTGGGTGACGGCGGTACGCGTGCGGCGGATTTGCCTCCTGCTGCTCGCCACGACGATCCTCTGCTATGCCGCGTTGCTCGCCACCGCGCACGGCACGCTCGACAGCGCCGGTCGGCCGATCGGCACCGATTTTTCCGACGTCTACGCCGCAGGCCGGATGGCGCTCGACGGCCATGCCGCGGCGGCGTGGCATTGGGACGCGCATTACCAGGTCCAGCAGGCGATCCACCGGTCCGCGACGGTGCCCTTCTACGGCTGGCATTATCCGCCGCCGTTCCTGCTGATCGCCGCCGCCCTCGCGCTGCTGCCCTATATGGTCGCGCTCGCCGTGTGGCAGGGGATGACGCTCGCGATGGCGACGCTGGTCGCGCGCACCATCGTGCCGGGCAAGGCCACCACGCTCGCCGTCCTCGCGGCGCCAGTGACGTTCGTCTGCCTCGGCCATGGCCAGAACGCCTTCCTCACCGCCGCGCTGCTCGGCGGCGGCCTGCTGCTGCTCGACGGTCGGTCCTGGCTGGCCGGACTGCTGCTCGGCGCGCTCGTCTACAAGCCGCAATTCGCCGTGCTGCTGCCGGTCGTGCTGCTCGCCGCGGGCAACCGCCGTGCCTTCACGGGTGCCGCGCTGTCGTCACTCTGCATCATCGCGGCGACGCTGGCGATCTGGGGGTGGCCGGTGTGGGAGGCGTTCCGCGCTTCGCTGGCGCCGACGCGGACGATCGTCATCGAACAGGGCGGGACCGGCTGGGAAAAGATCGTCACGACCTTCGCCGCGGTCCGCATGCTCGGCGCATCGATCCCGTTCGGCTATGCCGCGCAAGGCCTGTCGACCGCGCTGTCGGTCATCGGCGCAGGGCTCGCCGCCCGCTATGCCAGCGCACACATGCGCGGCGCAACGGTGTGCGCGGCGGCACTGCTGTCGACGCCCTATGCGCTCGATTACGATCTGGTGATTCTCGGCGGCGCGCTCTGCTTCCTCGTCGCCGATGCGCGGGCGCGGGGATGGCTGTCGTGGGAGAAGAGTCTGCTCGCCCTCGCCTATCTCATCCCGCTGACCGGGCGACAACTCGCCGCGTTCTGCCTCGTGCCATTCGATTGGCTGACCGTCGTCGCGGTATTCGCGCTGGCGATGCGTCGCAGCTGGCGTCTCGACGGTGCGGCTTTATACGATCAGGCGCGCTCGCGCTCCAGCAGGTCGGCGGCATCGAGCCCGAGCAGGTCGATATAGCCGAGGATCCGCGGCCATTGCGTCTCGACGAAGTTCGCCCGCTCCGCCGCGCGCAGCTTCTCCGAGGCGCCGGGCAGCACGAACATGCCGACGCCGCGCCGCACCTCGACATAGCCGTCGTCCTGAAAGCTTTGATAGGCCTTGGCGACGGTCAGCGGGTTGGCGCCATGTTCGGCGGCGAACGCCCGGACCGAGGGAAGCTGGTCGCCGGCGCGATAGTCACCACGCAGGATACCTGCCGCGATGGTGCCGCGCAGCCGGATATAGACCGGGCTGTCCTCGTTGCTGAGCGCTGTCATGCTGGTTTAATACAGCAACGGGCGAAAAGGTCCACTGCCAACCGCTTATCCTCCCGCTCCGGGCCAATGCGAGACGATCCGCGCCATGTCCGGGCGGGGGCGTTCGTCGAGCGGCCGTCCCGGCGTGCCGATGAAGACGAAACCGGCGATGCGCTCGCCCGCCGTCCCGAACGCATCGCGCACCGTGTCGGAAAACGTCGGCCACCCGGTCAGCCAGCCGGCGGCGAAGCCCAGCGCATGGGCCGCGTGGAGCAGGTTCATCGTGGCGGCGCCCGCCGACAATTCCTGTTCCCACAGCGGAATATGGCTGGTGCTGCTGGGGGACGAGAGCACCACGACCAGCGTCGGCGCCTGTCGCGCGAACTGGTCGAGCGATTCGATCTCCGCCCGCGCGGCCTGCGGACGTTCCGCGCGATAGGCATCGACGAGCAGCGTCGACAGCGCATCGCGGTCGTCGACGATCACGAACCGCCACGGCGCCAGCTTGCCGTGGTCTGGCGTGCGCGCGGCGATGCCGATCATCCGCGCGAGCTGCGCCGCATCCGGCCCCGGCGCGACCAGATCGCGCGGCTTGCCGGATCGCCGGGTCGCGAGCAGCGTCAGCGGCGTGGAGATGTCGTTGAAGATCGTATCGGTCATCCGCTGCACATAGACATGGCCGGCGATGTTTACAGCGGGCGTCGAGCCGTTACGTTGCCGCCATCCGCCGCCCGGCACGGGACGGCGTTCGAGTTGGTTGGAGTCATCAAGGCCTATGGCGATCGCATCGGCGAGCGGGGGCGGCGTACCTGCCCATGCCCGCACCTTCCTCGGACACCCGCTCGGGCTGTTCATGCTGTTCTTCGCAGAGATGTGGGAGCGGTTTTCCTATTACGGCATGCGCGCCATCCTGGTCTTCTACCTGACCAAACATTTCCTGTTCGGCGAACAGCCCGCCTTCGCGGTCTATGGCGCCTATACCTCGCTGATCTACATCACGCCGATCATCGGCGGCTATATCGCCGATCGCTATCTCGGGCCGCGCAAGGCGGTGCTGGCGGGGGGCGTGCTGATCACCATCGGCCATCTGCTGATCGCTGCGGTCGAGGCGCCCGAAGGCGTGCAGGGCAGCGCGCTCAACGGCTTCTACCTCGCGCTTGCCTTCATCATCGTCGGCACCGGGTTCCTGAAGGCCAATATCTCGGTGCTGGTCGGCAAGCTCTACGCCCGCGACGACGTGCGCCGCGACGGCGCCTTTTCGATCTTCTACATGGGGATCAACACCGGCGCCTTCATCGGCCCGCTGCTGGTCGGCTATCTCGGCGAACGGATGGGCTGGTCCTATGGCTTCGCCGCCGCCGGCATCGGCATGGCGCTCGGCCTGGTCGTGTTCGTGCTGTTCCGCCGCGAATTGCACGATGTCGGCGAACCGGCGGTCCCGGCGACGCTGAAGGCGCGATCGGCGATCGGCGTACCGGTCGAATGGGCGATCTACCTCGGCGCGGTCGTCGCCATCGGGCTGGCGTGGTGGCTGGTGCGCAGCCAGGGCGCGGTCGGCACGTTGCTGATCGGCGCGTCGATCGTGACCATCGGTTACATCCTGCTCACCGCGTTCCGCTCTCTGCCCAAGGTGGAGCGCCACCGCATCTTCGCCGCGCTGTTCCTCGTCGCGCTGTCGCCGCTGTTCTGGGCGCTGTTCGAACAGGCGGGATCGTCGCTCAACCTCTACACCGATCAATCGGTCAATCGCACGGTGCTCGGCTGGGACATGCCGGCGTCGTGGTTCCAGTCGGTCAATTCCTTCTTCATCATCACGCTCGCGCCGCTGTTCGGCATGCTGTGGACCGCGATGGGCAAGCGCGGCATCGAACCGTCCGCGCCGTTCAAGTTCGGCATCGGCCTGATCCTCGTCGGCGCCGGCTTCTTTGCGCTGATCCTCGGCGCACCGGCCAGCGGGCTGACCCCGGCGATCTTCGTCATCCTGCTCTACATGCTGCATTCGATGGGCGAACTCTGCTTCTCGCCGATCGGCCTGTCGTCGATGACGCGGCTGTCGGTGGCGAACATGACCGGGCTGATGATGGGCACCTGGTTCCTCGCGACCGCGGCGGGCAATTTCATCGCCAGCCTGATCGCGCAGGCGACCGGTGGCGAAGGCGCCGGCCCGGCCCAGGTGCTCAGCGTCTATGGACGGATCGGCTGGTTCGCGATGGGCGTCGGCGTCGTCGTGCTCGTCGTCGCGCCGTTCATCACCCGGCTGATGCACCTCGACACGCTGGGCGATGCGCCCGACCACGCGCTGGCCGGCGAATCCGCGATCGGCGAACCGGCCGCCGCGGGCCTCGACACGCGCGACGAGCAGCGCCCGCGCTGACCGGAACGGCCCTCACCCTCCCGGCGCTGCGCGCCGGGAGGGTGAGGGCAGGGCGGTCCGCTACGCAGCGTCCGCTCTCCGGGCCACCACGGCGGTCACCGCGACATCCATCGTCACGTTGCCTACCGTCCGGAACAGGTCCGGCACCGTCTCCACCGCGACCAGCAGTCCCAGCGCCTCGATCGGCACGCCCATCGCGAACGCGACCGGCGCGACGCTGGCGAAGAAGCTGATCGTGCCGGGCAACGACACCGATCCCATCGTCGTGATCGCGGCGGTGGCGACGCCGGCGGCCAGCTGCCCCGGCCCGATCGGCACCCCCAGCCAATGGGCGACGTACAGCGCCACCGCCAGGTTCATCGCCGGGCTCGTCGCGCGGAATATCGCCACCGCCACCGGCAGCACGATGCCCGCCGTCGCCGGCGCGACGCCGATCTCCGCCGATCCCTTCAGCATCGCCGGCAGCGAGGCGAGCGAGGATTGCGTGCTGATCGCCACCGCCTGCGCCGGCGCGACCGCCCTGGCGAAAGCGCGGAACGACACGCCACCGCCGAACCGCGCCACCGGATAGCCCGCCAGCAGCACGACGAAGCCGATCGACGACACCAGCACGATATAATGGATCAGCGCGCCGAATGCCGCCGCGCCGGTGCGCGCGCCGACGCCATAGGCCAGCGCGAAGATGCCGATCGGCGCCAGTTTCAGCACCCATCCGATGATCACCAGCATCGCATCGGTGATCGACTGGAACAGGTCGGTCAGCCGCTTGCGCGACGCCTCCTCCAGCCGCGTGATCGCGAAGGCGAAGGCGAGCGTGAACACCGTCAGCGGCAGGAAGGCGTCGCCCGACGCCGCGGCGACGACGTTGGTCGGCACGATCGTGTCGAAGAAATCGGCGAGGGTCGGCACCTTGCCCATCGTCGGCGCGGCGGTCAGCGCGGCGCGCAACGCCGCGGCCCATGCCTCCGGCAGCGGCCACAGGTCGAGCAGCAACGGCATGACCAGCGCCGACATCAATGTCGTGCACCACAGCACGACGACGAACAGCACCACCGCGCGCCCCGCGATGCGCCCGGCGCGCGCCGCCTGCGCGGTCGCCGCGATCCCGGTCACCAGCAGCCCGACGATCAGCGGCACGATCACCATCTGCAGCCCGTGCAGCCACGCTTCGCCGATCGGCTGGGTGACGGTGGTGATGCGGAGCGCGACGTCCTTGTCGATGGCGACCGCTGCGATCCCCAGCGCGATGCCCAGGATCAGGGCCGACAGGATACGGGTGGCTTGCGACATCGGGTTCCTTGGCGCAACGGGGGAACGAAGCTTCAGGGCATAGCGGAACGGATCGCACGCAATGGCAAGGAAATACTTCGGCACCGACGGCATCAGGGGCGCGACCAACGCCGGCGCGATGACCGCGGCGATGGCGATGCGCGTCGGCATGGCGGCGGGCGCCTATTTCCAGCGCGGCGACCACAAGCATCGCGTGCTGATCGGCAAGGATACGCGCCTGTCGGGCTATATGCTCGAATCGGCGCTCGTCGCCGGTTTCACCAGCGTCGGCATGGACGTCATCATGGTCGGCCCGCTGCCCACCCCGGCGGTCGCGATGCTGACCCAGTCGATGCGCGCCGATATCGGCGTGATGATCTCGGCCAGCCACAATCCCTTCGCCGACAATGGCATCAAGCTGTTCGGGCCGGACGGCTACAAGCTGTCCGACGACGCCGAACTCACCATCGAACAGCTGATCGACGGTGCCGAACGGGGCGAGGTGCCGCTCGCGCCGTCCGCCCAGATCGGGCGCGCGCGCCGGATCGAGGACGCACAGGGGCGCTACATCCACTTCGCCAAGGCGACCTTTCCCGAAAACCAGCGCCTCGACGGGCTGCGGGTGGTCATCGATTGCGCGAACGGTGCGGCGTACAGGGTCGCGCCGTCGGCACTGTGGGAACTGGGCGCGGACGTCATCTCGATCGGCGTCACCCCCAACGGCACCAACATCAACGACGGCGTCGGATCGACCGCCCCGCAGGCGCTGTCCGAAACCGTGGTGGCGAGCGGCGCCGACATCGGCATCGCGCTGGACGGGGATGCCGACCGGCTGATCATCGTCGACGAACACGGCAAGGTCGTCGACGGCGACCAGTTGATGGCGACGATCGCCTCGTCCTGGGCGCGCCGCGGACGGCTCGCCGGCGGCGGGCTGGTGGCGACGGTGATGTCCAACCTGGGCCTCGAACGGCATCTGTCGGCGCAGGGGCTGGGCCTCGTCCGCACCGCGGTCGGCGACCGCTACGTGCTCGAAAAGATGCGTTCGTCGGGCTATAACGTCGGCGGCGAACAGTCCGGCCACATCATCCTGTCGGATTACGGCACCACCGGCGACGGCCTGGTCGCCGCGTTGCAGGTGCTGGCCGAACTCAAGCGCGCGGGCGCCCCGGCGAGCGAGGTGCTGCACCGTTTCGAACCGCTGCCGCAATTGCTCAAGAACGTCCGCTTCGCCGGCGGCAAGCCGCTCGACGTCGATTCGGTCAAATCGGTGATCGCCGCGGCCGAGGCGGAACTCGCCGGCACCGGCCGCCTCGTCATCCGTCCCTCCGGCACCGAGCCCGTGATCCGCGTGATGGCCGAGGGCGACGATGCGCGACAGGTCGAAACCATCGTCGATCGCATCTGCGACGCCGTCCGTCAGGCGGCCGCCTGATGCTCGACATGCGTCCCGACTGCGAACGCTGCGGCGCCGACCTTCCCGCCGACGCGCCGGGAGCGTTCATCTGCTCGTTCGAATGCACCTATTGCGCTGAATGCGCCGATGCGCTGGACGAGCACTGCCCCAATTGCGGCGGCGAACTGCTCGATCGCCCGACCCGCGTCGGGAAAGCGCTGAAGGCCAACCCCGCCTCGACCGAACGGCGCTTTCAAAGCTGATGCGCAGGCCGCGAAGTCGGGGAGGCTGCGGCAGCTTTCTTTCTCTCTGCGCCCTCTGCGCCTCTGCGCGAAAAAGGTGATCCACGCGGAGACGCGGAGAAGAAGATGAGAGATGCACCCTTACCTCTCTCCGTCATCCCGGCGAACGCCGGGACCCATGGTGTCGATGTCGGTGGTTGGTGCGCGTCATCCTTGCGGTTGCGGGTCCATGGGTCCCGGCGTTCGCCGGGATGACGATCGGGGGTAGGTGATCCTTTCACCTTGCCCTCTTCTTCTCCGCGTCTCCGCGGGAATCACCCGTCTTCAGCAAACGCGCTGTCCTACACGTCGCCGAAATGGCATAGCCGCCCCATGACGCGCCCGCACCAAAGCGCCGCCCCCCAGCACGACCGGACGCCACCCCGCGCGGAGCGATTGCGTTGCCGACGTAGTGGCAACTTCGGCAACTTCCGGCGCGGCGCGTGATCCCGCGCGTCCTCATCGTCGCCGGCTCCGATTCGGGCGGAGGTGCCGGTATCCAGGCGGATATCAAGACCGTCACGATGCTCGGCGGCCATGCCATGACCGCGATCACCGCGATCACCGCGCAGAATACGCTGGGCGTGCAGGCGGTCCACGCCGTGCCCGTCGACATCGTCGTCGCGCAGATGCGCAGCGTCATCGACGACATCGGCGTGGACGCGGTCAAGATCGGCATGATCGGGTCCGCCGCGACGGCGCAGGCGGTGGCGGACGTGCTCGACGCGCTGGACGTGCCGATCGTCTTCGATCCGGTGATGATCGCCACCAGCGGCGCGATCCTCGCGGATGCGCCGACGATCGCGGCGTTCGAACGGTTGATGCGGCTCGCCTCGGTGACGACGCCGAACATCCCCGAAATGGCCGCGCTCGGCGGCGAAGCGGCGGTGCTGGCGCACGGCTGCCACGTCGTCGCCAAGGGCGGCCATGGCGAACAGGCGATGATCACCGACCGTCTGCTGTCGCCCGGCGGGGAAATCCGTCGGCTGGTCGGCAAACGCTTCGACACCGACGATACGCATGGCACGGGCTGTACGCTGGCGAGCGCGCTGGCGACCAACCTCGCCAGCGGCCTGGGGATCGAGGATGCGTTCGTGAAGGCGGTGCGCTTCGTCCGCATCGCGCTGCTCGCCGCCCCGGGCCTCGGCACGGGACATGGACCGATGGGGCACGCCCTGGGCGTCGTTCCGTTCGACGAACTGGAAGGCTGAATGCCGGGACTGAAACACGAAAAGACCTGCCTGCCGCCCGTCGCCGGGGTGGACGAAGCCGGGCGCGGCCCGCTCGCCGGGCCGGTGGTCGCCGCCGCGGTGGTCCTGCCCGCCAAGGGGATTCCGCGCGGCATCGACGATTCCAAGAAGCTGCCGGCCGCCGAACGCGAACGCCTGTGCGGCCTGATCCAGGCGCGCGGCGTGTTCGGCATCGGCATCGTCGAGCCGGCGGAGATCGACACGCTCAACATCTATTGGGCGACGATGAAGGCGATGACGCTGGCGGTCGACGCGCTGGTCGCGCGGCTCGGCTGCGATCCCGGCCATGTGCTGGTCGACGGCAACCGCCTGCCGCGCTGGTCCTACCCCGCGACCGCGATCGTCTCGGGTGACGCGCACAGCCTATCGATCGCCGCCGCCTCGATCGTCGCCAAGCACAGCCGCGACCTGATCATGCTCGATCATGCCGCGGCGCATCCGCATTATCACTGGCATTCGAACAAGGGCTATGGCTGCAAGCATCACCTCGCCGCGCTGATCGAACATGGCCCGACGCCGATTCACCGCCGCAGCTTCGCGCCGGTCGCCGCCGCTTATGCCCGAATCACGCCCGGCGCGGTCGTCGGGGACGGTCAGGGCGCGCTCGCGCTGGCCGATGGCTAACCAAATTCGCCGATGAGTCTTTTCCGTCACACCCCCACGGCTTGGGCCGGGGCCGAATTCCTCGCCCCATATCTTGGGCGGCAGGCATGATCTCGGGCGTCGTTAACCGGATCGCAGGCAATATCGTTAACCAATGTCCGCTTGACGCGAGTCCGGTGTTTGACGCGAATAGGCGGACAAGGGGGACGTAATGGCGGTTATCGAGAAGGTCAGGCAACCGCGGGTCGCGGTGTGCGCGGCAGCGGCGACTCCGGTCCTGCCGCTCGACAGCATCGTGCGCGGCGATTGCATCGCGGCGATGCGCGCACTGCCCGACAAGTCGGTCGACATGGTCTTCGCCGATCCGCCCTACAACCTCCAGCTCGGCGGCGAGCTGTTCCGTCCCGACGGCAGCCACGTCGATGCGGTCACCGACGATTGGGACAAGTTCGACACCTTCGCCGCCTATGACGCCTTCACCCGCGCCTGGCTGGCGGAAGCGCACCGCATCCTCAAGGACGACGGCACGATCTGGGTGATCGGCAGCTACCACAACATCTTCCGCGTCGGCACCGCGGTGCAGGATCTCGGCTATTGGATCCTCAACGATATCGTCTGGCGCAAGGCCAATCCGATGCCGAACTTCCGTGGCACCCGGTTCACCAACGCCCATGAAACGCTGATCTGGGCGTCGAAGGGCGAGGGCGCGAAATACACCTTCAACTATCGCAGCATGAAGACGCTGAACGACGAGCTGCAGATGCGCTCCGACTGGGAATTCCCGATCTGCGGCGGCGGCGAACGCTTGAAGAAGGACGGCGTGAAGGTCCACCCGACCCAGAAACCCGAAGCGCTGATCTACCGCATCCTGCTCGCCTGCACCAAGCCGGGCGACGTCGTCGTCGATCCCTTCTTCGGCACCGGCACCACCGGCGCGGTCGCCAAGCGCCTGGGCCGCCGCTGGATCGGGATCGAGCGCGAGGGCGATTACATCGCCGCGGCCGAGGAACGCATCGCCGCCGCGCTGCCGCTCGACGAATCGGCGCTCGCCACGATGCAGAGCCCACGCCAGCAGCCCAAGGTGGCGTTCGGCGTGCTGGTCGAGAACGGCTATCTGGTGCCCGGCGCGGTGCTTACCGACGCCAAACGCCGGTTCCGCGTGACGATCCGCGCCGACGGCAGCCTGTTGTCGGATTGCGGCGCGACCGGATCGATCCACAAGCTCGGCGCGACCTTGCAGAACGCGCCCGCCTGCAACGGCTGGACCTTCTGGCACCACGAAGCGCCGGGCGAGGGCGGCGGCAAGCTGCAACCCATCGACACGCTCCGCCAGACCTACCTCCTCGCAACGCAGCCCTGATCGTCATTCCTCCCCAGCACAGCTGGGGAGGGGGACCGCCCGCGCAGCGGGTGGTGGAGGGGCCGCCGCAGGCGGTGCGTCACGACCGGCGCCACCTCCCCCCGTTCGCTCGGGGAGCAAGAAGGCGGCTTGCCTTGTTGGACGCGACGCACGACACACCGGCGATGACGCTCCACCTCCGCCCCGTCCAGTTCGTCGACACCCCCATGACGCACGCGGACGGCGCCGTGGCGCGGCTCGCCGGCGGCATGCAATGGTTCGCCGCCTATGAGGTGATCGAGGACGGCGCCCGCCGCACGATTCCCGTCGCCGATGTGGCGACGCTCGGCGAGCGCGCCACTACCCTCCACGCCGCGATCACCGCGCCGCGGCCCGCGCTCCAGCTCGGCGATCGCACGCTGCGCCTCGACCAGCCGCTGGTCGCCGGCATCCTCAACGTCACCCCCGACAGCTTTTCGGACGGGGGCCTGCACGGCGAGGATCCCGCCGCCGCCGCTGCCGCCGGCGTCGACATGGCGGCGGCCGGCGCCGCGCTGGTCGACCTCGGCGGGGAATCGACCCGCCCCGGCGCGGCGCAGGTGTGGGAGGGTGACGAGATCGCCCGCGTCGTGCCCGTCATCGAACGCCTGGCGCGCAGCGGCACGCCGGTGTCGATCGACACGCGCAAGGCCGCGGTGATGGAGGCGGCGCTCGCCGCCGGCGCGCACTGCGTCAACGATGTGTCCGCGCTGCTCTGGGACGACCGCGCGCTCGACGTGGTGGCGCGTGCGGACTGCCCGGTGGTGCTGATGCACTCCCCCGATCCGAAGGAGGGCGGCCACGCGCGCACCGGCTATCGCGACGTGCTGACCGATGTGTTCGACTGGCTGGAGGCCCGGATCGCCGCCGTCGCCGCCGCCGGCGTGGCGCGCAGCCGCATCCTCGTCGATCCGGGCATCGGCTTCGGCAAGTCGCTGGCCGACAATCTCGCGCTGATCAACGGCATCGCGATCTTCCACGGGCTCGGCTGCCCGATCATGCTCGGCGCCAGCCGAAAGCGGATGATCGGCGCGCTCGACAACGAAGCGCCCGTGGCGGCGCGGCTCGGCGGCTCGCTCGCCCTGGCGATCAGGGGTGCCGAGGCCGGCGTGCAATTGCTCCGCGTCCACGACGTCGCGCCGACGATACAGGCGCTGAAGGTGTGGCGGGGCATGCGCGATCGCGCGCTGGTCGGTGGCTGAATTGTGATTTTGCATTGCGGCGATCGGAAAGGTGATGCGATCGGTCCGCTCCGATCCCATCTGGCCGACCTATGATCGTCGCACCCACACCCCGCCTCAGCCGGATCGTGTCCGAAGTCTGGAAGCCGCTGCTGTTGCTGTTCGTCTGGGACGTCATCGTCACGGTCACCTATTACGTCCTGCCCTTCAAGGCGCCGTCGTTGCCGCTGACGCTGTTCGGCTCGGTCCTCGCGCTGTTCCTCGGCTTCCGCGACAATTCCGCCTATCAGCGCTGGTGGGAAGGGCGCGTGCTGTGGGGTGCGATGATCAACGCCTCGCGCAACCTCAGCCGCGAAGCGCGCAACTTCCTGCCCGTGGACGAAGCGCACGATCTGCGCCGGACGATCGTGCTGCGCCAGATCGCCTATGTGAACGCGCTGCGCTGCCAATTGCGCCGCCTGCCGGTCGATCAGGAGGTGATGCGCTTCCTGTCGAAGGGAGAGGCGGAGCCGGCGCTGGCGCGGACCAACATCGCCAACGGCCTGCTCGACGGCACCGGAAGGCGCATCGACGACGCCCGCCGCCGCGGCTGGATCGACACCATCCAGCAGACGCGGATGGAGGCGACGATGGTCGATATCGCCAATGCGCAAGGCGGCATGGAACGGCTCAAGAACACGCCGCTTCCTAACCAATACCGCTTCTTCCCGACGCTGTTCACGCACCTGTTCTGCGTGCTGCTGCCGATCGGGCTGGTCGAGACGCTGGGCTTCGCGACCCCGCTCGGCTCGACGGTCGCTGGCCTGATGTTTCTGGCCGTGCTCAGGATCGGTGACGATCTGGTCGATCCCTTCGCCAACACCGTCCACGACGTGCCGCTCACCGCGATGTGCCGCACGATCGAGATCGATCTGTTGCAGTCGATCGGCGACGCCGCTCCCGCTCCCGAGACGCCATACAAGGGCGTGCTGTGGTGATCGGCCTTGGGGCGGCAGGTAAAGGTCCTTAACGGACCGTTAGGGTCGATTGTAGCGGAACAACGGCAGTCGATCTGTCCTTTAACTGCCCAGAGCAGCAGTGAGAGGGACGTCGATGGGTCGATTGGACACGGATGCGGCGGCGGCGCGTAACCGGCCGCGTTTCAAGCTGTTTCAGCCCGCGACGATGGTCATCGACGGCCGTCTGACACGCGTCCACCTGCTCGATCTGTCGGCGAGCGGCGCGTTGATCCACCATGCGGCGCCCCCGCCCGCCGGCATCGTCGTGAAGCTGGAATGCGCCGGCCGCATGCGGATGGCGCGGATCGTCTGGTCGCAGGGAACCCGGTTCGGCATCTCGTTCGCGCTGCCGCTCAGCGATCATCAGGTGACCGATGCTCTCGCCCATCAGCGCGCCATGGTCGCCGCGCACGCTTCCCGACTGGGCGCGGTCGCCTGACCGGTCAGGCGGCGGCGTTGTCGATGCCCAGCTCGCCCAGCTTGCGGTACAGGGTCGATCGTCCGATCCCCAGCCGTCGCGCCACCTCGGTCATGCGACCGCGGTAATGACCGATGGCCAGGCGGATGACGTCGGCTTCGATATCGTCCAGCGGCCGCAGGTTGCCGTCCGGCCGGAACAGCGTGACGCCGCCGCCCGAAATGCTGGTGGCGCCGACCACCCCGGTCCGCCGGTCGCCCAGCGCCGCGATCTGCGGAAAGTCCGCCCGGGTCAGCGCCGCGCCCTCGCACAGCACCGCCGCCCGGAACAGCGCGTTCTGCAACTGGCGGACGTTGCCCGGCCAGTCATATTGCACCAGCAGCGCCAGTGCATCGTCGGTGATGCCCAGCGGCCGCAAGCCCGGCTGCTGCGCGATCCGCGCCAACAGGTGCCGGGTAAGCGCGGGCACGTCGCCCAAGCGTTCGCGCAGCGGCGGGATCGTCACCTGCACGACGTTGAGCCGGTAATACAGGTCCTCGCGGAACCGCCCCGCCTCGACCTCGTCGATCAGCTTCTTGTTGGTGGCGGCGATCACCCGCACGTCAACCTCGCGGGCATGCCGCGCGCCGATCGGCTGGATCTCACCCGATTGCAGCACGCGCAGCAGCTTGACCTGCGCCTCCAGCGGCATCTCGCCGACCTCGTCGAGCAGGATGGTGCCGCCGTCCGCTTCGGCGAAGCGTCCGATCTTGCGTTCGAACGCGCCGGTGAACGCGCCCTTCTCATGGCCGAACAATTCGGATTCGACGAGATTGGCGGGGATCGCCCCGCAATTCACCGTCACCATCGGTTTCTTGGATCGTGGGCTGGCGGCGTGGATCGCATCGGCGACCACCTCCTTGCCGACGCCGCTCTCGCCTTCGACCAGCACCGCGACCCGCGCCCGTGCGGCCTTGGCCGCGATCGCCAGCGCCGCCCGGAAATCCGGCGACGATCCGACGATCTCGTCGAACGCCAGCAATGCCGGGATCTTCTCCGTCAACGGCCGCAATTCGCCCGCGGCCGTCCCACCGACCGCGGCTTCCAGCGCGGCGAGCAGCCGTTCGGGGGCCAGCGGCTTGACCAGGAAATCGGTCGCCCCCGCCCGCATCGCGGCCACGGCATGCGCCACCGATCCGTTCGCGGTCAGCATCAGGATCGGCAGCGCCGGGCGCCGCTCGCGCAGTTCTGCGATCAACGGCCCGGCATCCGCCTCCGGCGCCCAATGGTCGAGCAGGATCGCGTCCAGCTGCATGCCGTCCTGCGTGCCGAGCTGCGCCAGCGCCATCTCGCCATCGGCGGCGAATATCGATCGCCAGCCCGCCCGTGCGGCCAGCGCCGACACCAAACGGCGCTGCGCAGGTTCGTCGTCGATCAGTAGAAGCAGGCGCTGGCCGTTGCGCGTCATGGTCTATCCCGTCCCGGTTCGGGGCACCTGATACAGGACGGCGGTAAAGGCGGGCTTAAGCCTGCCGCGGTTCGGCCTGCCTTGACGACGGCGCGGCTTTGCGGGCACGTATCCGCAGAAGGCGCCACGCGCCATGGGCAAGCAGGGGTAGGATGATGGCCGGCAACGGTGACATGAAGGCGCATGAATCGACCTATTCGAGCGTCACGGGCATGCTGAAGTGGGGCACGGTCGCCTGCGCGGTGATCGCCGCGCTGGTGATCTGGCTGATCTCCTAAGCGCCGCGGACATGAAGATCGCCGTCCTCAGCGAACATGCCGACGGCGAACGGCGCGTCGCCGCTACGCCGGAAACCGCCAGGAAATTCATCGCGCTGGGCGCGACGGTCGCGGTGGAGGCCGGTGCCGGCGATGCCGCCACCTATGCCGATCGGGCATATGAGGATGCGGGCGCGGCCGTCGCGGATCGCGCCGCGACGCTTGCCGGGGCGGACATCGTGCTCGGCGTCCAGGGACCCGATCCCGCCGGCCTTTCGGGCACCGCGCCCGGCGCCTGGATCGTCGCCGGCCTCAACCCCTTCGGCGAACGCGCCCGGGTCGATGCCTATGCCGCGGGCGGCTATGAGGCGCTGGCGATGGAATTCATGCCGCGGATCACGCGCGCGCAATCGATGGACATCCTCTCCTCGCAGTCCAACCTCGCCGGCTACAAGGCGGTGCTCGACGCAGCTTCCGAATATGGTCGCGCCTTTCCGATGATGATGACGGCGGCGGGCACGGTCTCGGCCGCCAAGGCGTTCGTGATGGGCGTCGGTGTCGCCGGGCTCCAGGCGATCGCCACCGCCCGCCGCCTGGGCGCGCAGGTATCCGCCACCGACGTGCGTTCCGCCACGCGCGAACAGATCCAGTCGCTGGGCGCCAAGCCGATCTTCGTCGAAAACGTGAAGGGGATCGAGGGCGAGGGCAGCGGCGGTTACGCTGGCGAGATGAGCGACGAATACAAGGCGGCACAGGCCGAACTCGTGTCCTCGCACATCGCCAAGCAGGATATCGTCATCACCACCGCCCTGATCCCGGGCCGGCCGGCCCCGCGGCTCGTCACCGATGCGCAGGTCGCCAGCATGAAGCCCGGCAGCGTCATCGTCGATCTCGCGGTGGAACAGGGCGGCAATGTCGAAGGCGCGGTCGCCGGCGAGGTCGTCGTACGCCACGGCGTCCGGATCGTCGGCCACCGCAACGTCGCATCGCGCTTGCCTGCGGACGCCTCGGCCTTGTTCAGCCGCAACCTCTACAACTTCCTGTCCACCTTCTGGGACAAGGATGCCGGGCGCCCCGTGCTGGACGACGAGATCGGCGACGCGATCCGCCTGACGCGGGGCGGGCAGGTGGTCAGTGCCCGTCTGCTCGGCGCGTGAACGGGCTGTCCTACACGACGCGACCGGGGCTATACCCACGGTGATGATCGTCACGGATGCACGCCATGATCGCGCCCACACTCGTTCGAACTTTGGGTACGGTGCGCGCAGGGGGTGCGTATCCCCAACTTGGTAAACTTCGGAGAGGACGGTACGCCGTCTATGGGCCGATGAGGAGCTGAACATGGACTTCGTGGCAATCCTGTCGATCTTCGTCATGGCGTGCTTTGTTGGATATTACGTGGTCTGGTCGGTGACGCCGGCGCTGCACACGCCGTTGATGGCGGTGACCAACGCGATTTCCTCGGTCATCATCGTCGGTGCGCTGATCGCGGGATCCGCGTCGGGCAGCGCATCGTCCAAATGGCTCGGCCTGCTCGGCGTCGTGCTCGCCAGCATCAACATCTTCGGCGGATTCGCGGTCACGCAGCGGATGCTCGCCATGTACAAGAAGAAGGATCGACCGGCGCCGGCGAAGCACTGACGTGCGGCATGCCGAAGCACGGTTGAATGGGGGATAGGATGGAACACGTGACCGCAGGCAGCTCGTTCGCTGCCCTCGCCTATCTGGTTGCCGGGGTGTGCTTCATCCTCGCGCTGCGCGGCCTGTCGTCGCCTATGTCCAGCCAGCGGGGCAACCGTTTCGGCATGATCGGCATGACGATCGCAGTGGTGACGACGCTGGTGACTCACGTGCCGATGCAGGCCGTGCAGCTGGTCCTGACCGGCCCGGCAGGCGCCGTTCCCGTCGACGGGCCGCTGCTGGCGCGGCTCGACCTCATCACCATCGTCGAACTGCTCGCCGCGATCGGCATCGGCGCGGTCATCGGTGTCGTCACCGCGCGGCGGATCGCGATGACCGACATGCCGCAGCTGGTCGCCGCCTTCCATAGTCTCGTCGGTCTGGCGGCGGTGCTGGTCGCGTGCGCGGCCTTCCTCAACCCGCTCGCCTTCGGCATCGCCGATATGGTCATTCCGATGATCGGCGATCCCTTCGCGGTGATCCGCCCGGTCAGCCGGATCGAGATGGGGCTGGGCGTCGCGATCGGCGCGATCACTTTCTCCGGCTCGGTCATCGCCTTCCTGAAGCTCAACGGCAACATGGGCGGCAAGCCGATCATGCTGCCTGGACGCCACGTCATCAACCTCGGCGTGCTCGCCGCGATCCTCATCCTGATCGCCTATTTCACGCAGGATCAGAGCGCGTGGATCTTCTGGACGATCACGATCCTCAGCTTCGCGATCGGCTTCCTGTTGATCATCCCGATCGGCGGTGCCGACATGCCGGTCGTCGTGTCGATGCTGAACAGCTATTCCGGCTGGGCCGCCGCGGCGATGGGCTTCACGCTGCACAACAGCGCGATGATCATCACCGGCGCGCTCGTCGGATCGTCGGGCGCGATCCTCAGCTATATCATGTGCCGCGCGATGAACCGCAGCTTCATCAGCGTGATCGCAGGGGGCTTCGGCGCGGCGAGCGACACCGTTGGCGGCGACGGCGCCAAGATCGACCGCCCGTGGAAGCGTGGCAGTGCCGAGGACGCGGCCTTCCTGATGAGCCAGGCCGAACAGGTCGTCATCGTGCCCGGTTACGGCATGGCAGTCGCACAGGCGCAGCACGTGCTGCGCGAGATGGGCGACAAGCTCAAGGAGCATGGCGTCCGCGTCAAATATGCGATTCACCCGGTCGCCGGTCGCATGCCCGGCCATATGAACGTGCTGCTCGCCGAGGCGAACGTCCCGTATGACGAGGTGTTCGAACTGGAGGATATCAACTCCGAATTCGCGCAGACCGACGTCGCCTTCGTCATCGGCGCCAACGACGTGACCAATCCGGCGGCGAAGACCGACAAGACCTCGCCCATTTACGGCATGCCGATCCTCGACGTCGAGAAGGCGAAGACCGTGTTGTTCATCAAACGCTCAATGGGTGGCGTCGGCTATGCCGGTGTCGACAACGATGTGTTCTACATGGACAATACGATGATGCTGCTCGCCGACGCCAAGAAAATGGTCGAAGAGATCGTCAAATCTTTGGACTGATCCATGGTATATCCGTTTTGGAGGTGATAATCTCCATTTCATGCTGTTGCGAGATGGTAAGCCGCTGAAATGGAGATGAATCGCCGCGCCGCCAACGGCGCGCGCCCTATCGTGGACCGATGGGGACTGCGACGCCTGCGATGGACGGAACCGGCGATCGGCGTTGCCGGAGCTATGCGACGGTGAAAGCCGCCATGGTGCTGATCGCCGACGGATCCGCCGACGGATCGGGCGACCAGGCGATCATCGCGGCGGACGGGCGATCGCTCCAGCGGGCGCCCTGGTCGCGTGCCGCGGCAATACTCGATGCCACTGCCGTCACACCGACGCTGGTCATCGAGGCGGAGGGTGTATCGGACGCGGTGCTGGACGAGGTGCTTCCGGCGATCGGCCGTTATCTGGCGACCACAGGGGCGGCAGCGGTAGTGGCCTTGTCCGTAGAACAGATCGACATCGTCGCCAGGCACCTCCTGAGCGAGCGGGCGCAGCTATTGTGTGGCGCCACCCTGGCCGAGCGGACGGCGGCCGTACGAAGCGCGACGACGAGCGCACGTCCGACGCTGCATGACAGCACGCCCAAGCGGGTCGAGACGGAACGTACGCCCTTCGATCATGGCAGCCCGCGGACCGAGCATGAGCTGCTCCGACGCTTAACGGATGGCGTCGCCCAGATTCGGCGCTACGCCGACGACCTGATCGGCAGCCCCGCGCCCGCCGTGCCGCTGGAGCTGGCCGACCGACGCAAGGACTTCCGCGCGGCGCAGGTGACCCCCACGCACGTCGTCCATGCCCGCGATGTCCGCCGCGTGATCTTTCATCGTCAGCAGCGCGCGAAATTCTTCGGCGGTTTCAGCGGCGAAGCGCTGTTCGAGGACCCCGCCTGGGACATGCTGCTCGATCTGTATGCCGCCGAACTGGAAGGGACGCAGGTCAGTGTGTCCAGCCTGTGCATCGCCGCCGGGGTGGCGCCGACCACGGCGCTGCGCTGGATCGCCAAGATGACCAGCCTCGACCTGTTCATCCGCCATCCCGATCCCGTCGATCGCCGCCGTGCGTTCATGGCATTGTCGCCGCAAGCGAGCAGCGCGATGCGCAGCTACATGACCGCCATCCACAAGGCCGACCTGGCGGGGTGATGCCTCCGACACGCGGCGCTTGCGGTTTGCGTCCGGGTTTGGCAGTGCACCGACATCCCGAAGGGGGCGCTTAGCTCAGCTGGTAGAGCGGCTCGTTTACACCGAGTAGGTCGGCGGTTCGAACCCGTCAGCGCCCACCATTTCCTCGTTTCATGCCGTGGCAGTGAGGGTTAGATACTCCCAAAAGGCGTGGAAAAGCGTCATGCTGGTTTCTCGCCCGCAATACTTCAGTCATCCCAGCGCAGGCAGGGACGGGGGTATTTGGGGGGTATCGATGTTGATCGCGGGTGTCGCGCTTTGGCGTGCTGAAGCCCGTGTTGCGAGCGGCATTGATGCGCTCCAGCCTTCCGCCGGAATGGCACCTTGGGCAGCGAGGTCGCGGGCCATGGTCGAATCGCTTACGTTGCTGCTCCCGTTCCGTTCCACAGCTAGATGCGCCGGAAACGACGGATCGCGATCGAGCTTTCAGTGCACATCCTGCGCTTGACCATGACGGCTTGGCGGCACGTCGACGACCTTGACGCACCGGCTCGCCTGGCGCTGCGCCGCCTATGGGCGCACTGCCCGGAGCATTGGCCGCTGGTTCAGTTCTGGGAAGGGCGCCGCGGCGGTCACGACTTCGGGCGTTCGCAGTCGATGATGGCTTCGTTCGACGGGATCATCCGCCAGTTGCGCCGGTCGGGCGCCTGGCGCGATATTTTAGCTGATTGGCGAGCCAACCTACCGACCTCGTTGAGCGAGGCAAGCAATGGATACCTAGAGGGCAATGCGCGTTCTGGCCTCGCCCGGGTAACCGGAAATCCTTCAGTAAGCCTGGTGTTGAGCATATGGACCCCCTTATTATACTTCTGGTGGTGCTGGTTGTGCTCCTTGGCGTAGCAGTGCGGATGGCCGGTGCGGAGAGCCGCCGACGTAAGCGCGCTTCTGCCGCGTATTTTCAACATCCACGGACCTCGAGGAGACGGCGGTAGCCGCCTTGCAGCAAGCGCTTTCAACGCAATCGAGTGTCGAGCCTACTCGGGAAGGTTGATGGCCAGTGACATCGCAATACGGACTGGCGCCAGTGGCATAACCACCGCGCAGGAACGTACGGGGAGTGCGGGGAGGTAAACCATATCGCTGCAATAGCAGGCCATCGTCACCTATATTGCAGTGTCCGGCCGTTCCAGGAAGGGACGCGGCATGGACGAGAGCCGTTGTGGACCCACAGGTTAGCGCCCATCTTGGAGGCACGCTTTGTCGGTCGGCTCGTCAACTCTTCCCCGACAAAGCGCCCACGGAAGCCGAAAGCGATGCACTGGCAGAACCTAAGCGTAAGCGAATGGATCATCGTTGCTGCGGGGACTGCCGCGGCGATCCTCTGTGCAGTGCCGCTGTTTCGCTTCGACAGGCAGCGAGAGGCGCATCGTCGCGACGCCGAGCATCGAGCATACTTTCAACAAGGCGGGTTGATCCGAACCCTGATGAGCCGGTGGGGCCGCGGCACGCCCAGGCTTACTGACCAGCGGCGCTCCACCGACGACCGATGAGTTGCCGGCGAGCCTTGCCGACCTGTCAGACGGCGATCAGAATCCCGTGCGTATCACTCTTCACCACCTTGAGCGCAGGTTGCTAAGGTCGGCGCGAACCCGTGGACGGAGCTGCGTCGAGCTTGACCTGCGGCTTGGCTGTTAAAGATGGAATAAGCTGAGGCGGCTTGTCGTCGATATAAAGCATGCCGCCACTGAGCGCTCGTTCAGAGGCAGGCTTCAGCCGCGCGTGCGCTTCGTCCGCCAGGACGGGTAACGGCGGCGGGCTGCCGTCAGGCCGGTTGCTGCCGAAAAGATCCGTTACATCGGATGCACCTAGCATCTCAATCCGATCGGCGCTGAGCCAAGGCGCGGGCTCAGAACCGATGTACGGTCGGGTGAACGCCCGAGGCGTTCCCCAAGCACCCTTCCAACGATAGAATATATGAGCACCTATGTTGGTGGCGCGCGTCAACGACGAGGCCCAATAGGGGACCACCCAGTCAGCATGGTAATGTGTTGCATTCCCTACTGCCTTGAACACGGCGCCGTTGAGCGCGGCCTTGGCAAGACGCTCAGCCCGAAGCCATCCTTGCTGCCCTATTTTGCGAGTGAGCGAACCGTCGCACGTGAAGGTAAACTGGCAACCAGTTTTTCGCTCCGAGCCCTGATAGATCACGCCGCATACAGTTCTTGGAAATGCGGGATTCCGCACCCTGTTTAGAACCACTTGCGCAACCGCCCGCTGGCCGTCGTCGGGTTCAGAAGCGGCTTCGAAGTAGATCGCCTCCGTGAGACAGCGCAGTGCACGCTCACCATCCGATGATGAAGTCACCATGTGGAACGGCGTTGCTGCGGGACCGACGTTCTCCATCGGGATCTGCTGCGCGTTCAACGCGATCGCTTCCTCGCGCGTGATCGGCAGGTACGCGACAGGCTCCACGGCCGGCGGTTCGGCGGGTAAGGCTTGCATCTCAGGCTGTTTGGTAAGGCTTGGCGAAGACACTGCCGCCTTCGACCGATGTTCAGCCTGCGGCGCATTTGAGCATCTGGACGCTGCTATGGCGAAGATGCTCGTCAAAACAACAAGCATAGCGGCAAGGCGTCTTGGATTTAACATACGGGCATACCGCACCTACCACGGGAGCCTCGGTTCGGTCTCTGTTATCAATGCCCCTTCCTGGGACAGATTTGCGGCGAGATACCCGCAACTGCTCACGGCCCGCCACGCCTCAGAAGCTATTGCGGATCACCCTCCACCACCTCTTGATGCGCTGCTATAGCGTCAGCTTCGACGATCGGCGCCACACTTCCGGATCAAACGGAAGCCGTCGGCGATCTCGGCGAGGTCGAGCCATGGCAGCAACATAGCGCCTGCCCTTCACCTGGGATGAATGCCCTTGCCGCTTCATCTTCGGTCATGGGATGGCCCTTTCCGTTCAGCGGCATCCGTCAAGATCCCTTAGGCGTTAGTTGGGCATCATGGGGCGGCCGAGCGCCTGTGCTGCCTCCGAACGATAGTCGCGTCATGAATGGCCGATACAGCGGGGGTTAACGGCTGACCTCCCATCTTGATCTAAGAAAGGCGATTGTATGGCTCATTTCGAGGATCGGGCAGCGGGTCGACAAACGTTCCCTGCTTCCACCAGCATAACGGACGTCAACGGCGACATGGTCGCCATATTTGGACCGGATCAGCGGATCGATCCGAAGCCAACAGGTCGGACGCAGTCCGTGCGGCCATCGAGCCGCCGAGGTATGATCATCGCCACCTTCCTTGGCGTAGCGGGATTAATGTTGGCAGCCGGCGTGGTCGGCGGGAAGAGCGTCCTGAACGCGGCGTCCTCCGGCGCCTCGGCAACGAGCGGCGTGTACAAAGCCGCCAATTTCCCGCTGCCCAATTCACGCCAAGAGGCGGCTCTCGCATCTCGAGTTCAGCGCAGCCCGGTCCTAGCCTTGAAGTCCGAACCCGAAAAAGGCGCCCCCACACCAGCGATTGCACCCATACAGCCTGTTACTGCATCAGCAACAACGGCTTCGGCACGCCAAAGCGCGGGCTCTGGCTTGGCAGACGCTGGTCTGCAGCCCGTCCCCGATGTGGTTCCTAGGCGTAGCGCAATATTCGTACAGAGTGCGGCGAGTGCGGATGTGGCCCGGCCTGCGGCAGTTGAGGACAGGCGCGCTAAATCCACGCCACCTATCGTCGGCCGACCAAGCTGTTCGCTAAACGGGTGTGTCGATCCTCGACTACCCTCTGACGAGCAAGAGGTTGCGAGTGCCTACCAGGAGGCGACGATCGCAGGGGTTCGTTCAAGAACCCTCCGCGATTATCGCGCTGAGTGGGTCCGTGCGCGTGGTTTGGCGTCAAAGCGACCGGCAGAAGCGGCAAGGATTTACGGAATGATCAAGTCAGCCCTCCGCCTTTTGGCAGCTGACCCAACGATCGACTAGAGGCCGTTCAGACGATGATCGCTTTTCGCCGAGAGACCCACGCGGCCTTCAACGCTGCACGTGGAGTTCCGCATCCAATTTATGCAATTGGTGACGTTCACGGGCGCTACGATTTGTTGCACGCACTGTTGGGCGAGATTCGGCGTGACGCTACCAACCGCCATCCAGGCCTGACGCCTACACTTGTGCTCCTCGGTGACTACATCGATCGCGGCCCTGCCTCGGCCAACGTGTTAGCAGCCCTGGTTTGGTTGCAGCGTTCCGCTGCGGTTGACGCAAGAATGCTACTGGGCAATCACGAAGCGATGCTGCTGGGCTTTTTAGAGCATCCAAGTGAGCACGGGCTTTGGCTATCCAGAGATGGCCGAACAACGATTCAATCTTACGGCGTGAACATACCCGACGATGCTGAGTTTGAAAAATCTTCATTCTTGACGAGCGTGCGTGATAGCCTGCTCGATGTCATGCCGATTTCCCACTATCGTTTCGTACAGAACCTTGAGCTCTACGTTGAATTCGGTGATTACGCGTTTGTTCACGCAGGCGTGGCGCCGGAGCTCCCGCTGGCCTTGCAAACACCTGATGATTTGCTTTGGATAAGGGATGAGTTCCTCGACCACCCTCGTCCTTTGCAATCTATCGTCGTGCATGGTCATACCTGGAAGAATGATCGACCAGAAATATTACCTCACCGGATCGGCATCGACACCGGGGCATATGAAACGGGAGTGCTGACAGCGTTGTATATCAGCGGGGATACGCTTGAGATTATCCAAGCAGTAGGGGCGGGTGGGCTCGCCCAGTACAAGGGCTGACGCTCTCAAACATCGACATTGATCTCCACAGTTTTGTCAGGCGCTGCCATCGCTTCTCCCGCGGCGGCGGGCGCAGTCTATCGGCTCCGAGCGCTTGGCGCGCATGCTGGAAAGGCGTCGAGCCATAGCGGCGACATAGCGCTTCGGTGCCGCGGGGTATTCCGACGCTCTTGGAGCAATCCCAACGACAGGGTCAGCGCCCACCAACCCCTTGAAATCACGCTTCGGCGGCGCCGAAGTCGGATCGCTGGCGACGTGGGCCTCCGCTGCCGCGGCGGTTGAGCGCCTGGCGAACGCGATCCAGCAGCTCGGCGCGGCGATACGGCTTGCTGAGCACGTCGGTCGCACGCTTGCGGGGGCCGTTGACCACCAGCTCTTCGTTGTAGCCGGTGGTGAGCAGCACCGAGACGGTCGGATCGCGCTCGATCACCGCGTCCGCGAGCATCAGTCCGTTCATGCCACCCGGCATCACCAGATCGGTGAACAGCAGGTCGATGTGGTCGCTGTCGTGCACCGATTCGAACGTCTTCAGTCCCTGTTCGCCGCTGATCGCCGTGGTGACCCGATAGCCGCCGCTGGTCAGGATTTCGCTGGCGAGTGCCAGCACTTCGTCATTATCCTCGACGATCAGGACGTGATCGACGTAGTCGCTCGACGGCGTCGGCGCGGCGGCGACGGACTCCGGCGAATCGTCGCGTGGCTGCACCTGGCCGGGACGTGCGATCGGGAAGACCATCTTGACCGCCGTGCCGCGCCCCGGCGCACTGTCGATCTCCAGACGGCCGCCCGACTGGCGCACGAAGCCACTGGCCATCGCCAGGCCGAGGCCCGTGCCCTGACCGACCCCCTTGGTGGTGAAGAACGGTTCGGTCGCGCGCTCCAGCACGTCGGGCGGCATGCCGGGCCCTTCGTCGCGCACTTCGAGCGTAACATAGTCGCCCGGCGTCAGATCGCGCGCATTGTCCTCGTCCAGCCGCAGCGGCAGGGTGGACACCGTCACGACGCCCCCGTCCGTCATCGCGTCGCGCGCATTGTTGACGATGTTGAGCAGCGCCATTTCGAGCTGGTCGGGATCGACCACGACATGCGGCAAGCCGCGTCGCAGGCTGAGATGCAGATCGACCCGCTTGTTGACCGAGCTTTCCATCACATCGCTGAAATCGGTGATGAGGTGGCTGAGGTCGACCGGCCGGGGTTCCAGCCGGGTCTTGCGGGCGAAGGCGAGCAATTGGCGCGTGAGCTTGGCGCCCCGTTCGGCGGCTGACTGCGCCGCGACGACGTAGCGCCGTGCGCGCTCGCTCTCCGTCACGGAGGCGAGCAGATCGAGGTTGCCGTTCACGACCTGCAAGAGATTGTTGAAATCGTGAGCGAGACCCGCGGTAAGCTGGCCGATCGATTCCATCTTCTGCGCCTGGCGATAGCTCTGTTCGGTATTGCGGCGGCGGGTGACGTCGAGCTGGCTGGCGAAGAAATACAGCAATTTGCCGCTGGTGTCATAGACCGGGCCGATGAACACCGCGTTCCAGAAGGGCGATCCGTCGCGGCGATAATTGAGCAGTTCGACCGCGATCGACTGGCGCGCGGCGACCGCGTCGCGCAGGTCGGCGACGACGTTGCGGTCGGTCTGCGCGCCTTGCAGGAAGCGGCAGTTGCGGCCGAGCACTTCCGATTCCTCGTATCCGGTCAGGTCGAGAAACGCCTTGTTGGCAAAGGCGATCGGATTGTCGGCCTCGTTGGGATCGGTCAGGATCATCGGCATCCGCGTCATTTCGATCGCGGCGAAGAACACGCTGCCACGATCGTCGAGGCCCGGACGGGTGATGGTGCTTTCGCGCCAGTGATGCAGCCCGGGACGGCCGATCGGATCGTCGTGACCGCTGTCGATCGTTCCGTCGGCGGGAACGCCCGTCACCCGATCGGCGGCCGCGCCCTGATCGTGTCCATCATCTTGATTTACCATGGCGAGGGTGCATGGCGCAGGGCCGCCGATGAGGCAAGCCGACGCGGCATCGCCTTCGGGCCAATGTGGGTCAATGTCGTCGTCGCGCGACGATTTCGGGATATCCGCGAACGGTAATGGCTATCACTGCCCCGCCTCGTCGCGGTATTTGATCTCGAGATAGCGACCGCGCGTCGCCAGGCTGTCGAGATCGTTCTGCGCGAGACGGGCCGTCATGTCGGCGATTTCCTGCTCGATCAGCCGCAAGCCGGCGACGAGTTCGGCGTCGGGTGTCTTGCCGTTGCGTTCGACGCGGCGCAGCGGTTCGGGAACGCGCGCATAATCGTTGACGAAGGCGGGCAGCTGTTCGCCGATAAGCCGCCGCACCTCATAGACTTCCTCTTCACGGCCCTCCAGCCGGCCGAGTTGCGGCGAGAGCGTTTCGAGCCGCAAGCCGATCTGATCGACCAGCCCGCGCGCCGGCGCCGGCAGGGCGGGACGCTGCGCCTCGAGCCAGCGTTCGGTCTTCGCGGGCAGGGCCTTGATGTCGACTTCGCGCAGCACCTTCTCGCTCGGCGCGCGCGACACCGGAGCGATCGCCATCATGATCGTCACCGCCGCCATCAGCAGCAACACGGCAAGCCCGCCGAACAGGCCGAGCGGCACGAACATGCCCGCGACCGCCGCCGCGATCAGGATGATCGCGTTGACGGCCATGATGAAGGCCAGCCGCGTGCCGACCCCCACCGCCTTGCGCTTCAGCCGCTTGCCATGCGCGCGATACTGGTCGCCGACCTGGCCGCGATAATCCTGGCTGATCCGCGCCATCGCGGCGCGTGCGCGTTCGATCTGCTGGTCGACCTCGGTCATGCGATCACACCGACTCCAGACGATATTGGTCGCTTGCCGGACCCTTCAGCGCGCCCTGGTTGGCGCCCTCGGCGCGGGCGATATAGCCCTTCGACTTCTCGACCTCGCTGCCGAGCGCGGTGACGGTCGTCTTCATCGAATCGAGCGCCTTCAGCTTGAACGTGTCGATCGCATCCATCGTGTCGTAGATGTTCTGGAAGGCGCGTTGCAGCGTCTCCAGCGGGATCGTTGATGCCGCCGCCTGTTCGTGGATCGCGGCGGTGTTGCTGCGGAGCAGCTTGCCGGTCGAATCGATGATGTTGGCGGTGGTCGTGTTGAGCTGGGTGATCGATTCGAGCACCAGCTTCTGGTTGGTCAGCGCCTGCGCCACCGTCACCGCGGTGCGCAGCGCCGACACGGTGGTGGTCGACGCGCGATCGACGCCCTTCACCAGTTCGACGTTGTTCTTCTTGACGAGGTCGAGCGCCAGATAGCCCTGCACCGTCACCGCCATCTGCGTCAGCAGATCCTGCGTACGCTGGCGGGTGTAGAACAGCGCCGTCTCGCGGATCGCCTTCGCCTTGGCGGGATCGCTATGGTCGAGTTCGTTGGCCTTGTCCTCCAGCCGGGCGTCCATCGCCTTGCTGAGGTGGATCATCTGTTCGAGCCGGCCCATCGCGCTCCACAGATTGGCACGCTCGGTATCGATCGCGGCATTGTCCATCAACAGCTCGTCCTTGCCGCTGGCGAGGTTCTTCAGGATCGAGCTGATGTGGGTCTGCGACGATTGATAGCTGTCGAAATAATCGCGCATCTTCGACCCGAACGGGATGATGCCGAAGATCTTCTTGGGGCCGGACAGCGCGCCCTTGCGGCCGGGATCGAGGTCCTCGATCACCCGGCGCAGCTGCGCCAGATCGGCACCGACGCCGGTATCCTTGTCCATCGCGCGGATCGGGCGATCGAGGAAGCGGTTCGACTGGCCCGCCGCCTCGCGGATCTCCTTGGCGCCCATCGCGGTGATCGCATCGACGCGGCGGCCGAATTCGGGGCTGTTGACGTCCTCCGCCACCAATTCCGCGACGAAGGTATCGACGCGGGTTTCGAGCTGCGTCTTCTTCGCCTCGTCGATCGGCACCAGGCCCGCGGCCCGGTCCGCGACGACCGTCGGCACGGGATCGGGCGGGGTGAGCACCAGATCGGGCTGGGCAGTAAGGGTGTCCGCGGTCGTCGCCATCATCGTCCTCCAACAGGCTTTCGCCCGATCGTCGCGAGCAATGTGCCGGTTGGAGCGGCCGCGTTCAAGTGTGTCATGCGAATAAGACGCCGGTGAGGCGCAGCGGCTGGTCGCGTCGTGGCTCGCAGGGGGCGAGTCGACGCACGCCCGACCGGCCGATTGTTGCTGGAAGTTGCCGAAGTTGCCGGCACGTCGCGCTCGAAATCGCCCCCATCGCGAGTCCGTAACGATCGGACGGAGCGAGGGCGGGTCTGGCCATGCCGATGCCGTAGCGGTTCGCCGCGGTGTAGGACAGCGGGATGTCGGTGGATCCGGGTGGGTGCCTAACGTTGGTTGGGTTGATGGCCGCAACCGCCCAAATCAGTCGCTCGGTTGTTGCTCGACCTTGCTGGATTGCTGCCGATGGTTCAACTCATCATGCGCCGACGGTGATTGTTGTGGAGGGAATTTTATGCTTGCTCCTGAACGTCCGAGGCATCGAGGTGCGCGTGCCACAGTCCTTGCCCTCTTCATTTTCGTGCTTCCGCCATTGCTGTGGACGCTGCTTATCTGGACCGACAAACTACCGCCTAAAGGGGCAGGGTTAGTAGGCGGAATAGCCACCTTAGCCGTCGCCATAGTACCGGGTTTCGCAGCGATATGGCAGCTACGGGTGCGTGTAAGCACCCGATGGCTGATTTCATCTTTCTACTGCGTTGGCATGGGTGCTTTGCTGCTCTTTTGGGGCCTTCTGTTCGCCTGCGCTGCCTTGCACGATTGCCCTTAGCTGCCGTTTGAAGTCCGCTTGTCCGTCGTCGCGATCGAAAGCAGCCAGTCCAATTTCTACCGCAATGGGACATTCCGCTTACGCCCATTATCGGTCATTCGGCTTTTGAGCCGGGAGCGGTAGTTCACCGGAAAAATGAGCGAGGGCGGGCGAGCGTCGCTTGCCCACAAGGCGATCTATTTCTTTCTGGTAAGCGTTCATGTTGAGAACGCCTCCACCGTTCATGGTCTGATCGGCAAGAAATACGCCCACTCCGGTCAGAATAATGCGAAACGTTTCCCTTATTTGCCAGTCCGATGTCGCACGATGAAATGTAAACAACAGGGATTTCGCTTTGTCTTACCGAGCCCTTACAATTATGAATGATTCGGAGGTAAGCGAATGGAGCAAGGACCGACTTCCACTCGCTTACAGACTTCATCGGTGCAACGACTTCGGCGTTGATCACGACACTTTCTCATCTGTAATCAACTTGTGCTTGCTGCCTGACCTGCGCGGATGTCAGCTTTCGCTGTGCGACGCTACAGGTGTTGTCCTCAGATGCATTCAAATAGGGCGAACATGCCAACGGCAGCTATCGCCAGCATTCTTGGAGCGGATCATCCGCCGAGGCTGCGCCTGGTCACTCCACGTTGCAAGGTGGATCGAACGTCCGCTTTCCACACAAGAGCGGACGTTCCGCTTTTGCCCAATAGTGGACGCTAGTGAGTGGTCGTGGTGCTTCCGTAACTAACTTCGCTTATGCGGCTTCCCTTCACTCCAGGAAGGCAATCGCACTATTGGCGCCGTGTCATTACAACTGTGCGCTTGGCTGCAAACGAATTACGAGATAGGTTCGAGATTGAGCCCCGTATCTAAATCCAGTTACACCTTTCAGGCAGGGATCGTGATACGCTCGTACAGCTTCCGTAAATTTTGCAAGCTACCTGTGAGGTGATCAGTAGGATGCTAAGCATGATCAATCGCAGTTTGGCAGCGACCGGCAGGCGAAAACCCGCGATTAGCCTCGCCGCCGCTCTGTTGAGCGTTGCAGGTGTTAGCCCGGTGAACGGTCAACAACAGACGTCTCATAATCAGGTAAACGAGACTCTGCCCACTGGCGATGCGTCACGACAGAAAGGTGACATAACTGTAATTGGAACAATCGAACCTGAGTCAACCTCGACCGTTCCCATCAAGCAGCGATCGGCGTTGGTGGCAAGTAGTCGATTCGCGTCAGGCGAGGCCTATCGCTTCGTGCGGTGCGCGAAACGGACGGATCCCAAGCTGGTAAAGCAAGCAATCGAGGGTCTACCCCATCGATACGACAGCGAATATGCTCTGGATCGGATCATACGGGAAGGGCAATCGTGTTACTCTGGTCTGCCGACAGTTCCTCCAATGCCCTCGCCGCCTTACTACGGTGCATGCAATCCCATCGTGATCGTTCCCGGCGAGGTCGTGTGTCGCGCGTTCTTCGACCGGGGGGCGCTGATCGAACGCGCGATCAGCAAGATCACGCCACGCCTGTCGCTGCGTGACGGTAATCTCGCTGATCCAGCCGTCATAGATCGATTCAACGCTCGGACCGCTGCGCTAAACACCACGCGTTACCCGCAAGAGCGGATCGGCTATGCGGTCGTTGCCTGTATGGTTGCGACACACACGACCGTTGCCATGAGCCTGCTACGCTCTGAGCCCGGGAGTCGCGGTGAGAGACGGCTAAGCGGGGTACTGCTGGGCCAGTCCCCTCAGTGCCTCGGTGGAGCTAAAAAGATCGCAACCGATCCGAGGCAATTTCGCGTCTACGTTGCGGAGACGATCTATTTCTTTGCGGCGGCGTTCCGCGGCGTACCTTCCCTCATTCCCGACGACGCGAAGCGGGGATGACCTGTTTGTTCGATCCCACGGATCATCGATAGACGCGTCCCAAAACGCCGCGCACCGAGGAGAGGAAGGGATTTCGTGTGGAAGGTGGTGGGCAGCCTTTCAGGATGCTTTGCCAGCGACTGTTTTCGGCGCTCTTTCCTGATCGCGTGCCTTCCACCACGCTGGGGCATCGCGTGTTGGTGCGTACGGAATACAGCTTGCCAAGCGTCCATGTCCGGTCGGCACGGCGTGCGATTGAGTGCCCCGAACCCACCCCACTTCCCGCGGCGCAACATTTACGCTATGGGCGCGGCAAATACCCTATCACATCAGGAATTCCCATGAGCCTCCGCAACGTGGCGATCATCGCGCACGTCGATCACGGCAAGACGACGCTGGTCGATCAGCTCTTCCGCCAGTCCGGCACCTTCCGAGACAACCAGCGCGTCGAAGAGCGTGCGATGGATTCGAACGACCTCGAAAAGGAGCGCGGGATCACCATTCTCGCCAAGCCGACCTCGGTCGACTGGGCGCCTCCCGGTGGCGGCGAGAGCATCCGCATCAACATCGTCGACACGCCCGGCCACGCCGATTTCGGCGGTGAAGTGGAGCGCATCCTGAGCATGGTCGACGGCGTCGTCCTGCTGGTCGATTCGTCGGAAGGCGCGATGCCGCAGACGAAGTTCGTGACCGGCAAGGCGCTGGCGCTCGGCCTGAAGCCGATCGTCGTGGTCAACAAGGTCGACCGCCCCGACGCGCGCATCCAGGAGGTGCTGGATGAGGTGTTCGACCTGTTCGTCAGCCTCGACGCCAACGACGAACAGCTCGATTTCCCGGTGCTCTATGCCTCGGGCCGCAACGGCTATGCCTCGACCGACATGGACGCGCGCGAGGGCACGCTGATCCCGATGTTCGAGACGATCGTGAACCACGTGCCCGCGCCGAAGGTGGAAGTGGAGGACGTGCCGTTCACCTTCCTCGTCACGCTGCTGGATCGCGACAACTTCCTGGGCCGCATCCTCACCGGCCGCGTCAATTCGGGTACGGTGAAGACCAACCAGGCGATCCACGCGCTGGATAACGACGGCAAGATCGTCGAGACCGGCCGGGCGTCGAAGATCATGTCGTTCCGCGGGCTCGAGCGCGTGCCGGTGGACGAGGCCAAGGCAGGTGACATCATCAGCCTCGCCGGCCTCACCGTCGCGACCGTCGCGAACACGATCGCCGACATCACCGTCACCGAGCCGCTGCACGCCCAGCCGATCGATCCGCCGACGCTGTCGATGCGCTTCGCCGTCAACGATTCGCCGATGGCGGGTCGCGAGGGCACGAAGGTGACGAGCCGGATGATCCGCGACCGCCTGTTCCGCGAAGCCGAATCGAACGTCGCCGTGAAGGTGACCGAAGCGTCCGACCGCGACAGCTACGAAGTCGCCGGCCGCGGCGAATTGCAGCTCGGCGTGCTGATCGAAACGATGCGCCGCGAGGGCTTCGAGCTGGGCATCAGCCGCCCGCGCGTGCTGTTCGGCGAGGACGAGGACGGCAAGAAGACCGAGCCGTACGAGACGGTCATCATCGACGTCGACGAGGAGCATTCGGGCACCGTCGTCGAAAAGATGAACCTGCGTAAGGCGGAGATGACCGACATGCGGCCGTCGACCGGCGGCAAGACGCGCATCACCTTCTCCGCCCCGTCGCGCGGCATGATCGGTTACCATGGCGAGTTCCTGTCGGACACGCGCGGCACCGGCATCATGAACCGGTTGTTCGAGAAGTACGGCCCGCACAAGGGTGCGATCGAAGGCCGCAAGAACGGCGTGCTGATCTCCAACGGCGCCGGTGAGGCGCAGGGCTATGCGCTCGGCCCGCTCGAGGATCGCGGCGTGCTGTTCGTCGGCCATGGCGAGGCGCTGTACGAGGGCATGATCATCGGCGAGAACGCCAAGACGGACGACCTCGAGGTCAATCCGATGAAGGCGAAGCAGCTGACCAACTTCCGCGCGAGCGGCGGCAAGGACGATGCGATCCGCCTCACCCCGCCGAAGAAGATGACGCTGGAACAGGCGATCGCCTATATCGACGACGACGAGATGGTCGAGGTGACGCCGAAGACGATCCGCCTGCGCAAGCGCTTCCTCGACCCCAACGAGCGCAAGCGCGCGAGCCGGGCGAAGCAGGCGGCGTAAGCCGTCGCCGCGAAGGTAACGAAGGAGCGTCCGAGCAATCGGGCGCCCCTTTTTTCATGCTTGCGGTGGATCCGGCGCGCAAAAAAGGGGGCGGTGCCTTGCGACACCGCCCCCGATCGGATCGGATGAGTCGATCAGAAGCGGCCGCTCAGCGACACGCCAATCACGCGCGGTTCGTTGAACACGGCCGCCATGTAGTTTTCGATGACGCCCTTCAGGTTCTTTTCGTTGGTGATGTTGCGGGCGAAGGCAGCGACTTCGTAGCGATCGTCGGGGGTGGTGTAGCCGATCTTCAGGCCGCCTTCGAAATTGCCGTCGGCGTAGAATTCCCGCGTCCTGTAGAGGACGAAGTTCGTGTAGCCCTGGATGTTCCAGTCGGTGGCGGCGAACAGCTTGGCGCCGTTGCCGAGCGGGACGTCGTAGCGTGCGGTGGCGTCGAGGTTCCAGCGCGGTGCGTTCGGCAGCGGGTTGCCGTCGATCTGCGCGAAGGTGTTCGCACCGACCTTGATCGTCGGATCCTGCACGGTGCAGACGACGATGCCGTTGAGGATGCAGACCTGCGCATAGACGCGCTTGTCCCTGATCTTCGACGACAGGGCGCTGGCGCCGAGCGTCAGCGTCAGGTTGCGGACGGGGCGGAATTCGGTGTCGATCTCCATGCCCCAGGCGCGCGCCTTGTCGGCGTTGAACAGCACGCCGTTGCCGTTCACGTCGTTGCCGTTCAGCTGGATGTCGTCGACCGTATAGGTGAACAGCGACGAGTTGAGCCGCAGGCGGCCATCGAGGAATATGCCTTTGGCGCCGACCTCGTAAGAGGTGATCGTCTCGCTCTTCGCGGTCGAGAAAGGCGAGTTGAACACCGCCGAGCGTCCCTGGATCGTCGGCCCGCGGAAGCCGCGCGCGACGCGGGCGTAGAGGCTGTTCGACGGATCGATGGTGTAGAGCGCCGACACGTCCCAGCTCGGCTCCTTGCCCTCAAGCCGGACCGACGTTGGGGCCGTTGCCGGATTGGGATTGAGCAGGCGGAACTGGTCGATGGTGCCGGCGGCGTTCAGCACCGGCTTCACCAGGGTCGTGCGCTTGATGTCCTGCGTATAACGGGCGCCGCCGGTGATCGTGAGGTCCGGCGTCACCTTGAAGCTCGCCTGGCCGAACGCCGCCCAGCTGGTGTTGATGTCGCGCAGGCGGACCCAGTTGTTCGGGTTGCGCGCGGCGGTGGTGAGGAAGTAGCTGCGCTGGTAGAATTCGGTGGTGTCGTTCTGGCGGAAGTAGAAGCCGCCGATCTGCCAGGTGAAGCGCTGGTCGGATTGCGAGGCGAGGCGGACCTCCTGCGTGTACTGGCCGAGTGCGCGGACGTTGCCCTGGCTTTGCCCGAAGCCGTTGGCGACGCCGCCCACCGGGAAGTTCGCCGCGGCGCCGCCGTCGGTATCGCCGCGGCTGTAGCCCGACGTCGTCTCATAGGCGCTGATCGAGGTGAGCGTCGCCGGACCGAAGTCGTAGGCGGCGTTCACCGAGCCGCCGTAGGTGTCGTAATCCTGCGGGTTGTTGTTGCCTTCGTCGAGCGCGATGCTGTCGCGCGGTTCGGCGGCGACCGAATTGGACCCCTTCCGGAGCGCGGCGCGGTGGAAGATCGTCGAGGTGCCGTGATAGCCGCGAGCATGGCCCGACACGTTGACCGAAAAGGCCTCGGTCGGGGTCAGCAGCACCTGGAGGCGTGCGTCGCGCTCGTCGAAGCCGCCCATCGCGTTCTTTTGCGGGGTCTGCGTGCCGTCCTGGCTGGTGCCGGCGAAGCGATTGTCGATCCAGTCGTTGCGATGCTGGATCAGCCCGGACAGCCGCACCGCGACCTTGTCCTGGACGAGCGGGCCGCCGACGCCCGCATCATAGGTGAAGGTGCCGAGGCTGCCCGCCGACGCGGAGACGCGACCCTGCCACGTCTGGCCGGGCCGGATCGTGTCGAACTTGATGATCCCCGCGGTGGTGTTGCGGCCGAACAGCGATCCCTGCGGCCCGCGCAGCACCTCGACCTGGGCGACGTCGAACACCGGGTTCGATTTGAGAACGACATGTTCCAGCACGACATCGTCCTGGATGATCGAGACCGGCTGGCTCGCGCCCAGGTAAAAGTCGATGTTGCCCAAACCGCGGATATAGAAGCGCGGAAAGATGCGGCCGGTCGTGGTTTCGGCATAGAGGCCGGGGACGCGGCCGGAGAGCGCGAGGATATCCTCGCCCCCCGTCTGGAGCGCGCGCAGGTCGCTGCCGCCGACCACGGCGACCGACAGCGGCACGCGCTGGAGACTTTCCGATCGGCGTTCAGCGGTGACGACGATATCGCCGAGAGTGCCGGCATCGTCCTGCGCCGCCACCGCGGGCGTCGCGTCGGTCGCGGGCGTCGCGGTCTGGGCGAGCGCGGGCGCGCCGAGGCCGGCGGCGCCGAGCAGCAGCATGGTCTTGAACAGGCGGGTGGTGGTCACGTTGGTCCCCTTGTGATGGTGCGCACGGGGGAGGACGACGGGCGGCGCGCGCGGGATCTGTCCCTGCGCGCGCGACACGGCGATGTCATGACAGCCGATCCCCCCGGCCTGGCGACGCGCTAGCGCCCGATTGTTGCGGCTTGATGAACGGGCGGACGCGCCGCGAGGCCCTGCGGGCGAAGGGGCTAAACGCCTGATGAACAGCGCATTCCGCACCGGTTCAGGCCGAATCACCTAGACGGATTGCAACACGCTCGCTGCCTTGTGCGTTTGGCCCACATCACCCGAGCGTAGTGTATGAGGAGGTTCGGCGTCATGAATGCATGGATGAAGAAAGCAGGACTGGGCGTTGCCCTTGCGGCCACCGCACTGACGGCGGCAGCACCGGCGGAAGCGCAGCGTTACGGTGGCTATCGCCATTATAACCGCGGCGGCAACACCGCGGCGGGCGCGCTGCTCGGCGGCATCGTCGGCCTGGGTATCGGCGCGGCGATCGCGAGCAACGGACGCGACCGCTATTACGACCGCGGCTATTACGATGCACCGCCGCCGCCGCGCGTCGTCTATCGCGACCGTTATTATGCCCCGCCGCCCCGCGTGGTCGTGCGCGAGCGTTACTATGACTACGCACCGCGGTACGACTATGGCTATCGCGGCGGCTACGGCTACGGCTACGGCTATTAAGCCGCAGACGGGTTTCGTCGGGAAGGCGGCGCGGCGCTTCGGTGCCGCGCCGCTTTTTCATTGTCGCGGGGGCGGCGATGCCGCTAAGCGGCGGGTATGACCGATACGCCCCCCGATCGCCTGTCGACCGATCCGTCGAGCCCGCATTTCGACCAGGCCGCGCTGGAACGCGGCATCGGCATCCGCTTCAAGGGTGCCGAGCGCAAGGACGTCGAGGAATATGACCGTCCCGCCGGCTGGATCCGCGTCGCGCTGGGCAAGAAGGTCGACCGCCATGGCCGCCCGCTGACGCTCAAGCTCAACGGCGAAGTCGAGGCGTGGTTCGAGCGACCCGCGGCCGGCGCGGATGCCGGCGAGGACGCCGCCGAAGGCTGAGGCCGTTCGAGTGATGGCGAGACGAGGCGCGGGGCTGCGGCCCGGCGCCTTTTTTACGCGTACCGACGGTGATCGCGCTCTACGCGACGGGGTGCGTGGTCCGGTATCGCCATGCGTGTGACGTCGTCCGCGCATCATAAGCCGACCCATGCGCGAAACGCCGGGCTGTCTCCGCGCACCGGAATCGGCGGTTAGGTGTTCTTCGCCTGAACCAGTGCGGTTCGGAAGGCCGGCAGGTCATCGACGCAATGCGCGACGCCGGTGATCGGCCCGCGACGATGCGCGACCGGCGGGTCGAGGTCGAGCATGACGTTCGGCCATGTCGCCAGCGCCATGTTCAACACGCCCGGCGCCTTCAGGTCCTCGGCCGACCAGTGCGCGCGGAAACCCGCGACCCGGTCGATCGGGATCGCCAGCGTCATGCGGCTGCCGGTCCGCAAGGTGAGCAGGCCGTCCGCAAGCGTGATCGGCCGGGTCCGGAAGGAGCGAAGCAGACCGCCGAGCAGGACCACCAGCGACAGGTCGAGCAGCCCGAGCACGATCGCCACCGTCCGCCCCCAATAGGCCATGGCGACGAGATGGATCGCACAGGTTTCCACGAGCGCGAGCGCGAGCACGACGCCGACGATCGGGCCGAGGCTGCGGTGATAGGCGAAGGTCATCGGCGATGATTGCCGCCGCAGGGGGCATTCGACAAGCCGGGCGCCCCGATGTGACGATCGCGGTGCGGCCATCGGCAACTTCGATGCCGGAGCGGGTTCTTCCCGTGACGGTCGGGTTCGGTTACCCGCGTGCGGAGGCGATCGGGCGCTCGGGGAATTTACAGGCCGTGACGTTGGACGAGCTTGGACCGCGCCTGTGCATCATGGGACCATCGAACAGCGGCAAGTCCACGCTGGCCGAAGCTATCGGCCGCAGGCGCGGGCTGCGACCCGTGCATCTCGACCAGTTGCATCACCTGCCGCACACCGATTGGGTGCCGCGTGCGCCCGATGCCTTCGCCGCGCTGCACGACGCGGCAATCCTCGATCCGCAATGGGTCATGGAGGGCAATTATTCGCGGCTGCTGCCGCAACGGCTGGAACGGGCGACCGGCCTGATCCTGCTCGACGTGCCGATGGTGATCAGCCTTTTGCGGTATGTCCGGCGGTGCTGGTTCGAGCCGGACCGTCGCGGCGGGCTGGATGGCGGGCGTGACAGCGTCAAATGGGCGATGATCCGCCATCTGGTGACCGCCACCCCCGATAATCGCCGGCGCTACCGACGGATGTTCGCGGAGATCGGTCTGCCCAAGCTGTGGATCGGTTCTCCTCGCGCACTGGCGGCATTCTATCGCGCCAACGGGCTGACACGCTGAGCGCGTCCGCTCGGGACGGTAGGCCTGCACGATTGCGGACGGCAGGCGGGCCGGCGGCCGGTCGCGCGCTAGCCGGTCAGCCGGCTTCGGCGGGCGGCGCGGCGCGGACCGCGGTCCAGTTGCCGGCGATCGCGTCCAGCATGTTGCGGGTATCGTTCAGCGCCGCCGGATCGTAGAGGTAATGCGTCTCGCGGCCGGTGCGTTGTGCATGGACGAAGCCGGCATCTTCCAGCACGCGCAGGTGTTTGGTAACCGCCTGGCGGGTCATGCCGGCGTTGGCCGACAGGCGGGCGATCGAGCGGGCCGCGCCGCTGCGCAGGATGACCAGCAGCGACAGCCGGGTGGGGTCGGACAGCGCCGCGAACAGGCGGGCGGCCTGGACGGGCTTGGCGGGTGGGACCGGATCCGTCATTGCGCAACCTTTCGGTTGCTGTGAGTGCAACCATCTGGTTGCCTACGGGGCAACCGTTTGGTTGCTTGTGTCAACGGGAGTTGAAAAGCGCAACTGGTTTGTTGCGGGTCGCGCGGCACGGCGGGCGCGGCGCGGTGTGCGCGGGTGTGTCGTAGATGCTATGCGGCAGGGTGGATGTTCGAGCAAGCGCAAGCGGCCATTCGAGGCCGGGATGGGCCACCACCTTGCGATTGCGGGAGCGATGTCAGAGGCTTCCGTTCGCGCGGCCCGGTCGACCCCGGATTGTGTCGAAGTTCTCGTCCCGGCACATCCTCTCTTTGTCATTCCCGCGGAGGCGGGGATCCATACCGGCTGGCGTCTCGGTTCTATCAGCAGCGTCAGCGTTTATGGATCCCCGCCTTCGCGGGGATGACGAGGTTAGGTTTGAAGGGGATAGTTGCCGAGCCCGTCCCGGCTGACGGCTCGCCTCGGGCTGGCATCCCGTGCCTTCGAGACCGATTGGCGCTTGGCTTGGCTTGGCTTGGCTTGGCTTCGCTCGGTTTCGCTCGGCTCCGCTCCGCCCGGCAAGTACGTGGGGCAGATGGGTGTGCGGCCCGCGTTCGCCGATGTTCTTGCCGTATGCCGGCGGCTTTACACCGTTTCCAGCGCCTCGGCCGGTTCGAGCCATTGGGCTTCCAGCGTTTCGATCTGCGTCGGCAGATCGGCGCGGCGCTTCATCAGGTCGCTCATCGCGGGTCTGGAGAAACACGGTTCGGCGGCCGTGCGGCCCGCCTCGACCGATGTTCGTCCCTTATGCCGGCGGCTCTACGCCGTCTCCAGTGCCTCGGTCGCTTCGAGCCATCGGGCTTCCAGCGTTTCGATCTGCGCCTGGAGATCGGCGCGGCGCTTCATCAGGTCGCTCATCGCGAGCCTGGCGAAACGTGGTTCGGCGGTCTTGGGGTCGAACATCGCCCGGTCGATCGCGTTGCGATCGGCGGTGAGCGTGGCGATCTCTGCCTCGGCATCGCGGATCGCCTTGCGCCGGGCCTTGTCGGCATCGCGGTCGATCGGCTTGCCCTTCGGCTTTTTCACCTTGGTTTCCGGCTGCTTGTCGACGGCCAGCACGAAGGCGATGTAATCGTCGAGGGTGCCGTCGAATTCGCGGGCGGTGCCGTTGTCGACCAGCACGAGGCGGTCGGCGGTCATTTCCAGCATGTGGCGATCGTGGCTGACCAGCACGACGGCGCCGGTATAGGCGTTGAGCGCCTGCACCAAAGCCTCGCGCGCATCGACGTCGAGGTGGTTGGTCGGTTCGTCGAGGATCAGCATGTGCGGCGCATCGCGGGTGATCAGCGCCAGGGCGAGACGCGCCTTTTCGCCGCCGGACATCTTGCCGACCTTGCCGACCGCCTTGTCGCCCGAAAAGCCGAAGCGGCCGAGCTGGGCGCGGACCGCGGCGGGGCTGGCGCCCTTCATGATCCGCGTCATGTGTTCGAGCGGCGTGTCGTCGGCGTCGAGTTCCTCCACCTGATATTGGGTGAAATAGCCGACCTTCATCTTACCGGAGGCGTTCATGTCGCCGTCCATCGGCGTCAGCTGCGCGGCGAGCAGGCGGGCGAGCGTGGTCTTGCCGTTGCCGTTGCGGCCCAGCAAGGCGACGCGATCGTCGGGATCGAGGCGCATGTTGAGCCGCTTGAGGATCGGCGTCTCGCTATAGCCGACCGACGCCATGTCGAGCGTGATGAGCGGCGGGCGCAATTCGGTGGGATCGGGGAAGTCGAACGACAGCGACGGATCGTTGGCCAGTTCGGCGATCGGCTGCATCTTGGCCAGCATCTTCTGCCGGCTCTGCGCCTGTTTGGCGGTCGAGGCGCGGGCGGAATTGCGGGCGACGTAATCCTGGAGCTTGGCGCGCTGGATATCCTGGTTCGCCTTGGCGGCGGCGAGCTGCGCCATGCGTTCGGCGCGCTGGCGTTCGAAGCTGTCGTAACCGCCCGGATACAGCTGGATCTTGCCGTTCTGGAGGTGGAGGATGTGATCGACGACGTTGTTGAGGAAATCGCGTTCGTGGCTGACGACGACGATCGTCGCCTTGTAGCCGACGAGGAAATCCTCGAGCCACATCACCGCTTCGAGATCCAGGTGGTTCGACGGTTCGTCGAGCAGCAGCAGGTCGGGCTGCGAGAAGAGCAGCGCGGCGAGGGCGACGCGCATCTTCCACCCGCCCGAGAAGCTGTCCAAGGGGCGCTGCTGCATCTCTTCATCGAAGCCGAGGCCGAGCAGGATCTGCGCGGCGCGCATGGGCGCGGTATAGGCGTCGATCGCGATCAGGCGTTCGTAGACGTCGCCGAGCCGGTCGGGATCCTCGTTCGTTTCCGATTCGATCATCAGCGCGGCGCGTTCGGTGTCGGCGGCGAGCACGGTGTCGAACGGCGTGGCGGTGCCCGACGGCGCCTCCTGCGCGATATAGCCGAGGCGGGCGCCGCGCGGCATGTCGGCGGTGCCGTCGTCGGGTTCGAGCATGCCGGCGATGACGCGGACGAGCGTCGACTTGCCGGCGCCGTTGCGACCGATCAGGCCGACGCGGCTGCCGGGGGGCAGTGCCGCGGATGCGCCGTCGAGGATCGTGCGGCCGCCAAGGCGCACGGTGATGCCGTTGAGGTTGAGCATGCGCGGGCCTTAGCAGATGTTGCGATGCAGCTAAAGCGGGGGAAGACGGGGGCTGCGGGCGTTCAGAGCGTGCGGATCAGGCGGGTCGCCTGCGCGAGCCAGGGCGGCGCGGGGATCGACTGCAACCGGGGCTGGGGCGCGTGCGGGAGCAGCAGCAGCGTGTCGCCATCGATCCCGATCAGTCGGGCGAACATGAATCGTCCGGCGGGTATGAGGAGGAGGACGTCACGGTTGAGCGCCTGCGCGAAGGCGTCGGGCGTGCGGAGGTCGCACCAGATCTCGTCCCCCGCGCGATAATCGCCGATGCTGCCGGTGACGGTGATCGCGATGCCGCCGGGGCCCGGCTGTGGCGGGACGAGCGTCAATTCCTTGCGCGGGGCATGCGCGCCATCGGCATCGAGCGTGGCGGCGACGGGCAGCGCGGCCCGACCGGGCAGGGTGACGAGATCGGCGGGCGCGACGTCGAGCGCGGCGGCGATGCGGTTGAGCCAGCCGACCGAGACGGTGCGGGTGCCGGTTTCGAGGCGGCCGATCGTCTGCGCCGTGGTCGGCGGCGAGCAGCGGCGGGCGACGTCTTCCAGCGTCAGCCCCTTGGCGCGGCGGACTTCGCGAATGGCGGTGATCATCAGGCTTCCTTAACCGCTGCGGTTATTTCTCTGTCCTACAACACTGACGTTATGGCAAGCCCCCGTGCGACTCGGACGGGAGGCGGATATGCGGGACCTGGTGCAACGGACGGCGGGCGTGGGGCGGAGCGTGACGGTCAACGCGGGCGAATCGCCGCTGGGGTGGCTGAAGGCGCGCGGGCTGGTCGATGCGCGGCAGTTCGAGGCGGGGGAGCGGTTGCGCGGCGATTACGAGATGGCGTCGCTGGGCGCGCGGGTGACGATGCGCTGGGCGGCGCGGGTCGATGGCGGCGGCGGTAGCGGGCTGGACCCGGTGGCGGCGCAGATCGCGGCGAAGCGGCGGTTCGACGACGCCATGGCGGCCGTGGGGCGCGGGCTGGCGGATATCCTGTGGCGGGTGATCTGCGCGCTGGAGGGGCTGCCCGCGGCGGAGAAGGGGCTGGGGTGGCCGGCGCGGGCGGGGCGGCTGGTGCTGACGCTGGCGCTCGACCGGCTGGCGGATCATTACCGTTTGCCCTAGGAACGAGGAACATAAGCGGTCCAAGGGGCGGGTGACGTGCGGTTCGACTTCGTGAAATGCCATGGTTCGGGCAACGACTTTCCGCTGATCGACGCGCGCGGGCTGGCGCTGCCGGACGCGGCATGGGCGGGCGTGGCACGGGCGCTGGCGGACCGGCGCGGGCCGGTCGGCGGCGACGGGCTGCTGCTGCTGCGCGAGGGCGACGCGCGCCATGCCTTTGCGATGACGATGTACAATTCCGACGGCAGCGAGGCGGAGACGTGCCTCAACGGGCTGCGCTGCGTCGCGCGGATGGGGTTCGAGGCGCTGGGCATCGATGCGGCGCGGGTCCGGCTGAAGACGTCGAGCGCCGAGGTGGTGCGCGACGCGGCGATCGCACCGGGCGTCTATACGGTGCGCGAGACGGCGGGGCCGGCGGGGCTGGACGTGACGGCGTGGCCGCTCGACGCCGGCGTGGCGCAGATCGTCGAGGCCGTGGTGCCGCCGCTGGGCAGCGACCGGCGCTTCACCGCGGTCGCCATGCCCAACCCGCATCTGGTGACCTTCGTCGAGGCGATCGACGAGGCGGAGCTGGTCGCGATCGGCGACACCTGCGAGGCGGCGCCCGGCTGGTTGCCCAATCGCGCCAACGTGTCGTTCGTGGAAGTGCGCGGCGACGGAGCGGACGGGCAGGCGCTGTTCGTGCGGACGTTCGAGCGCGGCGTCGGGCTGACCGACAGCTGCGGGAGCGCGATGGCGGCATCGGCCTTCGCCGCGTGCCTGACCGGGCGGCTGGCCTATGACGCGCCGATCACCGTCTTCAACAAGGGCGGGCTGGTGCGGGCGTCGGTCGCGCAGGACGCGATGGTCAGCCTGTCCGGCAATGCGACGTGGGAGTGGCGCGGATCGGTCGAGGTCGATCCGGCGACGGAGCGGGCGGGCGACCTGATCGTCGCGGCGCATGCCGACGACGAGATCGCGGCCTGGGCCGAACTGGCCGACGCGGCAGGGCGTTGACGGCACCAGTCGGGCCGCAGCGCGTTGTCCCTGCATAATAATCCATTTGATGGCGGAGGATCGAACGTGCGGTCATACGATGCCATCGCGACAAGAAACAGAATCATGACCGACGACCACAGATACTTTTACGAGCGGGCGGAAACCGAACTGGAACTGGCGCAGCGCGCGACCCACCCGCTTGCCGTGCGTGCCCATTACATCATCGCCAACCATTATCTGGACCGCTGCTATAGCGGCGACGCCGCAGTGCCCGCCAACGACGAAGGCATCGACACGCCGCTGCGCTGATTGCGGAGGACAGCCGACAGCGTCCATACGCGGCGTGATCCGCCTGCGTGAACCCTTGTTGCCGCCGTTCGTTGTGAGCGGGATCGAGGGTGTCAATGGTGGACGAATTCGGCAAGACCGGGACGGGTGACGAGGACGAACTGGCGGGCCGGCAGAGCGCGAAGCTCTACCCGGTCGGCAAGGCGTTGCGGGCGACGTTCGACGCGAACAATCACGCCAGCCTGAGCAAGGACGTCACCGGATTGATGCTCGACCTGGCGCATGTGCCGTTCGAGCCGCATGAGTTCGAGCCGCTGTTCCCGCCGGCGCCGATGACGCCGCGACCCGGCTGGCTGGCGCGGATCCGCATCGCGCTGCAACATGGCCGCAAGACCGGACGGCCGCCGGCCTCTTGACGGCCCGCGAAGGGCAACCCGGCGCCTGCCGTTCAGGCGGGGACGAGCGGGCCGTTCGCGGCGGTGACCAGCCCGCCGAACAGCGCCTCGATCATGGCGTGCGCACGCGGCGTGAGGCGGACCGGCCCGTCTTCTCGCATCGGGCCGGCGCGTTCCGATTCGACGAACCCTGCATCCGCGAGCGCCATCAGCCAGCGACGGGCCAACGGCCAGCCGACATGGATCCGCCGCGCGATGGCAGCCGGCGTCACCGACTGGGCCTCCGCCTCGGCCAGATAGGCGATCAGCAGGATTTCGGTCGCGGGGTTGGCGATCAGCGTATCCCCGAAGGCGCGCTTGCCCCCTTCGAGCGCGAGCAGGAGCAGGCGCGCCATCTGCCAATTGTCGGCGACCGCGGACACTTCGGGCGCGACGGGGAGCTGACGGCAGCTGACGACCAGTTGCGCCGTATCGTCACGGCCGATGCGGGAGATATGCACGTTCACCCAGATCGCGGCGCCATCGGCGCGCACGTGGCGCAGCGTCGCGGATGTTGTGCCATCGTCGTTCCACGCCCGCCGCAGGACCGCCGCCACGGCGACCCGATCGGCGGGATGCGCGAAGTCGACCGCCTGCCGGCCCACCAGGGCGTCGTGCCTCATGCCGAGCAGTGCCGCGTAGGCACTGTCGACATCGAGGATCTTGCCTTGTCTTCCGATCAGGCCGTGAGCGATCGGGCCCGACGCGATGTGCATGGCAGGCCTTTGTTCGTTGAGACGTAATACGACAGATTAGTTACCTTTCCCGATGGGCAAGTTCAAGTCGGGTTCACTCGCCTCGTTTAAGCCGGGCCTAGGTAACCGATATGGTACAAAATGCTTGACATCGTCACGCTCATTCGGTACATAACAGGAACGCTGAAGAATTGCGAGCCGGGTCGGAGCGGTCGGGGTTCACCCCGGGCGGCGCCGGCCCGCTGCGTTCGGCGCTGTGCGGGAAGGGGTGCGATGAGCGACGGGAACGAGGCGGGCCACGACCACGCGGAGACGATGCCATCGGCGGATGCGCCCGGAACGCCGGTGAAGTGGGTGCGGTGGAATGCGGCGATGCGCGACCGGTTTTTCGATCATCTGGCGACAAGCTGCAACGTGGCGGCATCCGCCGCCGAAGTCGGGGTGCGCCCGTCGCAGGTGCAGCACCGGCGGCGGACCAACCCCGCATTCGCTGCGCTGTGGGAGCAGGCCATCGCGGCGGGTTATCAATTGCTGGAAATGCGGTTGATCGGACATGTGCTGGCCGGCGGCGGGCCGTCGATCGCGCCGAGCGACCCCGATGCGGTGGAGGCGCTGGACTGGGAGGGCGCGATCAAGCTGCTCACCATCCACAAGGCCCGCCGCGAAGGCCGCGGCGGTCGTCCGGGTCCGGTGCCGGGCACCGCGACGCGCGAGCAGACCGATGCGGTCATCCTGCGCAAGCTCGCCACGCTGGCCGCCGGCCGCGCCCGCCTGACGCCGCCCCCTCAGCCGGAGCCGCAGCCGGAGCCACGGGCATGAGCGAGGCGGACGACACGATCGCGCGGCTGGCGGCGATGCCGCCACATCAGCGCCAATGGGTGATCCGCGCCCTGACGCCGGGCATGCGCATCGAACTGGCGGAGCGCTGGGCCAGGGGCTGGGCGCGGACAGGGCAGGAGGCGCCGGAGGGCGAGGACTGGCGGATCTGGCTGATCCGCGCCGGGCGCGGGTTCGGCAAGACGCGCGCCGGGGCGGAATGGGTGACCGCCGTCGCCGCGGCGAACGCGGAGGCGGAGATCGCGCTGGTCGGCGCGACGGCGGCCGACGTGCGACGGGTGATGATCGAAGGGCCGAGCGGATTGCGTGCCGTGGCGAAGTCGGGCCGGATCCCGCGCTACACCGTTTCCCGCGGCGAAATCCGCTGGCCCAACGGCGCGACGGCGCGGGTCTATTCGGCCGACGCGCCCGACCAGCTGCGCGGGCCGGAGCATGACAGCGCCTGGTGCGACGAACTGGCGAAATGGCGACGCGGCGATGCGGCGTGGGACAATCTGATGATGGGGTTGCGGCGCGGACCGAACCCGCACGTGCTGGTGACGACGACGCCGCGACCGACCAACCTGATGAAGCGGCTGTTGCGATCGAAGGGGCTGGTGGAGACGCGCGGACGGACGCGCGACAATCCGTTCCTGCCCGACGCCTTCGTCGATCATGTCGAGGAGAGCTATGGCGGGACCGCGTTGGGCCGGCAGGAGCTGGACGGCGAGATGATCGACGACCTGACGGGTGCGCTGTGGTCGCGCGCGATGCTGGAGGCGTGTCGGTGCGATGCGCCGGCCGATCTCGTCCGGGTCGTGATCGGCGTCGATCCGCCCGCCGGGACGGCGGAAGAGGGCAGGCCGGGCGATGCCTGCGGGATCGTCGCGGTCGGACTGGACGGTGACGGCATGGCGTATGTGCTCGCCGACGCCAGCGTTTCCGCGAATTCGCCCGAGGCCTGGGCGCGCGCGGTGGCGGGTTGCGCCGCGCAACATCGCGCGGACCGCGTGGTGGCGGAGGCGAACCAGGGCGGCACGATGGTGCGGTCCGTGCTGCTGGCGGCGGACGTCGCGCTGCCGGTCAGGCTGGTGCGGGCGAGCCGCGGCAAGGTGGCGCGCGCCGAGCCGGTCGCCACCTTGTACGAACGGGGGCGGGTGCGGCACTGCGGGCGGTTCGCGGCGCTGGAGGACGAGATGTGCGGCCTGATCGCCGGCGGCGGCTATCAGGGACCGGGACGATCGCCGGATCGCGCGGACGCGCTGGTATGGGCGTTGACCGAGCTGATGTTGCAGCGGCGGGGCGCTGCGGGCGTGCGGGGGTTTTAGCGTTTCGGGGACTGCGTTGCGCGGGCCGTGCATGGCGGGCGGACCCGTCCAGCCCTTCGCAATTCGGCGTGGCATCACCGTCTTCGCCGCTCCCCGGCTCAAGGGTTGCGCCTGAAGCACGATCACGAACGGGCGGCCCATGCGGCTGCTCCACCACCGCGTCCTGCGGGCGCGGTTCTCCTTCCCGTGCCGGGAGGATCTTGGGAGATTTGTCATGCGGTTGTTTGGGTGGAAGGCGCCGCGCGAGGGCGCGCGGCCGGCATTGTCGCGCGCCGGCGGCGGCGGCGGGGTTCTGGGCGAATGGCCGCGATCGTACGAGGCGCAGGTGCGCGACGCCTTTGCCGGCAACGCAATCGCGCAGCGGGCGGTGAAGCTGGTATCGGAAGCGGTCGGTTCGGCACCGGTCGCCGCCAGCACGCCGGCGCTGCTGGCGCTGGTCGCGGCGCGATCGAGCGGCCAGGCGCTGCTGGAAACGATCGCGGCGCAGATGCTGCTGCACGGCAACGCCTATTGCCAGGTGCTGCGCGATGCCGAGGGGCAGGCGGCGGCGCTCTATGCCCTGCGGCCCGAGCGGGTGTCGGTGGAGGTCGATGCCGGCGGCTGGCCCACCGCGTATCGCTATACGGTCGGCGAGCGCCGCGCGCGGCTGGATGCCGAGGGGCCGCGGCCGGACGTGGTGCATATCCGCAGCTTCAACCCGGTCGACGATCATTACGGGATGGGCTGTCTGGGCGCGGCGTCGGGCGCGGTGGCGGTGCACAATGCGGCGAGCCGGTGGAACAAGGCGCTGCTGGACAATGCGGCGCGGCCGTCGGGCGCGCTGGTCTACGATCCCGGCGACGGCGCGGCGCTGTCGCCCGAGCAGTTCGACCGGCTGAAGACCGAGATGGAGGCGGGTTTCGCCGGCGCGGGCAATGCCGGGCGGCCGATGCTGCTGGAAGGGGGGCTGCGGTGGCAGGCGCTGTCGCTGAGCCCGGCCGACATGGACTTCGTCGGCCTGAAATCGGCGGCGGCGCGTGAGATCGCGCTGGCGTTCGGGGTGCCGCCGATGCTGCTCGGCCTGCCGGGCGACGCGACCTATGCCAATTACCGCGAGGCCAATCGCGCGCTGTGGCGGCTGACGGTGATGCCGCTGGCCGATGCGATCCTGACGGCGCTGGCGCAGGGCCTGTCCGGCTGGTTCGACGGTGCGGCGCTGTCGGTCGACCCGGATCGCGTACCCGCGCTGAGCGAGGATCGCGAACGGCTGTGGGCGAGCGTGACCGCCGCCGACTTCCTGTCGGTCGAGGAGAAGCGGGCGATGCTGGGGATCGGCGCATGAGCCGGAGCGATACCGGCGTGCTGGCGCAGTTGATGGCGCAGGCGGCGCGCGAGGGTGCCGACCTAGCGACGATGCGCGCGGTGGCGGAGGAGGCGGGCGAGCTGTCGGCGACGCGGGCGCTGACCCGGCTGGGGCTGGCCGACGAGGCGGCACGCGCCGACCTTGCCGAATTGCGCGAACTGCTGGGTGCGTGGCGCGATGCCAAACGATCGGCGTGGCAGGCGGTGGCGGGCTGGTGCGTGCGGCTGGCGGGCGCGCTGTTGCTGGCCGGGCTGGCGATGAAACTGGGGTTCGGCGCGTGGCTGAAGTGAGGTTCGCGGGCTATGCCGCGCTGTTCGACCGGGCGGATCGCGCGGGGGACGTGATGCGCGCCGGCGCCTTTGCCGGCGCGGGGCCGGTGCCGCTGCTGTGGCAGCATCGCGGCGCGCCGGTCGGCCGGATCGAGGCGATCGGCGAGGATGCGCGCGGGCTGCGGATCGCGGGCGTGGTGAACGATCCGCGGCTCGCCGGGCTGATGCGCGGCGGCGGGCTGGACGGCCTGTCGGTCGGTTATCGCCCGCTCGCGGTGCGGCAGGGCGCGCGCCGCGAGCTGCTGCGCGTGGCGCTTGCCGAGGTGAGCCTGGTCGCGGTGCCGATGCAGCCGCTGGCGCGGGTCGACCGCATCGATTGAAATTTTCGCTTTTCAACGAGGAGAATGACGTGGACGTGATCGAACGGCCGGCGCTGGATGGCGCACGTGTGGAGACGACCGACGGCGCCTTCGAAGGCTTCGTGCGGGCGGGGGCGACGCTGGAGATGAAGGCGTTCACCGGGGTGAGCGGCGATGCGGGCGGCTATGCGGTGCCGCGCGAGATCGATGCCGACATCGCCCGGGTGCTGAAGGGCATGTCGCCGATCCGCGCCATCGCCAACGTGGTGAAGGTGGGATCGGCGGGCTATCGCAAGCTGATCACCACCGGCGGCACGCCGTCCGGCTGGGCGGCGGAGACGGCGGCCCGCCCCGAAACCGCGAGCCCGGTGTTCGCCGAACTGGTGCCGCCGATGGGCGAGCTGTACGCCAACCCTTCGGCCAGCCAGGCGATGCTGGACGATGCGGCGTTCGACGTCGAGGCGTGGCTGGCCGGCGAGATCGCGGCGGAATTCGCCAAGGCGGAAGGGGCGGCGTTCGTCGGCGGCAACGGGGTGAACCGGCCCAAGGGCTTCCTGAGCACGCCGATATCGGTGGCGAAGGACGGCGCGCGGGCGCTGGGGACGCTGCAATACCTGCCCTCCGGCGCGGCGAGCGATTTCGGTACGGCGCCCGACGAGCGGCTGATCGACCTGGTGCAGAGCCTGCGCGCGCCATACCGGCAGGGCGCGAGCTGGGTGATGAACGCGGCGACGCTGGCGCGCATCCGCAAGTTCAAGAGCAACGACGGGATGCCGCTGTGGCAACCGAGCCTGGCGGGCGGTCAGCCGGCGACGCTGCTCGGCTATCCGGTGGTCGAGGCGGAGGACATGCCCGACATCGGCGCCAATGCGCTGGCGCTCGCCTTCGGCAATTTCCAGGCGGGCTATCTGATCGCGGAGCGGGCGGAGACGGCGATCCTGCGCGATCCCTACACCAACAAGCCGTTCGTCAGCTTCTACGCGACCAAGCGGATCGGCGGCTGCGTCGCCGACAGCGAGGCGATCAAGCTGATGAAGTTCGCCACCGCGTGAGCTCCGCGCCCCCGCACCGGTGACGGGCGGGGGCGCTCGTTTCGATCAGGGAGACAGGCGGATGGATGGGGCAGGATTGCCGGACGCGGTGGTGGCGGACGCGGCGGCGGCGGCGGCAGGCTATTTGCGGATCGCGGAGCCGCCCGATGCGGCGATGACCCGCGGGGCGGGGACGGCGCTGGCGCTGGCCGAGGCGTTTTGCGGGCAGCGGCTGATCGGGCGGACGTGCGAGGCGATGATCGGCATCGGCGGCGACTGGCAGCGGCTGCCGGCGCTGCCGGTGAGCGCGATCGAAGGGTTGAGCGGTTTGCCCGCGCGCGGCGCGGCGTTCGTGCTGCCGATCGAGGCCTATGCGGTGGACATCGACGCGAGCGGCATAGGCTGGGTGCGGGTGACCGCGCCGGGCGAGGCGAGCCGGATCGCGGTGCGCTACACCGCGGGACTGGCGACGGCGTGGAACACGCTGCCCGAGCCGGTGATGCAGGGCGTGGTGCTGCTGGCGGCGCATCTGTTCGAACATCGCGACGGGGGCGCGGCACCACCGGCGGCGGTGGCGGCGCTGTGGCGGCCGTTCCGGCGGATGCGACTGGCGCCGCAGGTGCGATCGTGAGCGCCGCTGCGGTGCTGCACCAGGCGGCGATGGCGCAGCTGGCGCCGCTGGGGCGGGTGTTCGAGGCGACGCCGACGCGCGCGGCGCTGCCGTACCTCGTCGTCGAGGATCCGGTGCTGGGCGCCGGCGATGCGGCGGGGGTGAGCGGCCGGACGGGCAGCATCACGGTGCTGTGTACCGACGGCGGCGTGTCGCTGGCCCGCGTGCGGGCGCTGCTGGGCGAGGTGGAGGCGGCGATGGCGCAGCTGCCGGTCGACCCGGGCAGCGGGTGGCGGGTCACGGCGCTGCGCCTGACGCGCAGTCAGCTGCAGCTGGGCAAGGGCGAGCGGTGGATCGCGTCGGCGACGTTTGCGGTGCGGATGTACCGCGTCAACTGATCGGGAGAAACGAGATGGCGGTGGAAAGAGGCAGCGCGTTCCTGCTGAAGGTGGGCGACGGCGCGCAGGTGCCGGCGTTCGCGACGGTGGCGGGGCTGCGCACGACGCAGCTGAGCGTCAACGGCGAGGCGGTGGTGGTGACGAACAAGGATTCCGGCGGCTGGCGGCAATTGCTGTCGGGTGCGGGCGTGCGCAGCGTCAGCGTGTCGGGAGCCGGCGTGTTCACCGGGTCTGCGGCCGAAACGCGGGTGAAGGCGAGCGCGCTGTCGGGAGCGCTCGACGATTATCGGCTGAGCTTCGAGGGCGGCGACAGCATGACCGGCCGCTTCCTGGTGACGCGGCTCGACTATGCCGGCGATTTCAACGGCGAGCGTACCTATACCCTGAGCCTGGAGAGTTCCGGCGCGGTGGTGGCGTCGTGACCGGCGGCGGCGATGGCGGGCCGGTCGCCAATGCGGTGCGCGGCGAATGTTCGCTGCGGGTGGACGGTGTTGCGCTGGTGCTGCGACCGACGTTCCAGGCGCTGGTCGCGGCGGAGGAGGAGCTGGGGCCGCTGTTCGCGCTGGTGGAACGGGCGGCGAGTGGCGGACTGGCGCTGGGCGAGATGGTGGGGCTGTTCTGGCACTGCCTGCGCGATGCCCCGGACGACGTGACCCGCGCGCGGCTGGGCGAGGCCGTGGTCGAGGCCGGTCTAGCGCAGATGGCGCCGGTGCTGCGGGTGCTGCTCGGCCAGATCCTGGCGGGGCGGTGACGGGGTTCGGCGAGGGTGCCGGGCGACTGGCGGGGTTGGCCGGGGCGCTGTTGGGGTGGAGCCCCGACGCGTTCTGGCGCGCGACGCCGGCGGAACTGGCGGCGGTGGTGCGGGCGGCGAGCGGCGAGGCGGTGGGCGGTTGCGCGCCCCCGGACGCCGCGACGATCGCCCGGATGCGAAAGGCATATCCCGATGAATGACCCGGTTGGCACCATAACCGGCCTTCGCGTCGAGACGGGGCCGTTCGAGGCCGACGTGGAGGCCATGCGCAAGACGCTGGAGGGATCGCTGGGCGCGGGCGCCGAACGGGCGGGGCGGGCGATCGAAGGATCGCTGTTGCGCGCGGCGCGAACGGGCAAGTTCGGGTTCGAGGATCTGAAGCGCACCGCGCTGGGCGTGCTGGCGGAGATCGCCACGGCCGCGTTGCACAGCGGCATGCGGTCGGCGATCGGCGGCGACGGCGCGTCGCTTTCGGGCATGATCGCCGGTCTGACCGGCCTGCCCGGGCGGGCGACGGGCGGACCGGTGGCGCCGGGGCGCGGCTATATGGTCGGCGAACGCGGGCCGGAACTGTTCGTACCGACGTCGAGCGGGCGGGTGGAAACGGGATCGCCCGGCACCGGCGGCGCCCGCGACGTGCGGGTGACGATCCAGGTGCAGGCGGGGGCGGGGGAAGCGCCCGCGGCGTTGCAGCGATCGAGCCGGCAGGTGGCGCGCGCGGTGCGGGCGGCGCTGGAGGGGTAGACGGTCGGGCATGCGCGACACGAAGGGGAACGTGGTTCCGCCTTGTCGTTCGCCACCTGGAAGATGCGGGGCGCTGGAAGACGTCGGCGCGCATGGTGCCCGCCATCTTTGGCGTTGCGCGACCATGGGTCCCGGCGTTCGCCGGGATGACGAAGAAGGCGACGTGGTCGGCCTTCTCGCTTTCGCCCTCGTGGCTCGGCGGCTTCGCGGGAGCCTCGTTCGTAGAAATCCGGTTTGGAGAAGCGTCATGGCGCATTGGCTGTGTTCCCGGCGGGAACGGCAGGTCGAAGGGGTGATGACCCGTTTCGATCCGCGGTTCTGGACGGTCAATTTCCCGCGCCCGATGATGGCGGCGGTGACGAACCCGGCGGCGGATGCGCTGCGCGTCGATACGGTCTTCTATGGCCGCGGCGATCTGGCCGGGCTGATCTGGGACGCGGAGGACCGCATCGACCACCCGCTGCTGCGCTATGCGACGTCGCGGGACTTTCGGGGATGCCGGTTGCGGTTCCGGTGGCGATCGCAGGGCCTGAAGGCGCTGGACGCGGTCAATGGACCGACGCTGACCATCGAGGGGCGCGACGCCGGCGGAGCTCCGCGGGCGTGGTACGTCCGCCTGTGGAACTATGCGGCGGGCACGCCGCAGGATGCGATCGTCACGCTCGACTTCGACGCGATCGCCGGCGGGTTCCTGTTGCCCGACGAGGCGCAGCCGGTGTGGACGGGCGACATCGACCGGATGTTCGTGTCGCTGGTCGCGCCCGATTACGACGGCGGCACCGACCTGTTGGCGGCGCCGGTCGAGGGATGGGTGGAGATGACCGGCATCGCCTGCGACGGTCCGGGCGCGGTGCTGGCGATCGGCGATGCTGTGCTGCCGGAACATGGTTTCGCCATCGCGAGCGGCTATGACGACAGCTACAACCTGACGCCGGCGCGGTTGCTGCGCAACGCGTTGCACCTGGGCTATCGCGGCGCGATCACCCATTATGTCGGGATGAGCCATTATTTCCGGCTCGATGCCCTCTATGGCGGTTTCTACGTCGGGCTGAGGGGCGGCGTGCTGAACGTCGCATGCGCGGCGTGGCATCGCGACTTCGCGATGCGGGCGAAGACGCTGGGCTACGACCTGATCTGGTCGCTCAGTTACGAGCTGTTCGACGCGCATTGCTGGAACGACTGGAAGCAGCGTGCCGCGGACGGGTCGCCCGCACAAACCGGATGGACGCCGCCATCCACCCTGCTGTCGCCGTGCCACGACGGCGCGATGGGTTACCTGCGGCAGGCGGCGGCGGCGTTCGTCGGGATCGGCGCCGACGCCGGGTTGCCGCCCAAGTTCCAGGTCGGCGAGCCGTGGTGGTGGACGATGCCGGACGGGCGGCCGTGCCTGTACGATGCGGCGGCGGTGGCGGCGTTCGCGCCGGTGCCGGTGCCGAGCGTGCGCGGGCCGATGACGGCGGCGCAGCGCGCGACGATGGATCGCGCCGGCGCGGCGCTCGCGGCGTCGACCGCCGCGCTGGTCGCGGCGGTGAAGGCGGCATTCGGCGGCTGCGAAAGCCATCTGCTCACCTATCTGCCGACCGTGCTCGACGCCGCCGCACCCGAACTGAAGCGCGCCAACATGCCGGTCGGCTGGGCCTATCCCGCGTTCGATGTGCTGCAGCTGGAGGATTACGACTGGGTGACGCAGGGCAATGTCGCCGCCACCGCCAGCGGGGTCGCCGCCGCGGAGGCGCGGCTCGGCTATCCGCGCAGTCGCCAGCATTACCTTTCGGGGTTCGTCCTGCGCCCGGACCAGGCGGCGCAATGGGCATGGATCGAGGCGGCGGCCCTTGCGGCGCGAGGGCGCGGCACCGCCGCGGTGGTGCTGTGGGCGCTGCCGCAGGTGATGCGCGACGGCTTCGTCCATTTCGAAGGGGATGACATCATGCAGGATTACGACGACGTGCTGTTCCCGATCGCGCTGGGGCGCGAGGCGGAGGTGGCGCCCGGATTTTCGACCGCGGTCCTGACCGCGGCGGGGGGCGTGGAACAGCGGATCGCAGGCTGGGCCGAGGCACGGACGCAGTATGACGTGGGGCCTGGGATCCGGTCGGACGCCGACATCGCCACGCTGCTGGCGTTCTTTCGCGCCCGGCTGGGCCCGGCTCGGGCGTTCCGGTTGCGCGATCCGTTCGATGCCGATGCCGTCGACGCAGCGATCGGCACGGGCGACGGCGTTGAGCGACGCTATCCACTGGTGAAGCATTACGGCAGCAACGTCCGGCGGATCGTGCGACCGGTCGTGGGCACGGTGCGGGTGACGGTGGACGGCGTTCCGACGCAGGGGTTCGCGATGGCGGCGGACGGCATCGTCGTGCTCGACGGCGCACCCGCGCCGGGCGCCGTGATACGCGCGAGCTTCACCTTCGACGTGACCGTGCGGTTCGCCGACGACCGGCTGCGGGTGACGCGCGCGACGTTCCAGGCGGGGGAAGCGGCATCGGTGCCGTTGATCGAGGTGCGCGGGTGAGCGCGTCGCCCCTGCCGCGCCCGCCGACGGCGCTCGCCTGCGTCGCCTTGTGCTGGCGGGTCGAGCGGCGTGACGGCGTGACGATCGGGCTGACGACGCATGATCGCGACCTGACCTTCGACGGCGTGGTGTATCGCGCCGCGCCGGGAATGACGCCATCGGCTATCGAGCGATCGGCAGGACTGGAGGCGGACACGATGGACGTCGGCGGTGCGCTGAGCAGCGCGGCGATCGGCGAGGCGGACCTGCTGGCGGGACGCTGGGACGGCGCGAGCGTCCGGTTGTCGGCGATGGATTGGGAGACGGGTGCGACGATCGCCGAACTGGGCGAGGGGCGCATCGGCGCGGTCGAGCTGCACGACGACGGCTTCACCGCGGAACTGGCGGGGGCCGCGGCGGATCTGGCGCGGCCGGTGGTCGAGGACACCTCCGCCGAATGCCGGGCCGAGCTGGGCGACCGGCGATGCCGGGTCGCGCTGGCGCCGCGGCGGCGGTTCGCGCGGGTGACGGCGGCGGACGACCGCGTGCTGACGCTGGATACGGTCGAGCCGGTGGAACGCGCCTATGACGGCGGGCGGCTGCGCTGGTTCGGCGGTGCCAATGCCGGGCTGGAACAGGCGATCGATGCATCGGCGGGCGCGTGCGTGACGCTGCGCGCGCCGCCCGCCTTCGCAGTGGTGGCGGGGGCCTTGGTCGAGCTGATCGAAGGATGCGACAAGAGCCTGGCGACCTGCGCCGCGCGGTTCGGCAATGCGGCGAATTTTCGCGGCGAACCGCACCTGCCGGGCATGGACCTGCTGACGCGCTATCCCGGTGGGTGAGGCGGTCGCGGCGGCGGCGCTGGCGCTGGTCGGTGCGCCGTTCCGGCTGCACGGGCGGGCGGCGGCGACCGGCCTCGATTGCATCGGGGTGATCGCGGCGGCGCTGCGCGGGGCCGGCTGGGTGGGCGACGTGCCGAGCGGCTATCCGCTGCGGGGCGGCGATCCCGTGCGGGTGGCGAAGCGCTTCGATGCGGTGCTGGCGCCTTGCGACGGGGCGCGCGCGGGCGACGTGCTGCTGTTCCGGGTCGGGCCGGGGCAGCTGCATGGCGCGGTGCGGACGGCGCGGGGGATCGTGCACGCGGACGCCGCCTTGCGGCGCGTGGTGGAGCGTCCGGGCCTGCCGGAATGGCCGATGGGCGGCGCCTGGCGATACGAAGGGATGCGATGATGGCGACGCTGGTGCTGACCACAATGGGGCGGGTGCTGGGCGGGCCGATCGGCGGTGCGATCGGGGCGCTTGCCGGGCAGGCGATCGATGCGCGGCTGTTCCGCGGCGCGGCGCGCGAGGGGCCGCGACTGACCGAACTGGCGGTGCAGACGTCGAGCTATGGCACGCCGCTGCCCAAGCTGTTCGGGACGATGCGCGTCGCCGGTACGGTGATCTGGTCGACCGACCTGATCGAGACGCGCGCGACGAGTCGAAGCGGCAAGGGGCAGCCGGGCACGAACACGTACAGCTATGCCGTGTCGTTCGCGGTGGCGCTGTCGGCGCGACCGATCGTCGGCGTGCGGCGCATCTGGGCCGAGGGCAAGTTGCTGCGCGGGGCGGCGGGCGACTGGAAGAGCCAGACGGGGTTCCGCCTGCACACCGGCGGCGAGGATCAGGCGGTCGATCCGTTGATCGCGTCCGCGATGGGGGTGACCCCCGCCTATCGCGGCATCGCCTATGCGGTGTTCGAGAGCATGCAGCTGGCGGACTATGGCAACCGCATCCCGTCGCTGACCTTCGAAGTCGATGCCGATGACGGCCCGGTGGCGAGCGGCGCGATCGCAGGGCTGCTGGCGGACGAGGTGAGCGCGAGCGGGGGCGTGATGCTGGGCGGCTTTGCGGCGGCGGGGGCCAGCGTGCGCGGCGTGCTCGACACGCTCACGCAGATCGACGGCGGCTGGTGGCGGCCGGACGGCGCGCGGATCGTGCGGCAGGCGGACGACGCTGCGGCGGTATCGGTGGAGGACGCGGGCGTGGCCGCCGGTGGCACGCCGGTACGCCGGAACCGGGCGGTCGCGGCGCTGTCGAGCGTGCCGCGCGAGGTGACGGTGGCGCATCACGATCCGGCGCGCGATTACCAGATCGGCGTCCAGCGGGTCCGCCGGCCCGGCCCCGGTGCGCGCGTCGATCGCGTCGAACTGCCCGTGGTGATCGACGCCGCCACCGCCAAGGGCGTCGCGGCGTCGCTGCTGGCGCGCGGCGAGTCCGAGCGGACGCGGCGCCGGTTGGCGCTGGGTGTCGAGGGCCTCGGCATGGCGCCGGGCACGATCGTCGGCGTGGCGGACGAGGCGGGGCGCTGGCGGGTGGCGAGCAGCCAGGTCGAGGCGCTGGTGACGACGCTGACGCTGGTGCCGCTGGCGTCGGCGCCGGGGCCGATGACAGCGAGCAGCGGACGGGTGGCCGCGGCGGTCGACGCGACCGCCGGGCGGACGGTGCTGACGATCGCGGAACTGCCCGGGCTGGACGACGTGCCGCTCTCCGGGCCTAGGGTGAGCGTGATCGCCACCGGCGAAGGCGCGGGCTGGCGACAGGCAGCGCTGCTCTACAGCCTCGACGACGGTGCGAGCTGGTCGGGGGCCGGCGGCACCCGTGCGCCCGCGGTGATCGCCACGGTCGAGACGCCGCCGGTCGCGGCCTCGCCATGGCTGGTGGATCGCCGCAGCCGGATGGTCGTGGCGATGCGGCGTGGCGACATGATGCTGGGCGACGCGGACGCGGCGATGCTGGCGGGTGGCGCGAACCTCGCGCTCGTCGGCGACGAGCTGCTCCAGTTCGAGCGGGCGGAGCCGATCGGGGCGGGACGCTGGGCGCTGTCGGGGCTGCGGCGTGGGCTGCGTGGAACCGAAGCGGCGATCGGGACGCAGGCGGCTGGCGCGCGCTTCGCGATGATCGAGCACGACGGGGTCGCGGTGATCGATCTCCCCGCGGGGGCGATCGGGCGCGAGGTGCGGGTGCTGGCGAGCGGGACGGGCGACACCGACTTGCCCGCCGAGGCGCGGGTGACGGTGACCGGCCGGTCGGTCGCGCCGCCGGCGCCGGTGCGGCTCGCCGCCGATGCGCAGGATGGCGGAACGATGCTGCGCTGGACCCGGCGCAGCCGGGCGGGCTGGGCGTGGCTCGACGGGATCGATGCGCCGCTCGCCGAGGAATCGGAACGATACCGCGTGACGATACGACGCGACGATGGCGACGAGCGGTCCTTCGATACGACGGTTCCGTCGTTGTTCCTGCCCCCTGCCGATCGGCCGGCGGGCGCGCTCACGGTTCGCGTCGTCCAGCACGGTACGCACGCGGCATCGGAAGCGGCGATGATGATCCTCGATGACGGAGCATGACGATGAGCGAACTGGCGACCCCCCGACTCGCGATGCCGCTGCTGGCGGCAGGGCAGGCGGGCAAGGAACTGGCCCATAACGAAGCTTTGTTCCGGCTGGATATGCTGGTGCAGCCGGCGGTGGTCGGGGTCGGAACCGATGTGCCGCCCTTGGCTCCGACGGTGGGGCAATGCTGGATCGTGGGATCGTCGCCGAGCGGCGCCTGGGCCGGTCAGGCGGGCGCTATCGCCTGCTGGACGGCCGGCGGATGGCGCTTCGCAATGCCCGTCGAGGGCTATGCCGTCTGGTGTATTTCATCTGTCAAACCAGTGTCTTACCATGGAGGACTGTGGCATGAAGGAGACGTTTTCGGATCACGGGTGGTGATCGACGGTACGCCCGTTCTGCGCGCGCGCGGTGCGCCCATGCCGCGCCGGGCGCCGGCACCACCGTGGATGCGGTGGCACGCACGCCCATCACGGCGATCCTCACCGAAATGCGGCGGCATGGACTGATCGCAGACTGATGCAGGTGTGGCAGGTTTGTCACAGGTCCGGGCTTTTGTCGGCTTGCGTGGAAACCATCCGTCCGATAGTGAGTTTGCGCTGTCCGTAGTGACACTTTAAGAAAGGGGACTCCTATGCGGAAGCTTGCCGTCGTTCTGGCACTTGCATCCACCGCACTCGCCACTCCTGCCCTCGCCCGCGACAAGTCGTGGTACGTCGGCGTCGAGGGCGGTGCGATGATCGTCGAAGATATCGACTATGACATCGGCACTGCAGCCAAGGCTGCCAGCGTTGATCACGATTACGGTTACGACGTCGATGGCGTCATCGGTTACGACTTCGGTGGTTTCCGTGTCGAAACGGAAGTCGGCTATCGCAGCGCGACCGTCGATAGCTATCGCTCGACCGTGACCACCCCGGCCTATCGGTCGACCGGTGCACTCGTCAACGCCGGCGCGGGCACGTACGATTATGCCGGTGGCAAGACCTCGGCGCTCAGCTTCATGCTGAATGGCCTGCTCGACTTCGGTGAAGACGACGGCATCCAGGGCTTCGTCGGTGGCGGCGTCGGCGTTGCACGGGTCAAGGCGAACTACGCGCTCAACACCCGCGGCAACTTCGTCGACGATTCCGACACCGTGTTCGCATGGCAGGGCCTGGCGGGCGTTCGCGCACCGCTGACCGATCACATCGACGCGACGCTGAAGTATCGTTTCTTCAACGCCGACAACGTCAAGCTGGTCGACGTGACGAACCGGACCTTCGAGGGCCGCTATCGTTCGCATAGCATCCTGGGTGGCGTCACCTACAACTTCGGTTCGCCGACCCCGCCGCCTCCCCCGCCGCCGCCGCCCCCGCCGCCCCCGCCTCCTCCGCCCCCGCCTCCGCCCCCGGTGGAAACGGTGTGCTCGCCGGGTCCGTTCATCGTGTTCTTCGAGTGGGACAAGTCGGACATCACGCCGGAAGCAGCGTCGATCCTCGACAATGCGGTCACCCAGTATCAGAGCTGTGGCAACGCCCAGGTCATGGTCGCTGGTTACACCGACACCTCGGGTACGGCGAAGTACAACTCGGGCCTGTCGCAGCGTCGCGCAGACTCGGTCAAGGCGTACCTCACCTCGCACGCAATCCCCGATGCCCAGGTTCAGACCCAGGCGTTCGGCGAGACCCGTCTGCGCGTTCAGACCGCCGATGGCGTTCGCGAAGTGCAGAACCGTCGCGTGGAAGTCACCTACGGTCCGGGCGCAGGTCAGTAAGACCAGCACCTTTCGTAGGAATGCAATTGGGGAGGTCGGCGCGAGCCGGCCTCCCTTTTTGTTTGTCAGGGTGTGAACTACGTTGTGATGCCGCAGTGACTTAGGCCGGCAGGTAGCGGCGTGGCCGATGCCACCGCGCGGCGGTCGGACGACACATGGCCTGAAGCGCCCCGAGCTGGTTCATCGCCGTTGGGTGCCTTGGCAATCCGCCGGCGGCGTGTTGCGATCACGATGTCGCAGGCGGCAACGCACGACCAAGCGGCCGCCGCAATGGATGGCCCAGAGAGTTCCCGGTGTGCCTGCTTTTCCCGACTGCGGCAGGTTGCAACAGGACAGCTGCAACGGTGTAGCGCCGATGGGCCAGCTCATATCGCGAGCGCTTGTCACTTACGACGGTAAGCTCCGGCGCGCCGACCTGCTTTCGCCGCCGTTCCCGCGATGCCGTGCTCTCGACAACCAGACCCTCTTGGATCAGGAGAATGCCCGTCGTCGCCTGTGGGGTGGCAGCCCCATGCAACGAGATGGCTGGCATTCCGCGTCCACTGGGCTAGAGAGTGCGCGTCCGGGGCTCATTCCCGTAAGAGGTTTCGATGCGTATCACGATGATCGGTTCGGGCTATGTGGGCCTGGTATCCGGCGCCTGCTTTGCCGATTTCGGTCATGACGTGATTTGTGTCGACAAGGACGACACCAAGATCGCCGCGCTGCAGGCGGGACGCATGCCGATCTACGAGCCCGGTTTGGAGGCGCTGGTTGCGACCAATGCGTCGGCCGGGCGCCTGACCTTCACCACCGATCTCGCGGCCTCGGTCGCGGGCGCCGACGCCATCTTCATCGCCGTCGGCACGCCGTCACGGCGGGGCGATGGTCATGCCGACCTGAGCTATGTCTTCGCCGCCACGGAGGAGATCGCGGCGGCGGTCACAGGTCCGACGGTGGTGGTGACCAAGTCGACCGTGCCGGTCGGCACCGGCGACAAGGTCGAAGCAATCCTGCGCGAAGCGCGTCCCGATATCGACATCCAGGTCGTCTCCAACCCGGAATTCCTGCGCGAAGGGGCGGCAATCGCCGACTTCAAACGTCCCGATCGGATCGTGATCGGCAGCGAGGACGAGGGCGCACGCAAGGTGATGCGGGGCGTCTACCGCCCGCTTTACCTGAACGAATCGCCGATCCTGTTCACCAGTCGCCGGACGTCGGAACTGATCAAATATGCGGCCAACGCGTTTCTCGCGACCAAGATCACCTTCATCAACGAGATGGCGGACCTGTGCGAGGCGGTCGGCGCGAACGTGCAGGACGTGAGCCGGGGCATCGGCCTCGACAATCGCATCGGCGCGAAGTTCCTGCATGCCGGCCCCGGCTATGGCGGTTCCTGCTTCCCGAAGGACACGCTGGCGTTGCTCAAGACCGCCGAGGACTTCGAGAGCCCCGTGCATGTCGTCGAGGCGGTCGTGAAGGTGAACGACAGCCGCAAGCGTGCCATGGGCCGCAAGGTCATTCACGCGCTGACCCAGGGCGACGGCGCCAGCGACGCGGCCAAGGGCAAGACGGTCGCGCTGCTCGGCCTGACGTTCAAGCCCAACACCGACGATATGCGCGATGCACCGTCGCTCGCGATCGCGCAGGCGTTGCACGATGCCGGCGTCGTCGTCCGCGCATTCGACCCCGAGGGTATGGAGGCGGCACGGCGGATGATGCCCGACCTCGTCTATTGCGCCGATGCCTATGAAGCGGCGACGGGGGCGGACGCGGTGGTGATCGTCACTGAATGGGATGCGTTCCGCGCGCTGGATCTGCGCAAGCTTCGCACGGTCATGGCCGCATCGGTCGTCGTTGACCTGCGCAACGTCTATCGGCGCGACGACGTCGAAGGGGCAGGCTTCGCCTATACCGCAGTCGGGCGCTGATCGTCGGAGAGTGCGGCTTCCAGCCATCCGGGGCGCAGGGCATCGCCGAGCGTCTCGACGCGACGATGCTCCACCATCAGCCCGAGTTCCGGATAGGTCGTGCGCGTCCGGTCCCCGGGCTCGCCCAAGGGTGCGACGACCAGCCGGCGGTTGACCTTCGCCCGGTGGTGCATCCGCGCGGTGTTTTCCTGGCCGATGTAGCAGCCCTTCGTGAAGCTTACGCCGTTGAGTTCGCGTGCATTGCACTCGAGCCATAACGTCTCGCCACTGCCGAGTTCGCGCGTCCCCTCGGTCACGCCGAGCGACAGGCGGTGTTCCAGCCACCCTTCGGCCGGTAGCGACGGCGGCGCGATCCATCGTCGGCCGAGCGCGGGCAACCGCGGATCCTCCACGCCGTCCGCCGCCTCGCTCCGCGACCAATGCACCGCCAGCGCCGGTTCCGCCGCGATGCGGATGGCGCGGCGCAGGCGGTAGAGGCTCAGCCGCCTCACCAGCGCCTCCGCCTGGGCGGCTTCGCAATCGAGGAGCAGGTCGTCGCCGTCGGCCCAGACGATGAAGTCGAACAGTGCCTTGCCCTGCGGCGTCAGCAACGCCGTCCACACCGGCAGCGTGCCGGACACATCCTGCGTCACGAGCCCCTGGAGGAAACCGCGCACGTCCTCGCCCGACAGGCGCAGGATGGTACGATCGACGAGGGTGGTTGGCTGCATATCCCTCACCTAGGGCGGCGCGACCGTTTTCCAAGTCGGCGATGCTGGCGGCGCGGCGATGCGGTCGATAGGGAGGGCGCATGACCCAGCGCCTGACCATCCGCCGCCCCGACGATTGGCACGTCCACCTGCGCGACGGTGCGATGCTGGAGGCGGTGGTCGGCTATACCGCGCGGCAGTTCGCGCGCGCGATCGTCATGCCGAACCTCACCCCCCCGGTCACCGACGTCGCCGCGGCGGAGGCGTATCGCGCTCGCATCATGGCCGCGCTGCGCGTCGGCGATGCAGAGGCGGCATCGACGTTCACGCCGCTGATGACCTGCTACCTCACCGATCGCAGCGATCCGGCCGAGATCGAACGCGGCCATGCATCCGGCGTGTTCGCGGCCTGCAAGCTGTACCCCGCCCACGCGACCACCAATTCGGCGCATGGCGTCACCGATATTCGGACGCTGACGGGAGTGCTCGAAACGCTGCAGCGTATCGGCATGCCTTTGCTCATCCACGGCGAGGTCACCGACCGCAGCGTCGACATCTTCGATCGTGAGGCGGTCTTCGTCGATCGCGTGCTCGCGCCGTTGATCCGCGACTATCCGGCGCTGAAGATCGTGCTCGAACATATCACCACGGCGGAAGCCGCCGCCTTCGTCGCCGAAGCGGACCATCCGATCGCCGCGACGATCACCCCGCAGCACCTGTTGATCAACCGCAACGCGCTGTTCGACGGCGGTCTGCGGCCGCACGCTTATTGCCTGCCCGTGGCCAAGCGCGAAATGCACCGGCTGGCGGTGCGCCGGGCGGCCGTGTCGGGATCGCCACGCTTCTTCCTCGGCACGGATACCGCGCCGCATGTCGTCGGCGCCAAGGAATCGGGTTGCGGCTGTGCCGGCATCTTCAACGCCCCCCATGCGCTGGAAGCCTATGTCGGCGTGTTCGACGAGGAAGGCGCGCTCGACCGGTTCGAAGGGTTCGCCTCGGAACATGGCGCGCGCTTCTATGGGCTGCCGCTCAACGACGGGCATGTGACGCTGGTGCGCGACGCCGTGACCATACCGGATCGGCTCGGCACCGGAGACGATGCGGTGGTTCCGTTCATGGCCGGCGAAACGATCGGCTGGCGGTTCGAGCGCTAGCCGCCGCGGGGCCGGGCGGGTCCTCGCGGCGCGCTCGTGCCTGGCGGTTAGAAGGGCATCCACTTCGCCTTGTGCGTGATCTTCATATAGCCGACGTTGACGCCGGCCCGATAGCCGACGCCCAGCCGGATCGGGATCAGCACGATGTTGCCGCGCCGCAGGTATGTCGCCGCGAATCCGCCGACGAGGTACAGCCGCCCTTCCGCCGCCGGAAAGCGATGGAACAGCTCCTCGGTATCGTACAGGTTGTACACGAGGACGAAGACCTTGTTGGCGTCGCCGCCGACGTCGAAGCCCACGGACGGTCCGGTCCAATAGACCGGCTGCTGCCCCTCTACCTTGTGGCTCATCACCCCGGATCCATAGCGCAGGCCGACGACGAACGCGCCCGCCGCCTCGCGCCCGGCGATATAGGCATTGGGCTGGCCCTGATCCTTCAGCACCTTTTCCAGGATGCCGGCGAGCCCGGCGGCGCCCTTGCCGAACACGCCTTCGCCCGCGGCCAGCAGGTCTTCGCGCTGATAGGTGTCCGCCGCGCGATTGGTCGCCTCGGCCCGCGCCTGCTGCTGCGCCGGGGTCGCCTCGGCGGGCGGAGTGTCGAAGCCGGGCGAGGGCGCAGGATCGCGCCGGTAGACCGGTGCGGGTGTCGTCGCCCGTGGCGCGGCGGTCCGCGTCCGCGGCTGCGACGATGTGGCGAGGTCACCATCGATCGCCCGGTTGGGATCGATCGTCTGCACCTGAGCCGCCGCACCGCCGACGAGCATCGCCGCCGCAGCCATCGCCGAAATCACCACCCGCATGCCAACCCCCTCGCAACCATCGCCGGGCAAGAGCTCGGCCGCACGACGTTAACCAGCCCAGCGCTTGCCCGGCAATGAATGAACGTCGATCCGCGGCGAAATTCCGTCCGGCCGCATGCGTACTGCCGGTTGATCACCCCGCATACCACCGCTATAGCCCCACTCCTGCCGCAGCCGGAGACGTGGGTGAGTGGCTGAAACCAACGCTTTGCTAAAGCGTCATACGGGAAACCGTATCGAGGGTTCGAATCCCTCCGTCTCCGCCACTTCGTCCTGCGATCTCCGCAGTGAGCGGCAACTTTTCTAATATTTATAGCGATTTACGTGCTTCGGCTGGCGTCTATAGACGCTCACTCGACCGTGAGATCATGCGCGGCTCGCGCTGACCGTCTCTCTTGCCACTTTTTCGCAGTCACGCTGCTTGTTCATGCGCAAGCTGCGTGAGGGTCATTTCTGAGGCCTTCGCCATAAAAATTAGATTGGCCGCCCCGAAGCTGTCGGAGTAAGAAAAAAAGGGACCGCTGAGAATCGCGATTGAACCAGGTATCGACCCGCCGCGGCAAGCCGCATTTGGAAGCGTTCCCGTCAGTGGACATCCTGAATGCCGAGCGCAGCGTGCGTGCTGGCAGCCGTTTGTGCGAGTGGCGTGACGAGCATGATCAACTGGTCGGCCAGGGCCGCTTGCTGGCGCTAGATAGCAGTCGAATGGTCTTTGAGTATGAGTTCTGCGGCTCGGCGAATATCGAGCGCGCCACTGGGGTCCTGACCGTCAGCCTTAGTGGCACACGGCGTAACCCGAACGTCGTGCGGAGCAACATCGACTGTCCCAACTGTCAAAGACGGGTGCAGGCAGTGTTCTTCGTTGCTGGGTCGTGGGCGTGCAAGGGGTGTCACAATCTTGTCTACTTAAAACAGAGATTGGCATCTGTAAACAAGAAAATACATACGCGTGATGAAGTTCGTGAAGAGTTGAAGCGTCTTCCTGAACATCAGCGCAGCACGCGCTGGTTCTACAATCACCAGCGTCATCTTGAACGGCTCGAGCGACAGCTTGCTGAAGGCAGCGCCAAATCACTTCCACAAGAGCTACTCTACCGCACAATCGTGCGTTGGCTGAGCGCAGGTGAGGGCGCGGAGCCACTCGCTGCGAATCCACCGGCGGGCGGCGGAATAGCAGGCCGGGAGCGTGGACTAGCTTACTTCCGGAAGGCCCCGGCGATTGCAGAACCTATCATAGTATGTGCAATGCCCTGGTCGAAGATCCTGCATCGACCGCTCCAGCCGTTTCTGAGCCAGCACAAGGCGATGCACTTCGCCAAATTGGAGGCTGAGATCTTGGCGGGAAAGGTGTCCCTTCCGAGGCGCACGGAAGGGGCGATTGCCGCACTGCTGGCTGAGCGGATCGTGCTGCTGCCTCTAGTCCTCACCAGCGACTGGAGCGAGGTGGTGGAGTCGCTGAACGCAGATGGACAAGCCGAGTGCTCGATGACAGCGAGCTATACAGGTGACAGAACACTCTGGCCCATTGGTCCGGGAACAGCCGAGGCCAAACACCCCATGCGCGCCATCCTTGATGCAGGGGTCGTCACGCTCCGGGTGCGACTCCCTAGGTGCGGCGCGTCAGATCCACAGGCGGATTTACGCGCCGCTGCGGCAAAGGTCGAAGCTCGGCTGGAGCAAGTCGAGGCCAAGCTGGCCGAGTTCAATGCAACGCGCCTCGCGTCAGCAAAGCGGCGTGTTCGATACGACCTGACCCACAACACGCGCCCTGACAGACGAGGGCGCGTGTTGCGTTTGAAGTGAGCACCGCCCGGTACAAGCTTCGAGGGCACGCGCATGCGGCACGTTGTCGTTAAGCGGGGAACTGCCGCTCACATCAGCGGTGGTGCGTAATCCTCATCCTGCTCCCAGGGGTCGATCTCGTCCCAGCCGAGACGCATATAGTGCTCACGGAAGATGGTTTGCGCCTGTGTGGAAGCGAGGATTCAGAATATCGGCATTATGATGAAGACCAAAGGTAGCCAGATCAACATGGTGATGATGATGACGACACCCATGAAGATAACGGGCCGCCACACGCTTCGAGCGGCGAGATAAAAGCCGCCGAACAGGAGTAGCCAGAGCCACGCGAGCGCGGGCACTCCCTCGCGCCATCCAGTCATTGGGTTCTCGTAGATGGCGGCAAACTGGCGGGGGTTGAAGTGCTGTGGCCGCCGCAGCAGGCGCCGGCCACGTGACACGTCTGCATTCACAGGCATGCGCGCACCTCCTCGACCCGGCGACGATCTCCACCGGCGTGCATGGTCTTGAACTGATGCATCACGATGTGCGTGCCGGTCGGGGTGGCATCGATGTCCACAAGCATGATGGGCAGGGCGTAGGCGATGACCTGCTCGACAAGGAGCGTACTACCGTTCTCACGTGGGATGGCGCGAGGCGTGAAGCCGAGGCTTACCCATTTGTCCGATACACATGCGCTGATTGCAGTCGGGCTGCGCGCGCTGTCCTCTGCCAACACCGGTTTGCGCTCGCGCATACCGCGCACGCTTGTTGCGAAGCAGCCGCTCAACGCTGTTGGCAGCATAAGCAAGGCTGCTCTGGTTTTCACGTTCACGTAGCACCCCCTTTGTGCAGGGGCACCTCGTGCAGCTTCGCCGATGGCCGCCCCTATGTTCCTCTCGGGGCGACGGCCGAAGCCGGTTGTGGTTTAGCTGAGGTCTTTTCTCTCCTGCCAGGAAGCGCACGATGACGTCGCGTCTAGGAAGGAGAAGGCACGATGACGAAG